>Ga0207052_10142_pt1 | contig 24362 bp, 19 predicted proteins | sample Alteio_BWMinCont_62_FD_153294 | JGI IMG/M metagenome (GOLD analysis project Ga0207052, IMG submission 153294) | Enriched cells from forest soil in Barre Woods Harvard Forest LTER site, Petersham, Massachusetts, United States -... | ecosystem: Environmental > Terrestrial > Soil > Temperate forest >...
GCCAGCCACGGCACAGTCAACACCAGGGTGGACCAGCTCTCCCCCAGGAACGGCAATAACAGGAAACCGCTCAGCAACGGCCCCACGATGCAGCCGAGAACATTGATGCCGTATGCTTTGCCCGCCCGATCAGGATCGCCCGCCGACCAGCGATCTACCAGCATCGGCGTCAGGAAACCCACCACCCCCGCGAAGGGCGTGACTCCGAGAAATACCCGCCCCGAAGAACCCATCACCAGTCTGACATCGGAAGTCACCAGCACCATCATTCCCAGGGGAACCAGGGCCACCCATGCCAGTTCGCTCTCGTGTCGGCCGCGGCCACTCCACCAGCGGTAAATTCGCGAGCCAAGAAATGTGGCGAGCAAATAGGCCACCAGTATCTGCGCGAATGCGTACACCACCGGCCCAATGTAGGGGGTGAACAGACGGATCCAGATCACTTCCATCCCCATGCTGGTAAGACCGGTGAGAAAAAGCAAAAGCAGCGGCGCTCGGCTGGTCGCACGATCCGCTGAGAGCGCTGGTGCCGGCTCTACAATCCCATCCCTTTCACCTTTTGAAACGAACGCCAGTGCAAACGCGCTCAACGCGATGGTCGCATTCAGGCACGCGCCAACTCGCAACGTCAGGTGGAAGCCGCCAAGCTCGATCAGCAACGGCGCTCCGATGGCTCCGGCAATCGCCCCCACTACATTGGCTACATAGAGAAAGCTGAATGAGCGGCCCGATTCGCGTCGCTCACGGCGAATGGCAAACATCACAAACGGAATGGTCGCGCCCATGCAAGCGCACCAGGGCACCAGCGTCACCGCCAGCCAGGCGCCGGATACCAGATAGTATGCTGCTGAGGACAACGCTGCTTGCGCCGCCATGTTCTCCAACAGCCGATGTCCGTAGGAAAGTTGCAGCGGCACCACCAGCGCCGAGCACCCGATCAACAACTCGGTCAAGCCGTATAGTTTCAACGGATGGACCGTGAGGCGCTTCCCGTACTCTCGCATCGCACTTCCCGCCAACCACGAACCCAGGCCCAGCCCTCCCATAAACATGGAGAGCACGATCGAGGTCAAAGCCGCGGTCACGCCGAACTGGGCCATCGCCAGCCGGAGCCAGACCAGTTCATACACAATGCTGCACAGTCCCGAAATAAAAAAGAAAACAAAGTACCAGGCCATGTGATCCTTCAAGATACCTTAGGTTGGAATCCAACCGGCTGCACGTGACCGAGGTAACGGCAATCCGCGCGGCTTTCGGAGAGAAGAACTGCTCTTGACGCTTTCCTCTGACCAGAGGACAATTGCCGCTCGGTTGCTGTCTCCTCGGGGATTCCAACCGCACCAGCCAGCCACCTTTGGTCCACGGGGGTTCCAATGCGAAAAGCGTTCGTGATTGTGATTCTGCTCTTATGCGCCACTTTGGCTCTACCGGACGCGGCTCTCGCCGCTTCCGCGACCTGGCAACAACTCGCCGAACTCACCCCCACCAACCGGGCCAAGAACGACTGGTTCGGCATCTCGATCGCGATGAGCGATGACACCGTTGTGGTAGGCGATTTCGACGCCAATATTGAGCAGTTCGGCACCGTGGATGTGTTCGTCAAGCCTGCAAACGGATGGTCGAATATGACCCAGACCGCCACTCTGAGTTCATCTGACAACGGCATCGGGTTCGGCGTCTCAGTCGCCATCAGCGGCAATATCATTGTCGTCGGGGCCGCGAACACCTCGAACTTCAACAAGCAGCAATCGACTCCGGGCGCGGCCTACGTTTTCGTGAAGCCCGCGGGCGGATGGAAGAGCATGACTGAAACCGTCAAACTTACCGCCTCTGATGGCGTTGACGGCGACGCCTTCGGCAACAGCGTCAGCATCAGCGGAAACACCATCGCGGTGAGGGCATTTTTCGTCAACAATTTTTCTGGGCGCGCTTACGTGTTCACCTGCAATGCCAACAGCTGCTCTCAGGCCGCCGAGCTTAGCGCTTCTGACAGCGACGGAATTCTCGACTACCTGGGCTGCTCCGTCGCCATCAGCGGCAACACGGTTGTGGCGGGCTCCTACGGACACAATAATTTTCAGGGTGCAACTTACGTTTACGTCGAGCCTGCCGGCGGATGGGCCAACATGACCGAAACCGCCGAGCTCACTACCTACAACGGCAAAGGCAGTGACAATCTCGGCTTTGCAGTCGCCATCAGTGGTGGCACCGTGGTGGCGGGAGCGCCTGGAGCATTCAGCTACTACGGGGCGGCTTACGTGTTCGTCGAACCGACGACCGGCTGGGCGACCACATCGAACTTTACTGCCGGCCTCGGCGCACCCGATGCGATCCAATACGAGAGCTTCGGGCAAGCCGTGGGGATCAATGCGAACGCAAAGGGAATCGTGGTGGGCGCGCCGGGCGCGAATGTCGGCCAGAACCTTGAGCAAGGCGCTCTTTACGCCTATGTACGCCCGGTTGCCGGATGGAAGACCACGCGAACGGCCTATGCTGAAGCCACGGCCTCCGACGGCGCCTCCGCCGACCTCATGGCCACTTCGGTCGCCATCAGCGGAACCACCGCAGTCGCCGGCGCACCCAAGAGCAGCTCACCCGGCGCAGCGTATGTGTTCGGGCAGTGAGGGACGCGAAGGGGGCATCACTCGCTCCGCAACGCCCTCATCGGCTCAATCGACGCCGCCCGGCGCGCCGGGATCACTGACGCCACCAACGCCGCGAAACTCAACACCGCGGTCGTCAGCAACAAGATACCCGGGTCATACGGTTTTACGCCAAACAGTTGCGTTGCCATCGCCCGGCCGCCGAGGATGGTCACAGGAATTCCGATCAGCAACCCGATACCAATCTGTAAGAAAGCTCCCCGCAAAACCAGCTTGAGCACGTTCATGCGATCTGCTCCCAGCGCCATACGAATACCAATCTCGCTGGTACGGCGCTCGACCGAATACGCGGTCACGCCATAAAGACCAATCGAGGCCAGCACCAGAGCCAGAAATCCGAACAATGAGGTCAGTTTCACGATCATCGCCTGCTGGCTGAAATTCGCTTCCACAACATCCGCGAAGCTGGTGAAGTCGATTACTGCCAGATTGGGATTCACCTGCGCCAGTGCCTGCCGCACTTGCGGCTCCAGACCCTGGAGCGGACCCACGGTTTCCAGTTCTATCGAATCCAGATAATGGTTGGCGTCTTCAAATCGATTTTCCTGTTGCAGATCGTAGCTCATCTTCTGGGTCGCGGGCAGAAAGAACATGGGCGGAGTCTTGCGCCTCGGGCCACGGTACTCCGTGTCCTCGGTTAGGCCGATAATCTCAAACTTTCCTGAATATTTCGCGTCCAGGTTGCCGAAGTGCTTCCCCAGGGCATTTTCACCCTTAAAAAACTTCTTCTCGAAAGTCCGGTTGACCATCGCGACCGGCCGCGTGGCCCGCGTATCTTGCTCTGAGATCGCCCGGCCTTCCACGACTTTGGTGCCGATCAAGTCGAAGTATTGGTCGCTGACCCGCACCCAGGAGGCTTCGTTCTCGTTACTGTCGGGCGGAGGCGGAGCCTGGCCTTCGAGATACACAGTCTCGCCCCAGTTGTTCCCTTCCATCGGCATATAGAGCGAGTAGCTGACCTGCTTGATGCCGGGAACCGCAGCCAGACTTGCGCGGAGTTGCCGGTATAGCACCTCAAGCTGGTCCGGCTTATACCCTGCCATTTGCGGATCAACATGCAGTAGGTAGCGATTCGGGGTCTCGAACCCGAAATGCTGATTGTGCAGGTTTCGCAGGCTTTGCGTCAGCAAGCCCGCTGCACACAGCAACACCAGGGACAACGCTGCCTGCAACACCACCAGCGATTTCTGCGTCCATGAGCCGCCTTGCGCCGTGGAGCGGTTTGCGCCACGCAGGGCATCCGCGGGATCGGCATTGGCCGTGATCCACGCCGGGGCAACGCCAAACAAAACGCCGGTCAACAGCGAAACCAGGAACGTGAAACCCAAAACCGGCAATGAGGGCGAGGCTTGGATCGGCACATAACTTTTCTGGAATGCCAGGTGCAGAATCAGCCGCGTGCCTCCATAGGCCAGGCCGATTCCGGCAATCGCGCCCAGCAACGCCAGCAGTGTGCTCTCGGTCAGCACCTGTCGTATTTGCCGGGAACGCGAAGCGCCCAGGGCCGCGCGGATCGAGGTCTGCTGCCTTCGGGTGGTGGCGCGCACCAACATGAGGTTGGCAACGTTGGCGCAGGCGATCAGCAAGACGAATCCGGAAATCAACATCAGCAGGTGCAGGCCTTCCCGGTATTCATCCTGCATCATGCGCACCCCCGACCCACCGGGCGCAAAGCGCAAAGTCTGCTTTGGGATCAAGACCTGTTCCTCAGTCTTGAGCTCGGCGACCGGACTCGATAGCCATTGCTGCAGCTCGACTTTCATCTGCGCTTCGATTTGTTTCACATCTGAGCCGGGCTGGATTCGTCCCATCAGGTCCAGGTAGTTCAAATGCGGTTGGTCCAGCAGCGCAGTTGAAGTAGTCAACAGTGGCTCAGCCGTCAGCGGGAACCAAAACGCCGGTGGATTGGTCTCCAGCCGGTCGCCAAAAAATCCCGGCGGCGCGATGCCCACCACCGTGAAAGACTTGCCGTTGAAAGAAAAAGCTGCGCCCGCGATTGAAGGATCCTGCCCGTATTTCTGGACCCAGGTGCGATAGTTCATCACGGCCACGGGGTCGGCGCCTTTGTGATCATCCTGCGGAGAGAGCACGCGGCCGGCATAAGCGCCAATGCCGAACAGGGAAAAATAATTCCCCGAGACATACTCGCCCACCATAGACTCGGCCGGATGGTCGCTTCCGGCACGCCGGGCTGCGACGAGGTTTTGGCCCGATTGGAACGCCGCCAGTTCCGCAAACCCTTCGGTGCCATCGCGAAAAGTCTTGTAGAGTTCGTAGGAGAACAGCTTCCAGTCTTGCTGTAGGCCGCCCGTGACGCAGCAGTCGTCTTCGCTCCCGATGCGGTAGAGTTCGCCTGGCTTGGCCACCGGCAACGACTTCAGCAACACCGCGTGCACCAGCGTAAAAATGGCGGTGGTGGCGCCGATTCCCAAAGCCAGAGTCAGCACTGCCGTGATGGTGAAACCCGGCGCCTTCGAGAACTGCCGCATTGCATACCGCGCATCCTCGATGAGCTGCATGGCTATCTCCTCTGAGACGGCGGGCGGAGAAAATGCCGTCTTGGCTAGGACGGCTGAAACGGGAAAACGTGAGCGTCACGGCGAAGCCGTGGCGGATACTACCTGTAACTCTGCGGTCTTTAAATCCTGACGTCTTACTTCGTCGGCACGGTCTTGGTGGTTTCATCAGTTGCCAGGGGCAACGATAAAACATCGTGAACGGACTTCGGCAGCTTGTCGGCATTGGCCACTAACAGGCTCACCTGCCACATTTGCGTTTCTGGCAATCTGGGCCGGAAGCCCGGCATTCCCGTCAAACGAATGCCATTGGCAACTTTCCAATAACTCTCTCCCGGTTCGTCGTCGGTGACGCCTTTCCCCTCCAAAAGCTTTGGAGGATGCGGATACATGCCGGCGGCAATCGCGGTTGGCTTCTGCTCCGGCAGTCCGTGACACACCGCGCAGTGTTCCCGATAGACCAGGGCGCCTGCCGCCAGATTGCTTTCATCCGGTTGCACCGGAACCGTCTTCGGCATTTCCCGGCCAATGACTGCATTCAGAGCCTGGTGCGCGAGCTTCTTTTCGAATGGCATGGGCGACGCCGACGTCGCCACCGGAGCCTGACCCGTAGAAAAGTAGAAGTACACGCCGAAAACAACGGCGGCGGCGCCCAGAATCATTCCTAAGACAAGCGTGGCGAAAGCTTTCATATCGACAGAATCTCCTCAGATAACGAACAACGGAATAGCAGGCTACTCTGGCAGGTCCTTGCAGATTGAAACTCTACCATCTCCGGAGAATCACAAACCGGGTAGCTTTCAACTTATCCCGCCCGAACACCCAGACGAGAGTCACCGTGAGATAGGTCTTGCTGAATGGAACGTGGGCCAGCGCCTGTAGCTTGGTACGCTATTCCTATGAAGGTTCTGGCGAAATCATCCATCCGCATGTCATGTGATTCCGGCTTGAACGGCTCGCTGGTCTGTCTTTCCGAGAACTCGGCAATCGCCCGCGCGCAATCTCCAGGATCGCCGGCCCGAAAGTAAAAGAAATTCGCGGCAGCTTGCTCCTGATGGACCGGGTGGTCGGTCAGGATCACGGCCTTGCCGAATGCTTTCGCCTCCTCCACGATCGAACTCCATCCTTCGAAGCGAGACGGCTGGATCACCGCCTGCGACGCCCGAACCAGCGCCATCTGCTCGGGACGCGGGAGCGTGCCCAGAATCTGCACCTGGGACTCGACCCCAAGTTGTCGAATCTCTGATTTCAATCCCGCAATGTAACCAGGATGATGGTGGTCTTTCACCGGCCCCGTACACACCAAATGAATCTTCTTGCCTTCTCGTGCCAGCTTTGCCACCGCGCGAAATGCCGTCGGGTGATCTTTATGGATCCAGAATTGATCGCATACGATAAAGAATTCCGCAGGTATCTTATGCCGGGCCATGACCGGCGCGGGATCACCGTACCAGGAATCCTCCGGGACGGTGACGAAGCGAAGAATGTGAGTCTTCGCGCGCGGCACTCCTTACACCCCGATCGCACTATCGAGCGCGGACTGACTGCTGAACACCACGTGCCCTCCGCTCTGGTTCAGCTGAGCGGCAAACTTGCGATCGCGAATCTTGCGTGTGAACCAGGGGAAGTTTTCGGGCAGAAGGCAGTGTTGCACATCCGGAATCCAATCGATCGGGTTAGGCAGGGAAACCGGTGATTCACACACAGGGTAGATGCAATCCACGCGCTCTTTCCGCACCGCGCGCGACAACTCCGGCTTGGAGTCCCCGAAGCAGTTCGCCGAAACAAACCCCTTGGCCACCTCAGCCACTCTGGTCAAAGCACGATTTCCTAAAACATCGGCAGGCCGAGTCCGGTAGCAGACAACCTTATCCACTAAGGGGACTACTTCCTCATACAGATCTGTGCGGTTGCGGCAAAAGAGGGTAATTCGCGGGCGCTCCTGGTCCGTTAATCGCAGCAGCGCACGGATCAGGTTGTGAACATAAGTGGCGCCACCCAACCACAAGTCCAATCCGATGAGACCAATATGAAGTCGCTCGCCCTCCATGCGGTCAGGCCCCCTTCACCAACGAATTCCAATTGTGCAGAATTGGTGGGAATCGAACAATCCAGCAGGGCAGATCACGAGACATAAGGGAGAATTTCATTCGATGCACACCTGGTGTGTTCTAATCCAGAGTTCGAGGATTCTACCTTGATTTCGAAAATGGGCCAGTCAACTTTACAAATCTTTACATATCATATCTCTCCGGGCAGCCAGCCATGCAGAGCCCGCCTATGCGAAGATCAATCGGGCCCACGGCCTGCGAACTTATGATTCAGCGTGACGATGCCATTTTGATCACCGGCGGGTCCGGCCTTGTGGGTACCAGTCTAAGGGAACACCTGCAATCACAGGGCTTTACTGGAATTCTCACCCCCACATCGGCGGAATGCGATCTGACCAACCGCAAAGCGGTGTTGGAGTATTTCCTCCGCAATAAACCCGGCTACGTGTTTCACATGGCTGGATTGGTTCGCGGCCTCCTGTACAACCTGAGCAACCATGGCGAGGCCTACCTCAAAAACACACTCATAAATACACATGTGATCGAAGCCTGCCACGAAGCCGGGGTCAAGAAAGTTGTCGCCATGGGATCAGTGGCCATGTATCCCGAGCTTGATCACGGAACTCCCTTGACCGAAGAAGATGTCTGGAAAGGACCACCCCACTCCTCGCAATATGGCTATGCCCAGGCCAAACGCGGCATGCTCGCACAATTGCAAACTTTTGAGGCCAGTTATGGCATGCCGTATGCCCTCGCATTCTGCGCCAGTCTTTATGGTCCCCATGACCGTTTCAACTCCGAGACCGGGCATGTCGTCCCTTCGCTCATCAAGAAATTTCACGATGCCCGGCAAGCGAAAACAAACGTCACGGTGTGGGGGGACGGTTCAGCGCACCGCGATTTCCTTTACATCAAGGATTGCTGCCGCGCGCTCCACGTCATCATGGATCACGTTTCCGGTCCTGTGAATCTGGCATCGGGAGCCACAAGAAAGATCCGCGACGTCGTAAACATTCTCGCCGCGCACTCCGGGATGACAGAACACACTGTCTGGGACACCAGCAAACCCAGTGGCTACATCTATCGCGCGTACGACGTCAGCCGGTTGCGTGCGGTCGGCTTTACCTGTCAGTACACGCTGGAGCAGGCCTTGCCGGAAACCTATGACTGGTACGCCAGCCATGCAGGTGCGATACGTCACTGATTTCGTACTCTTACGCGAGGCTGGGGATGAAGACTCAGCGGTCAGCTTGAGATCGCCAGGCTGAGCGACGAGCAGGGCCATCGCAAGGAAGCGAAGCAACAAGTCAATGAAGTCTTGCAGGTCCTGCACGCCCGCAAGTCCTCTTTCTCGGAACTCAGCGCCCAAAGCCTGCTCGCAAGCATTGCTCTACAGGAGGGTGATACCGCAGTAGCCGGAAGGATTCTGGAAACTGCGCGGGGATCGCTCCGCCCCCACCAGGGGTTGGAGGACCGCTACATTTTTGAAATCGTCAATGCGCGTTTTCACATGGCGACAGGGAAACCAACCGAAGCGCGCGATTCCCTGAGAGCCGTCCTGGCTGATGCCAAGAAACACAACTATGTACATTACGAACTTGAGGCCCGTCTGTGGTTATGCGAACTGGAAGCTAAGGCCGATGCGGCGGCCGCTCGCATTCACAGCAAGGAATTGCAGAGAGATGCAAGCGCCAGGGGATTTGGTCTAATTGCCCGCAAAGCTCTCGCGCTGGCCAGCTGAAGGATCAAGATGTCCGGAGATCCGCTGTTCGATCCTATTCGTCAGCGGCCAAGAGGGGTTTGGTAGCCTAACCGTCGCCGATTGGAACCACACAGTTAACTTTCTACGCGGGCTTGACGTCTTGCGGAACCAAGGCCTCTTTATCGCGGCTTGAACATATCGTTTACGATGCCAAAGAGCCTAAAGAACCCGTCATATGTGCTGCGAATCGTCCTCCCCAGACGGCATCGAACCATTCTGTCGACCAGTTGAGGGCGACAAAGCACTAATTCACCGCCCCCAAGTCTTCCTTCTCTCTTGCCGCTCGGAACACACATGCCGTACGCCTACGCCCGGTTCTTGCCCGCGTCCACAATTTTCTCGGAATCAGACTAACCCCTGGGAAAGAGACTAAGGAGAACATGCCTATGAAGAAATTTCTCGCGACACTCGGGCTTATTGGACCCGTGGGGCTGCTGTGCTCGGTAAGCTTCGCGCAAAACTACCTTGTAACCAACGATAACAATAGTTCAGGCAACAGCGCCACTGCGTACTCAGCGGCCTCCAGCGGTGCGCTGCATTCAGTTAAGACGATTTCGACCGGCGGCATAGGCTTGGATGGCGGCTACTTTCATCGACCGGCGCGGCAGCTACATCGAACACCAGCTGCGCTTTCGTGGCCAACACCGGTTCGAACACCATCAGCGCGTTCAAGAAGCCCAGCTATACGGAAGTGGGCAGCTATGGCGAGCCTGACATGTTCAGTACCTACGGAGTAGGCGGCAGCATCGCCCTTCACCCCAGCGGCAAACTTCTGGTTGCCGGCCAGAGCGGCCTAATGAACATCGGCGTCTACTCGGTATCCTCAGGTTGCGTTCTGACCCACCTCGCCGACTACACTCCATCCATTGGTAGCGATTATTACGGTCCAGTCGCCTTCAGCCCCGACGGCGCCTACGTCGTGGTTCCGGCTCCGGACCTTGGGGGAGCCGAACTGTTCAAGGTAAACCCGACCGGTGGCCTGACCGATATCGGCAACATCAACTTTTATAGCAGCGTCAGCGAATGCGACAGCGTCGGCTGCTACCCGACTGGCATGGATTTCACCAGCGACAGCAAGCTCGTGCTGTTCGGCAACGCCACCAGTGAACCGAGCGTTCTGAGCGCGAGCATCAGCTCCAGCGGTCTGAGCAATGGCCAACTTTGGAACCTGGCCAACAGCGCCGAAGTCGGCAACGTCAACGTTCCGCACTTCACCAAGATGGCCCGCGGTGGAAGCGGCGTCCTGCTCCTCGGCGGGGCGGGCTTCTACAGCACGAGCGGCATCCTCTGCACAAATTTCACCGAGAGCCCGCTCAACATCAGCGTTGTTAGCGTAACCCCGATTACGAACGAAGATAACCTCCAGGGCGGCATCGTGACTTTCGGCAGCGAAGGTTGGGTGGCTGAGTTTCCTTCGACCATCCAGTCCTTTTCGATCAGCAGCAGCTGCGGGATCACATTGGGCACTGCCACCACCGACTCGAGTGCTGCTTGCTCTCTATCGACGGATATCCAGCAAACCAGTAAACTGCGGGTTTCCTTCGACAAGAAAGGCGTCCCGCTGTTGAGGGCGCCTTTTTCAGCCTGAATTCTGACGACGCCCACCTTTCGCGTGATGCAAAGAAAAGCCGCCCAAGACCGAGCGGCCAATTCTGTGCTCCGTACTCCTATTTCAGCGCCGACACATCGGCGATCTCGGCCTGAGTCGGGGGCTGCGTCGGGACGGGCGGCGCGTGGTAGCCGATCGCCTGCTCAGCAGGTGCTCCGAATAGTTCCGGATGCAGGTAGTGTCCTTGCTCCTGCGGCGGCTTTTCCTCTTCAACTTGAATGCGATGGGCGTCGGCGTAGGCGTCGTGCCGAATGCCAGTTACCTGCCAGGAAACTTCCACGTTTGGCTTGTTGGTGCGGATGACGAACGATTGTCACCGATCTTCTTGGCCACGATCGCCTGCGCAAACTGCCCAAGCACCGTCAACTGATAGCGAAAATCGCGGTTCAGCCCCTCGAAATAGTCGGGCAGAACCACCACGGCGAGGCCACTCTTGTTGGTCGTGATATTGCCGTTGTAGACGTTCATCATGTCGGGTGATTCGACGAAAGAGTGGTAGAGATACTTGTTCGCGGGGTCGAGCGGATGGTCAATCTTAAAGGAGCCGCTGCCCTTGGACAGATTGCCGGCGATGGCGACATTGCCGTTGCTGTAGATCGTCATGGTGGTTTGCAGGCCCTGGTTGGGGGCGCCGTAGCCGTTGGCCTGGAAGACAATGTTGTCGGTAAAACCGCTCGCGTCCACCGATTCGATCCGGGCTGCCGGGTTGTAGAAGCCTGAGTGCGGCGCGTAGCTGTTGAAATCGAGGGAAGTAGCCGCGTTTGTGCCGCCGGCCGGATTGGTCAGGGTAATCGTGGGACCGAGGCCGCTTGCCTTGGAAAAGTCAACCCCAATTGCTGCGCCAGAATCAGCCCGTCCCGCTGCAATCCAAGGCCTTCGACATCCTGATGGTGCTAGTGGAGAACTCTGAGAAGGTCGTTTCCAAAGACGACCTTATGAAGTCCGTCTGGCCGGATACGTTCGTGGAAGAATCCAATCTGGCCCAGCACATTTTTGTCCTACGCAAGACTCTCGGTGACACGGTCGAGGAGAAACGCTATATCGTCACCGTGCCGGGCCGAGGTTACCGGTTCGCGGAGACAGTGCGGGCAGTGGGGTTGGAGGTGGAAGACAGAAGACAGGAGATAGGGACAAGAGAGGATAAAGAAGAGCAGATTGTGCTGGCGAGCCGCTCGTTGGCCAAGGTGACATTTGAGAGGGACAGAAGGAGCGACCTGCGGTGGTGGATTTTGGCTGGAACGACCGCAGTGGTGATCGCGATCGCCCTCGGCCTGTACTGGCGATCTCAAAAGAAGGTCAAGCTCTCCGAGAAAGACACGATCATCCTGGGCGACTTCGATAACCGAACCGGCGATGCAGTTTTTGATGACACGCTGAAAACCGCACTCGGCATCGCTTTGGCCCAGTCGCCCTTTCTGAACACACTGTCTGACACCAAGGTCCGAACCACGCTGCGGCTTATGGCCCGTTCCGCCGACACGAAAATTAATCCTGAGGTGGCGCGAGAGATTTGCCAGCGGGCAGGCAGCAAGGCATACATTGCTGGGTCGATTGCCAGTCTAGGCAGCGAGTATGTGCTGGAGTTGAAGGCGGTGAATTGCCAGAACGGAGATATGCTGGCGCAGGAGCAGGCGACAGCCGCGTCCAAAGAGAAAGTGCTGGACTCGCTGGGTGAGGCCACATCCAAGTTGCGCACTGAGTTGGGCGAATCGCTGGCTACGGTGCAGAAGTTTGATGTCCCGCTGGCACAGGCCACCACGTCTTCGCTGGAAGCTCTGAAAACGTACAGCCTTGGCATCAAGGCCTTTAATCGGAAAGGCGCCGCCGCGGCCCTGCCTTACGATCAACGGGCCATCGAGCTTGATCCGAATTTTGCCATGGGCTACCTGTGGTTGGGCTACGACTACACCAATCTCAGCGAGGTAGGGCGGGCCAGCGAGTATTTCACCAGGGCATTCCAGTTGCGGGAACATGCCAGCGAACTGGAAAAGCTGGCGATCACCGCCTCCTACTATCGGAATGGAACCGGGGAACTGGATAAAGCGGCCCAGATATGTCAGGAGTGGATTGAGAGTTACCCGCGAGATGTTGAAGGGTACATCGCATTGGACCTGGTGTACGGCCTGCAGGGGCAGTATGAGAAGGCCACGGAGTCCACGAAGCAAGCCCTGCGCCTTGCACCCGAGCGAGCGTTTTCGTACATCAATCTCGCCAACTACAGCATTGCCTTGCAACACTTTGACGAAACGCGGCAGGTCATCCACGAGGCGCAGGCGCGGAAACTGGATGATCAAGTATTCCACAATGCTCTTTATGCTCTTGCCTTTCTCGGGGCGGACTCCGCCGCGATGAGGGAACAGCAACAGTGGTTTGCGGGTAAGCCCGAAGAGAACATGGGACTGGCGCTCGCATCCGACACCGAGGCTTATGGCGGTCATCTCGGCAAAGCGCGGGAACTGACCAAGCGGGCAGTGGACTCCGCCATCCGGGCTGACAGTAAGGAAAATGCCGCGATATGGCAGGCCAATACTGCTCTCCAGCAAGCGGCTTATGGTAATCCTGTAGAGGCCCGACAGTCGGCGGCGGAGGCCTTGAAGCTTTCTCCGGCGAGTCAGGGTGTCGAAGTCGAAGCCGCCCTTGCCTTTGCCATGGCGGGCGATGCAACACGAGCCGAGTCGTTGGCACAAGACCTGGGGAAACGCTTCCCGCTGGACACGCAGATGCAGTCGCTTTGGCTGCCCGCGGTTCAGGCGCAATTGGCGCTGGATAGAAAGAACCCGGCTTCCGCCCTGAATGCTCTGCAAGCTGCTTCATCCATCGAGTTGGGGCAAATAACGTTCGTCAACAATATTTCCTGCCTGTATCACTTGTATGTTCGCGGCGAGGCATACCTGGCGGCCGGACAGGGCAGTGCAGCCGCCACCGAGTTTCAGAAGATTCTCGACCACAACGGCATCGTCTGGAACTGCTGGACGGGGGCATTGGCGCGTCTGGGAGTGGCACGTGCCAGCGCCTTGCAGGCGAGAACCTCGCAGGGAGCGGATGCCGGTGCTGGCCGCGTCCGAGCCCTCGCAGCCTACAAAGATTTTCTCACGCTTTGGAAAGACGCCGATCCGAACATCCCCATCCTTAAAGAAGCCAAAACCGAATACGCAAAGCTGCAGTAGCGTTCGTGGACCATATCTCGCGAGCCAGGGCTTATCAAAGCCTGCCCGTCGGCTCTCCAGACCGCCAGTCGTTTTGTAACCGGGCAGTTCTGCTGCATTCACGCGTCCGAAGGACGTTGCCAGAAAGGCCAGCTTGGCTGGACCTCTGAACTACAGGTTTTACTAGCCATTACTCTTGGGGAATTGGGCATGCCAGAACGTCATGGTTTTGACAGATCAAGGGTCAATAAAGGCAATCGCCTGTCGATAACAACAATTATTAGCAGAAGGCGCAGTGGCAATAGCTTTGCCGCAAGCCGCCTAGACGAGTGGAGTGATAATGGCACGTCGGTAGCCAGAACAAGGGATTAAAGGTTGATGCGGACGCTCGGTGGATGTTTACTTCGGCCCGAAAGCTCCGTTGGGCGAAGTGCCAACAATCCTGATCGCCCCTGTCAATTTTGCCAGTTTGGGACACACCAAACACCTCCTATTCTCATTGTTCCAGGCCCATGTGAGACCGCCCCATGGTTACTGGTCAGTGCGAAAAGTGGAGCGGCCTCTACACCTTCAGGGATCAGCACAGCCGTAAAGCAGGATAAGAAGGATCTCGCGCGGGGAGATACCGGAATGTCAAAGGTTAGACCAATCATCGGGACCGATGGACTTCCGCTCCCGGTCCTCCCGCCGGAACGTGACCCGCGCGTTTGGGCGCGCCTGGTACGGGTGATGTTCTACACACCCGGTTTTTTGGCACTACTGCTGCTCAAGGCGGGAGAACCTACCAGTTTCGGCATCACGGTAGAGCTGTTGATGCTTTCCAGTACGGCGGCCATTGTCGGCGGGTTGTACATCGGCACCCAATCATCGGATGCGGGGGCCGATCGTTCGTCAAAGGTTGGCACTTGGAGCGGCGCGCTGGTGCTGGAGCTACTCGCTATGGTTCCTCTATTGTGTGCGATGCCCGCGCTATTCCATGAACTGGCGCACAGCAGGTTGCTGCACGCCGTCGAACCCGGCGCTGTCGACGTCACCCTAGGTGCATCTGAGCTGCTGCCAGCCGTGGCGATTCTGCCGTTCTTGCTTTATCAACTCGCCGGTTTCGGCACCATGCACTTCGTTGTGCCGAAGGTCGTGAATTGGGCCATCAACATTGGTGCTTTCTGCCTGATCATGGCCGCCTATGTAGCCAACCGCGAGGGCGCGTATGCCATAGAGAGGAGGTTGACCGTGTTTTTGGTTGTTGCCATGGCAACCATGGTGGTCTACGGCGTGGTGAAACTGAGGCATATGCAGGCGACCTACGACGCGCATTGCCCGCCGAAGCCTCCGAAGTAGCCGTTCTAAAGCGTGCTGTGCCGAGGGGCTGTCGGTTTCAAATCCTGGATTCAATCCTGGCCCAGGTAGCGCATGGCAAGGGCCCATCGTACTGTTGCCCTCCTCTTCAATCTGAGCGTTTTTTCAGCGCAACCAACGCTATCGCCGAGCAGGCTTGGATTGGATATCTCAGTGGAGAATCGGTCAGGCGGCGACGGCAGCGGCAAACTGGAGAATTTCCTGATAGATCTTCGATCACTCACTAACGTGGCCTTGAATTGAACGATGCTTGCTCTGGAGCAAGCATCGAGCTGTCCTTCAGCAACGACCGAGTCTCTGTGTTTGTGTCATCCTCCGTGAGTCCTAACGTTCTTCGGGGTTCTGGTTTCTAAGCAAAAGCAAGATGTTCTTGCGCGGGGCACGGGTCCGGATTCTCTTGGGTTAGATGATTTCGAACCCTCCCGGCAGTTTTAGCGCCTCGACTTTGCGTTCCAGCGCTCCGGACAAACTACGCTCTGGGGGAAAAGGCCGTGGCTCATAGTAGTGCGTTACCTAATGTTTCCCGAGTGGTCCGAGTACTGGTCGTTAATAACAGCAGGATGAATGGCGAGATTTTGACCACTGCATTGAAACGGGACGAGCGACTTCAGGTGTTGAATGCAGTATCAGATGTGCGGGTTGTCGGCACAGCGGTTGCCGAAGAAAAGCCCTCAGTCGTGCTTGTCAGTATTGATATCGATGGGAATCGGTGCAAGGGACTTGAGGTGGTGCGCGAAATTAACGGGCGGCACTCCGAAGCGCGCGTGGTCATGCTGCTGGACTCGTCCGAACGCAGCCAAGTGGTCGAGGCCTTCCGGGCCGGAGCGCATGGAGTGTTCTCGCGCGGGGAGTCGTTAAAGTCTCTAGTGAAGTGCATCTTTTGCATCAGTCAAGGCCAAGTATGGGCCAGCAGTAGAGAGTTGTGCTTTCTCCTGGAAGCGTTGGGTAAAGCATTGCCTCCACGATTGACGGATGCGGGTGGCGAGAAGCTGCTCTCTCGCCGGGAGCAAGAAGTTGTGCAAGGTGTTGTCGACGGCCTGTCGAACCGCGTAATCGCGCAGCGACTCGGCCTCACTGAGCATACGATAAAGAATTATCTATTCCGCATCTTCGACAAGTTGGGTGTTTCCAAGCGCATCGAGTTGGTGCGTTATGCGTACTGCTTGGGCAACGTTGACGATGTCCTTTTACCCGTTAATGCGAGTGGTCAAAAGGCTCCAGCGCTAATCGCAGCCCAAGTAGTTTAGCTAAGTGAATTGAACCAATTTGCTGAGGAGGCTTCCGGTCACACCTCACTTCCCCCAAGCCGGACTTCGGGACAACGTCGCCGGAGTCCGCATCAACGTAACTTCCAAGCCCGTCACTCGGGAACAACCCCGGCAATTGAGTCCCCCCGAACAAGTCGAAAAAGCGGTTACGATCTTTTGCCACTCGACCTATCGAACCCTAGCTAATGGGCCATCGGGCCCTATGGCTGGATTATGTCGTTCGCATTTCTCCTTTCCGGCGCAAGCTTGTGCTCTCAAGGAAGGAGTGCCCGAGGTTGTCTTTGCGGAGATAGGCCCTAGATATTTTCTCACCCGCTGAGTTTGGCTCTTTCAGCAAGCTTGGCGAGAACTTCATCGCAGATTCGAGTGAGCACAGGCACCAAACGGGTAGGTGCTAGGTGCTTAGGAACGAAGTCATCGACTACTTTCAATACGTGGTCTGGGACCTCCTCGTCGCTGGAAACCATGACGATCGGCGTGTTTGGCTTGAGGCGCTTTATTTCTATTGCGATCTCATGCCCATCGACTTCAGGCATATGGTAGTCGACGATCACGGCTGCGACTTTGCTGCCTGCGACAATTTGTAACCCTTGTTGGACGGATGCGGCGGCAAGCACGGTGTATCCCTTTTCAAGAAGCGATCTTTGGTATCCCACACCGTCATCATCGGCGATGCAAAGAATTGTTTCAGTTGCTGAATGATCGGACATAACCCTCCCATGGAAAACTACCGAGTCAAGATCGCCCGTTCAAAACACCACGACAGGAGGTTTGCCACAAGGAGGACCGTCAACCGTCTCCTGGGTTGACATCGTGACCAAACCGTTGCTGGCCAGAGCCTTACCACGAAGGACGCCACCGTTCAGCGTGATACTTGTAAGCGCCAGGATCTTGCCAACGAAAGTGCTACCGGTACCAATCGTAGCCGAGGAACCGACCTGCCAGTAGACGTTGCATCCCCTCAAACCTTTCCTCCAGGGCAGCGGCGGTTGCCCTAGGACTATCGCCACTGTGGAATTGGTGGCGGTCGTCAAAGTACTGCCGATCTGGAAAATCCACTGCGAATCGGGATTCCCCTGGGCGTCCAAGGTGAGGGTGCCGGTCAGCCCGGCGGAAGAGGAAAAGCAGTAGACTCCGGGGCCGAGCGTCATTCCGCCCAGATCCTGGCCGGTAAGGTCGGTACCACACGGCGCGCCCGCCGCCTCATTGTATGCCACCGTCAGGTCCGCCTGCGCCTCAGGCCCATTTGGGCTGCACGTAAGAAACAAGAGACCCTTCACTTGAGATTGCGTGAGCCCAGTTACAGCGCAAGTCGGGAAACTGCCTGCATCCCCGATTATGTAAGTTTCTGCACTAACATTAGTTATGCCGGAGCCGCCCATCAAGGCGGCTTGGTCGGCCGTTCCAAGATTGACATTAGTCTGCGCAAAAGCGCACATTCCCATTAACGACATCACAACCAAAGAGATCGGGAGTACTTTCATGTTTTGCTTCCTTCCATTCTGTTCTTGGCTATCACCTGACAGACTCTATCAAAGGCATTGTTCAGCGGTCTGTTCAATATGGACCATTTTCCAACACAGCAGTGAACCTGAGAGCCGCGCTTGATTTCAGCCACCTTCCGAAGCGTGGCAGAAGCTACGCAATTGGGTTCGCGGGTACTAACCACTCTGTGTGGTGTGAGCAATTTTGAACAATTTTGAGAACAAGAAATGAGTTGGTCTTTCTGGAAAGGCTCTTGTCAGAGTTGGAAAGCAGGCCAGACTTGTGGCACTTGGCGATTGAGATCAGGAAGCGGATTGATAAGATTCGTCAAAAGATTCGCGCCATTCAGGAAAAGACTGGCAGGCAGTCGCTCATAGTCGGGGCAGACGGAACGAATGGCGTATCATAAACACCCCAATTTTAGTGGCAAGTCATGACTGTCGTTAACAGGCAGTAGCGCTCATTGAGAATTGCACGATGGTCAATGAGTGTAACCGGGATTTATCGACAGTTACGAAATCTCGATGCGGTAATGCCGTGTGCCCCACCACTGTCTACCCGTCGTTTCCGACCCTCTTTGAAGAGGTCTGGCAAAGTACAAGCAGTAGCACGAGATAGCAAAAGGAAGATTTGGTAGCGCTACCGGGAATCGAACCCGGGTTTGAAGATTGAGAATCTTCCGTCCTAACCCCTAGACGATAGCGCCATCCGGGCAGAACGTGATTATAACAAAGCAGCCGCAACGCCACCCCGCCGCGTTTCACGCTAACCGCAGCCTGCTCTCGCTTATCTGTTTCTCTTCTACTTCCTGGTAACGCTTGCGCACGATGGGGCGCAACAGCGAAAACAGGAACGAGAACAGGCCGCCGATAAACAACAGCGGATACCAAATCCCGTACGGTTGCCGTTGATAAACGGCATAAAAGCCGAGAGTCAGGTTCACCAGACCCACCCACTTCATGAACGTAAATGCGCCAAGGACGAAGTTCCGGCTTTTCCCCCTGGGAGCCACCACCGCTGTCATTGCCCCCAAGGCTGCTCCTGACAAGCCCAGCAGTCCTCCACCCAGGCCGCCGTACCATAGCCCGAAGCGCATCGGATCAAACCATGGTTCCATCATGAGATAGCCTCCGCCATAACAAGCCGCCAGGTGGTATACGCAGTTGCTGACAAAAAAGATTCCAGACTGGGCTTGACAAAGCGCCTCGCCAGTAGCACTATTCGAAAGGCGAATAAAAAGCGAATAATACCGCTTTGCCTCGGGGCTGGCCCTGCCCTGATGTTCCCTGAAATCTGAGGTCTCCTATGTCGTCTTTTCCGCTTTTTCCCACGGAGGCGGTGCGCCGTCCTGTGGCCTCGGTTGCCTCGAACTCGCCAGTACGGGTTCTCGACCGCCTGGCGGCATTGCCCAAGCTGGCGGAGGTTATGCCGGCTTCACGGCTCACGGTGCAGCCTGTGCCGGAGATGGTCCCGAGCGGTGTGCGCGAGGTGGATTCGCTCACCGGCGGGCTGCCGCGGGGCTGTTTGACCGAAGTCTGTGGGTCGGTCTCTTCCGGCCGCACCAGTCTGCTATTAGCAGTGTTGGCGGCCGCAACCCAGCGCCGGGAAGCTTGCGCCCTGGTGGATGTAAACGATGCGTTCGATCCCGTATCAGCCGCAATGGCAGCAGTAAATTTTGAAAGCCTGCTGTGGGTGCGATGCGAAACAAGTCCACCACAGAGACGCAGAGACACAGAGAAAACCAATCCGAAGCATGAGCGCCTTTATCACCGTCGAATGGAGACTCCGGTCGAACAGGCGCTGCGCGTCACCGACCTGCTCCTGCAAAGTGGTGGCTTCGGACTGGTGGTTCTTGACCTGGGTGACGTGCCACTGAAAATTGCTCGCCGCATTCCGCTCACTTCCTGGTTCCGCTTTCAACGGGCCATAGAGCACACCCCCACTGTGCTGTTCGTGATCACGCAATCGCCTTGTGCTCAGACCTGCGCTGCGTTGCTGCTTAAGCTTTCAGCTGTCAGCTTTCAGCAGGCAGCTCAAACCCCTTCACATGCCGCACTTCTGAATGATTTAAGAATCGAAACTGAAATTCTGCGTTCGCGGATGCTGCGCAAACCGGCGCAATCCGCCACTGCCGCTTTCTCCACCAAAACTGTACGCGCGGGATGAAGGTTCTCAATGACTCAATGATTCAATCTCTCCACGAATCAACTTTTTTATGCCTTTTGCCTGCATCTTCGTGCCGGATTTTCCCGTGGAAGCGCTTCTGCGCACCGAGCCCCGCTTGCGGTCGCAACTTCTGGCTGTGCTCGAAGGAAAACCTCCGCTGCAAAAGGTTTTTGCGGTAAGCGAAAACGCCCGTCGCGCCGGCGTTGCCCCCGGAATGACCAAGCTGCAGATTGAAGACTGCGCCGGACTGGCATTTCGTAACCGATCTCCACTTCAGGAAACCGCTGCGCACGCTGCCCTGCTCGATTGTGCGCAGTCATTTTCTCCGCGTGTGGAAGATACCGCGCTTGACACCATTGTTCTCGACCTTCTTGGCATGGATTTGCTTTTCGGTCCGTTACCGAAAATTGCCCGCAACCTCGCCGGCCGTGCTTCCGATCTTGGACTCACCGCAAATGTCGCCGTAGCCGCCAATCCCGACACCGCTGAACTCGCAGCCCGCGGATTCCGCGGTTTAACCGTAATTCCGGAAGGAAAGGAATCTGAACGGCTGGGGAATTTGCCCGTGGAAATTTTGCCGGCTGAAGATCAGGAATCCAAACCACTTTTGGAAACGCTCTACCGCTGGGGAATTCGCGATCTGCGCGATTTGGCGGCACTGCCGGAGGTGGCTTTGAGTGAGCGTCTGGGCCAGCGGGGAGTGTATTTGCAAAAGCTGGCGCGAGGTGAGGTTTCTCGCACGCTGGTTCCGGTCGACCCGCCGCTTGTGTTTGAGGAAGCCATCGAACTGGACTATCCGCTGACGCTGCTGGAGCCACTGGCTTTTTTATTGGCACGATTGCTGGATCAACTCTGTGCGCGTCTGGCGTCACGCGCCCTCGCTACCCAGGAATTGCGGCTGGAGATGAAACTGGCTGACGGATACTGGGAAGAAGAAACTCAAACTGGCTGTGTGGGGACGGGCGCCCTCACCCGTCCAGGCCGGGCGCAAGCTCGCCACCGCTTCCGCCGCACCCTGCGCCTGCCGCTTCCTCTGCTCGACTCCAAAACCTTCCTCAAACTTCTGCAACTTGATTTGAAGGCTCACCCGCCCGGCGCTCCCATCGTCAAGATTCGCCTGGCCGCGGAGCCAACACGTCCGCGTCCAGGGCAAGGCGGGCTCTTTCTCCCACCATCACCCGAACCGGAAAAACTCGAACTCACGCTGGCACGAATTGCCGGCATCGTCGGAGAAGACAAAATAGGCTCGCTCGAAATATTGGATACATATCGCCCCGGAGGATTCCGCATGCAGCATTTTGCGCCCGATAATTCTTTGTTACAGAAGCACAGAGCCACAGAGAACAAGTCGCATCGTTCAGATCGAACACCCATGAATTCCTCTGTGTCTCAGTGTCTCGGTGGCGAGTTGACTGATTGTTCTGACGATCTGGTCACTGCGCTGCGCATTTTCCGTCCCCCGGCCGCAGTCACCGTCACTTTGTGCGAGGGCAGACCAATTTTTATTTCCTGCCTTAAACGGAAAGAAACTCGCGGCGAGATCCTCTGGGCAGCAGGCCCCTGGCGTTCTTCAGGAGACTGGTGGGAGCAGGAAGGCTGGGCCCGCGATGAATGGGACATTGCGGTGCAGGAAGAAACCAGCATTGGGTTATATCGCCTGGTCCGCGACCTGCTGGGCGGGCAATGGTTGCTGGAGGGAAGCTATGACTGACCACGGATTGCACGGATCAACACGGAGAAATCCTTAAATTTACGAAACAATGAATTCGATTTTGATTGTGTAAACCTGCGGCTGCTTTTCTAGCCAATGTACATCGAACTTCACTCCCGCTCTGCTTTCAGTTTTCTTGAAGGCGCTTCCCTGCCCGAAACTCTGATTGCCACCTGCGCCAATCTGAATATGCCGGCCATGGCGTTGCTCGACCGCGACGGTGTGTACGGCTCGCCGCGTTTTCACATGGCTGCGAAGAAGATAGGACTAAAGGCGCATATTGGGGGAGAACTTACGTGCGAATATTTTTTACCACAGAGACACAGAGGCACAGAGAAAAACATATTAATTAGCAACGAATCCGCACGGATTAATGCGGCTCAGCTAAATAAGAAAAAATCCTCTGTGCCGAGCGTAGTCGAAGGGCGCCTCTGTGGTGGGTTCAGACTTCCCCTTCTCGTCTCTTCCCGTCCCGGTTATCAGAATCTCTGCCGCTTAATCACCAGAATGAAGCTGCGCTGCGCCAAGGGCGAAGGCGCGGTGCTTGAAGAAGAATTGCAAGAACATGCGGAAGGACTAATTTGTCTCACTGGCGACTACGATGGCCCACTGGCCCTGGCTCTGAAAAATGGGGGGATAGATGCCGCACGCAACTCCGTCGCACGCCTGACGGATATCTTTGGCCGCAACAATGTTTACATCGAACTCCAGCGTCATTTTCATCGTGAGCAGGAAGCCCACAATCGTGTCGCCATAGAAATCGCCCGCTCGCTCCGGCTTCCTCTACTTGCGACGAATGGCGTCTGCTATGCCACACCTCGCGATCGCGAACTATGCGATGTTTTCACCGCTCTTCGAAACCATCGCACTCTGGCAACTGCGGGACGTTTGCTGGCACGCAATTCCGAACGCTATCTGAAATCGCCGCAGGAGATGCAGGCGCTTTTCGCCGATCTGCCCGAGGCCATCGCCAACACTGCTCAACTTTCTTCCCGTCTCGAATTCACCTTCAAGGATCTGGGATACGAGTTTCCCAAATATCCCGTGCCCGAAGGCGAAACCATGAATTCATTTCTGGAGAAGCGCGCCTGGGAGGGTTTCCATGAACGTTATGAGCGCGCTTCCGCAGACCTGCAAAACCGCGCCCGCCGCCAGATTGAACGCGAATTGAAACTGATCGAGAAGCTCGCCCTCGCTGGCTACTTTCTCATCGTCTGGGACCTGGTCCGCTTCTGCCATAACGAAAATATCCTGGTGCAAGGCCGCGGCTCGGCCGCCAACAGCGCTGTCTGTTATTCGCTGGGAATCACCGCGGTGGACGCCGTCGGCATGGAACTGCTCTTCGAACGTTTTCTTTCCGAAGAACGCGGTGAGTGGCCTGATATTGATCTCGATCTTCCCAGCGGCGACCAGCGCGAGCGCGTCATTCAATACTTATACAAACGTTACGGCGAGCGCGGCGCGGCCATGACCGCCAACGTCATTACTTATCGCAGCCGGATGGCGGGGCGCGAAATGGGCAAGGCACTCGGCTTTGATCCCGAAACTCTGGAAAAAGTTTCCGCCGCGGTTTCCACCTGGGAATACCGCGATCAGCATGACACTCTCGACCACCGCTTCCGTGACGCCGGCCTCGACCTGAATCATCCCCGGCTGCGTAAATACTTCGAGCTGTGTGTCGCAGCGCAGGATTTACCTCGTCACCTCGGCCAGCATTCTGGCGGCATGGTGATTTGCCAGGGCCAGCTTGATTCCGTAGTTCCGCTCGAACCGGCCTCGATGCCCGGCCGCGTAGTGGTGCAGTGGGACAAGGAAGACTGCGCCGATCTCGGCATCATTAAAGTTGATCTGCTCGGCCTGGGAATGATGGCCGCACTGGAAGATTCTATCCAGCTTATTCGCAGGCATCATCATGAAGAGGTCAGCCTCGCACACCTGCCCGCCGACGACCCCACGGTTTATTCCACGCTGCAGGAAGCGGACACCATTGGCTTGTTCCAGATCGAGAGCCGGGCGCAGATGTCGTGCCTGCCCCGCCTGCGACCGCAGCGCTTTTACGACATTGTCGTGCAAGTCGCGATCATTCGTCCCGGCCCCATCGTCGGCCAGATGGTGAATCCTTATTTACAGCGCCGCCAGGGTCGCGAGGCCGTCACTTATCCGCACCCGTCACTCGAACCCGTGCTGGCGCGCACTCTGGGCGTGCCGCTTTTCCAGGAACAGTTGTTGCGTATTGCTATGGTGGCCGCCAACTTCAGCGGAGGCGAAGCTGAAGAACTGCGCCGGGCCATGGGCTTCAAACGCTCCCAGGCGCGCATGAAAGAAATTGAAGCCAAACTGCGCGCAGGCATGACCCGGAACGGCATCTCGCAGGAGGCCCAGGAACAAATCATCCTCTCGATTACTTCATTCGCTCTTTACGGATTTCCCGAGTCCCACGCCGCCAGCTTCGCGCTGATTGCCTACGCCAGCGCTTATTTGAAATGCCATTACCTGGCCGCGTTCACCGCGGCCCTGCTCAACAATCAACCCATGGGGTTTTACCGTCCCGCAACACTAGTAAAAGACGCCCAGCGTCACGGATTGAAAGTCCTGCCGATTGATGTGATGAGATCGGAGTGGCAGTGCA
>Ga0207052_10146_pt2 | contig 23804 bp, 24 predicted proteins | sample Alteio_BWMinCont_62_FD_153294 | JGI IMG/M metagenome (GOLD analysis project Ga0207052, IMG submission 153294) | Enriched cells from forest soil in Barre Woods Harvard Forest LTER site, Petersham, Massachusetts, United States -... | ecosystem: Environmental > Terrestrial > Soil > Temperate forest >...
AACTGCTACATGTAACGCTTTTTTGGTTAATAATTTAAATTTACTTATCGCGCGACAAGCTTCTAACAAAACCCAACTATCTATCGCTTGTATCAGACCAGAACTTTCGGCAATAGGAATAAAGCTTCCTGGCAAAATCAAACCATTTTCTGGATGATTCCATCGAATAAGAGATTCAAGCCCAATATTGTTGTTAGCATCGGGTTGAATAGTACATTGCGGCTGAAAATAAAGGGTAAACTCATTTTTTTGAATAGCAACTCTAAGGTCTTGCTTCATTCTTAAGATATTTTTTGATTTGAGTTGACTCGGTCTGTCGAAAAACTTAAAACAATTTCTACCTGATTCTTTAGCAGAATACATCGCAGCTTCAGCATTTTGAATCAAAATTTCAGCATCTTCATCATCCTCAGGATATAATGTAATGCCAACGGAAGCTTCGACATAGACCATTCTTTCATAAATAGTATAAGGCTGTGCAATGGATTCAAGCAGTTTTTTTGCAATAAGCTCGCACTTTTTTAAAGATTCACAGTTATTAAGCACAACAATAAACTCATCCCCCCCCAGGCGTGCACAAAGATCCGTTTCATTCACGTTTGATTTTAATCTTTCGGCAGTTTGTTTAAGTAATTCATCCGCATAACGATGACCTATTGCCTCATTCACTCGCTTAAAACCATCTAAATCAATATATATTACCGCTAATTTTGTTGCATTTTGCTTGGCATTTAAGGTGGAAAATTTTAACTGATCTATAAAATGAAATCGGTTGGGTAAATTTGTCAAAGAATCATGCGTCGCTTGATAGTGCAGCTTTTCATTCAGTAATTGAGGCTCTGTAATATCGTGTATCGTAAAAACAAGTCCCATATATTGGTTATCTATATTAAGTAACGGTACCATCGATAATTCTACAAAATAGGATTTGTTTTGAGCGTTAGAAATACGAATTCTCTCAGGATATTTAAATGTTTTAAAATTTTTACCCGCTTCAAGGATCTTATTTTTATAATCTTCTGTCGATTCATCTCCCATAATCGTAATGGCTTGAAATAGGGTGATGCCTTTTATTTTATCCAACTCGGTACTCAACATTCCAAGTGCTGCCGTATTACAATGTTGAATACAGCAATCCTTGTCAACGGTAATCACACTATCGGTTACTGAATTAAGCGTGTTTTCTATATCAAGCTTTGATTTCATGAGCTGTTGTTCAATAATGAAAAGATCGACAAAGATCTTAACCTTGCATCGTAAAATATTTGGATTGACGGGTTTAAAAATGTAATCTACAGCACCTGCAGTATACCCTTGAAAAACATGTTCATCTTCTTTATTAATTGCAGTGACAAAGATAATAGGCGTATGACAGGTGTCTTTATTCTCTTGCATTACTTTTGCGACTTCAATGCCATTCATGACTGGCATTTGCACATCTAAAATAATAACGGCGTAACGTTTTTCTAACATTTTTTTGCAAAGCTTCATTTCCTGAAGAAGCTAGATCGATATTAACTTTTAATACTTCTAAAATCTTCTTTAACGCATAGAGATTTTCTTTGAGATCATCAACTAATAAAATGTTGGGTAACATATTCTCGGCACTATTTTTAGCTAACATTTTTTTTCCTTTTGTGAATATATTCTAAATCTGCAATAGTATCGATAATGGAATTCGCCGGTAAAATTTTATTTTTTTTCGTCAATTGGATTGCTGAAAGCGGCATTTCTGTATGCGTCGCATCATTTGGGTCCTGAATGATAATGTTTCCGCCCGACTCTTCAATCGCTTGACACCCCTTTGCTCCATCTTGATTTGCACCTGATAAGAGTATCCCCAGCAAGGCGCGTCCAAACACAAAGGCTGCTGATTCAAATAAAATGTCAATAGAGGGTCTTGCATAATTCACCAAAGGATCCAAGCTAAGTGAAAAACTCCTATTTTCTTCTATTAAGAGATGATAATTAGCGGGCGCCAAATAAATGCAATTGGGACTAATTGGTTGATTATTGGTTGCTTCACATATTGTAATAAGTGATTTTGTTCCGTTTGAAAGTACTTCTAATAAATGATCTTCATCTTTACGATATCGATGTACTACAATAACCAGCGGAATAGGAAGTGCCTCCTGAACGCGCGATAATAGTTTCAAGATAATACTGATTGCTCCTGCCGAACCACCTATTAGAATAAGCTCAGGAAGTTTTTTCATGAAAATTGTCCAATTTTTCTGTATATTTTTGCATTTTTATCCAAAAGTTCAAATTTTTCTTTCATGCCCGTAAATTCGATACTTTCCTTATCGCCAAGACAAAGAAAACCATTGTAACAAAGGCTATCATAAAACAATTGCAAGACCGTTTTTTGCAATTCAATATTGAAGTATATCAACACATTTCTACAAATAATCACATTCATTTCACCAAATGCATGATCGCATGCTAGATTATGCTCCGCAAATAGCATTTTATTTTTTAATTCAGTTGTCATGATTGCATAATCATACTGGTTATAGAAATATTTGTTTAATGAATATTCTCCCCCTGCTTTCATATAATTATCTTGATATTGTTTTAATAACTTTAAGGGATAAATTCCCTCTTTGGCAGTTTTTAAGGATTCCAAATTGATATCCGTGCCATAAATATTAACACGATTTAGCAAATTGGCTTCTTGTAGCAAAATCGCGATAGAATAGACTTCTTGTCCAGTAGCACAACCTGCATGCCATATTTTTAAAAACGGGTAGGTTGTTAAATTGGGTAATACCCATTTTTTAAATGCCAAGTAAAAATGTGGATCACGAAACATTTCCGTCACATTTAATGTTAAACTCATTAAAAAATCACGAAAATAATTTTCATCATACAAAACTTTTGGAATTAAATCTGATACATGAGAGACTTTGGCTTTCTCAACCTGATCTTTAAGCCTTCTTGACAAGGAAGCTCTTGCGTAATTTCTAAAATCATAACCATAGCGATGAAATATTGCTTCCAACAATAAATCTTCTTCTACTTTATGCAGTCTTGTTGCGCTTCTCATTTTGTATTACCCAAATTCGAATCATAGATATCAACAAATTAATATCTACTGGCTTTGTCAAATAATCACTTGCCCCTACATTAATACACTTTTCCTCATCCCCACTCATGGCTTTTGCAGTGAGTGCAATGATAGGTACGGTTTTATAATCATCAAGCTCTCTAATATGGGTGATCGCCTCATAACCATCCATTTCTGGCATCATGATATCCATGACAATGAGATCATAAACACAACGTAAGTCATCTAATTTTTCTAAGGCATTTTTACCGTTTGCGGCCATGGTCACTTCTAACCCATAAGCGCGTAAGGCCGAAGACAGCGCATAGAGATTTCTCATGTCATCATCTACTAAAAGGATCTGTTTTCCGACTAAAACCTCATCGTGATGTTCCAATTTTTTAATGGTATTTTTTTGCTCATCTGTCATTTTAGCATTGATGCTATGCAGAAATAGCGTCACCTCGTCTAATAATCGCTCTGGTGAATTACTGACTTTTAAAATAACACTGGTCGCATACTGATTAATTTCACGATATTCCTCTTGTGAAAGATCTTTACCCGTATAAACAATAATAGGGGTATGATTAGCATCTTCTTGACTTAATTTTTCTAACACAGTGACTCCGGACATATCTGGCAACTTTAAGTCCAAAATAATGCAGTCAAAGGATTGGCTTTTAATTTTCTCTAATGCTTCTTGCCCTGTACAAACGGTCTCTACTTTAACAATATCACTGCTAATGAGTTTCGTAATGGCTTTTTGACTCAGGTTGTTGTCTTCGACTACGAGGACAGTTTTAATAGGATTTTTCAAGATTTCTTCTATATTGGTAAAGGCCTCTTCTAACTGCGTTTTACTGACGGGTTTTAAAAGACTGCCCAATGCGCCCATCTTTAAAGTAACATTTTTTTCATCTCGACAGGAAATAACATGAACTGGGATATGCCTTGTATATTGATTATGTTTCAATTGCTCTAGGACTAATAATCCATCAATATCTGGCAACCCTAAATCAAGAATAATTGCACTGGGTCTATTCTTTATTGCATACTTAATTGCGCTTTTTCCATTATGTAAGGTCGTACATTGATATTCTTTTTCTTGTGCTAATTTTGTGATAATTTTACAAAATTCATTATCATCTTCTATGATAAGTAAAGATTTAACTTTTTCTGCTTCTGGCTCTAAAAATTCGTTCTCATGCTGAAATGTCTTTTGCTCAACTGTCTGCTTTTGAGAAATTTCAGTTTGTCCATTTGCAGATACCAATTTTTCGGGTAAATATAGCGTGAAAGTGGCTCCTTTACCGAGAGCGCTTTCAAGCTGAATTTCCCCTCCTAGCATTGTCGCTAGTTTACTCGAGATAGTAAGCCCTAAGCCCGTACCACCATATTTTCTACTGATTGACCCATCTCCTTGTTGAAAAGCCTCAAAAACCGTGTGCTGCTTGTCTTTGGCTATACCAATACCGGTATCACAAACAGAAATAGCAACGCAGGATTCTTTAGAACACTTTTTATTCTGAAGCTTAACTTTATCGCTTGGCTTATGAATAGAAAGTGTGACGGTGCCGTGTTCTGTAAATTTTATAGCGTTTGAGATAAGATTTTTGGTGATTTGCTCTATTCTTTGCTTATCAGATTGAATACTTTCAGGAACCCCCTCTTCCCTTTTAACCAAAAATTCAATATTCTTTTTCTTAGCTAAAGGTTGAAATTGATTTTTAAGAGAGTGTTCAAGCTCAGTGAAAGTGACCGTTTCAATATTGGTTTCGAGCTTTCCGGCTTCTACTTTTGAGATATCTAGAATATCATTAATTAAATTTAATAAATCTTTTCCGCCTTGATTTATCACTTGAATAGAATTCATTTGATCTTCTGTTAGATTGTTCAAATTATTTTCGAGCAAAATTTCTGATAATATTAATAAGCTATTGAGTGGCGTTCGGAGTTCATGTGACATATTTGCTAAAAATTCAGATTTGTATTTTCCACTTAATTCTAATGCGCCTGCCTTTTCTTCAATTTCTTTTTGTTTGAGTTGTAGCGCAGAATTTGCATCTTCAATTTTTACTCTTTGCAATTCTAAGCTTTGTGTTTTTTCTTCTAGTTCTTCGTTAGAAGCTTGGAGTTCTTCACTTTGTTGTTTTAAAGCCGCTTGTGATTGTTTTAATTCTTCTGTTTGTTGCTCCAGCTCTTCATTTGTGGCTTTTAATTCTTCTTGTTGTTGTTGTAATTCTATGGATTGTTTTTGCGTTTGATCCAATAACTCTTTGCGTTTTAAGGATATTTGGGCTTCTCTTATGGATAATGCAATATACTCAGAGACTCTTTCAAGTAACGTTACGGCGTTATCATTAAATTTAGTAAAAGTCCCAAATTCTATGACGCCTTTTAGCTCGTCTCCAATTTTTATAGGGTAAACTAATATATTTTTGGGGACTGCTTCTCCAATGCCAGATTTTATGCGAATATAATTATCTGGAATTTCAGTAACTGAAATAGGCGATTTTTCTATCGCCACTTGGCCCACCAGACCCTCTCCTGGTTTTATTTTGTTACTGATCCCTTTTCGTTTGGTATAAGCATAAGAAGCGATGAGTTGCAATGTGCTATCTTCATTATTTACATAGAAAGCGACCACCTGCGCATCAAGATAATGGCCTAGGTAGGCAACAACATTTTTTAGCATTAACTCAATACTATTACCTTGCCTTAAAATATCACTAAGTTCAGTTTGTCCCACCCGGATCCATTCTTCTTTTTGACTGTTTCTGGCAGACATTAAGAGATAAACAATACCAAATAGCGCTAAATACGTCAGAATTGAAGAAGCGCCTAGAAAATATAAAAACTTACTTTCTTCACTTTGATTAACTTTTTGTCTAGCATCCAGCAAGCTCAATTCTGATTGTTTCATTTTGTCAATTTGGATACGTATTGAGGATAAATGCGGGCTTATTCCACTACTCCCTGCGGTATTATGAAATTCGAGATGTTGTTTTATCGTATTTTCAAGATCATCTAACCGTTTTTCTTGCGGAAGATTATCTTGCGTAAGATAACGAATGTTTCCAATATGTGTATTAATGTTATCTGCTTTATTGACCATATCATTTGTCAGCAGACTGATGTCAGGTTTTTCCCCTACAATTCCTTTTAATTGATTTTGGAATTCCGTATTTTTAGTGATGATAAATCCAAGCTGCGCGATTTCTGAATCTTCAACATTGCCATATAAACTTTGTAGCTCTTCAATCACTTTATAGGTATGAACGACCCAGAATCTTGATTTGGTCACTTTATCGGTGTAAGTCAAAAATAGTAACGTTTGTACTATTATTAATGTTGCGATTACACTCAAAACGATTTTAATGATTAAATTTGCTTTCACGGCTTCGCTCCGTTTGTAAGATATAGTTAAATATAGACAAACAAGAGCATAAAAAATGATCAGCGATGTGAAATGTCGAATATTATGTTATAAACACAGTCTGTTAATTTTGCATTTTTTCCATGAATTCCACCGCATTCATTAAGGCATCCGTGATCCCTGGCTCACTCGCAGCATGTCCTGCATCGCGAATAATATGCAATTCACACCCCGGCCAGCCCTGATGTAATGCATAGGCATTGTCAAATGGACATATCATGTCATAGCGACCATGCACAATGATCCCTGGGATCCCTTCCAGTTTATAAGCGTCTCGCAAAATTTGGTTAGGCTCAATAAAACATTGATTCATAAAATAATGGGTTTCCATTAAAGACAAGCTCATTGCAGTATGAGAATTAGTAAAGCGCTCTAAAACACTTTTGCAAGGGTGCAGTGTTGCACACATCCCTTCCCACTGCGACCAATGTTTGGCTGCGTTCATCCTTGCTAATTCGTCGTCGCCATTGAGCCGTTTATAGTAGGCTGCTATCAAATCTGTGCGCTCTTCTTCTGGGATAGGGTACATAAATTCTTGCCAATAATCAGAAAAAATTCTGCTTGTTCCCTTTTGATAAAACCATTTTAAATCCTCATCACGACATAAAAAGATCCCTCGTAAAATCATCCCTAAAACGCGTGTTGGATATTGTTGTGCATAAAGTAAACTTAAAGTGGATCCCCAAGACCCTCCAAATAGCATCCATTTTTTAATCTGAAGCGTTTCTCTGATTTTTTCAATGTCTTTAATAAGATCTTGTGTTGTATTACTTTCTAAGCTTCCATAAGGCGTTGAACGACCACACCCTCTTTGATCAAATAAAATCACCCGAAACTTATCCGGATCAAAATAACGTCGATCATCTGGGGTACATCCTGCACCGGGACCGCCATGAACAAATAAAATGGGAAGTCCTGTTGGACAACCAATTTCCTCAACATATAATTTATGCTGTGGTGAAACTTCTAAGGCGTGTTGTGCATAAGGTTTTATCGACGGTAATAATGTCTTCATGGCTGTCCCTTAATTGAGCTAATTAGGCTATGATCTTTTTCCCTAATGACAAATGGAGAATGACTTACATTGCATTTGGATATCTCCCTCTAGGTTTCTTTTGTACGCTATGAGAAACTTTTCCTTGTCAATCTCCAACCGACCATATTCGGATTAGCCCGGGACCCCTCCCGGGCTCTTTTTTTGTAAAGTGAAAAAGCTACTCTCCACTTCGAGAGGCTTTCTTACGCTCATGTTCCTTTAGATACTTCTTACGAAGACGAATTGCAAGCGGCGTAATCTCTACTAATTCATCATCTTCGATAAATTCAAGCGATTGCTCTAAAGAAAGTTTAATCGGCGGCGTTAACATAATGTTTTCGTCTGAGCCCGACGCGCGAATGTTAGTTAACTGCTTTCCTTTAATCACGTTAACCACTAAATCATTATCTCGTGTATGAATGCCAATAACCATTCCTTCATACACTTCCGTTTGAGGATCGATAAATAATTTCCCTCTAGCTTGTAACCCCCACAAAGAATAAGCCGTTGCCTTTCCAGCAGCATTGGAAATTAATACCCCTTGACCACGTTTTCCCCCCATCCCTCCAGTTTTATAAGGACCATATTTATCAAAGACGTGTGTCATGATGCCCGTACCAGAGGTGAGGGTTAGGAATAAGGAATGAAAGCCAATCAAACTCCGTGCTGGAATAGAATAATCCAAGCGTATTCGCCCTTTACCATCGGAAACCATGTCATTTAATTGGCCTCGCCGTGCACCAAGTTGCTCCATAATGGCGCCCTGATCTTTTTCTTCTACATCAATAGTAAGTATTTCATAGGGTTCTAATATCGTTTCGCCTTCTTTATGTAAAATCACTTCTGGTCTAGAAACGGCTATTTCATATCCCTCTCGACGCATCGTTTCAATTAAAATCGATAGATGTAGCTCTCCTCGACCAGAAACCTTAAATTTGTCTGGATCTTCTGTGTCTTCCACTCTTAGCGCCACATTATGTAGACACTCTCTTGCCAACCGCTCGCGTATTTGACGACTTGTGACAAATTGCCCTTCCCCTGAAAGTGGAGAAGTGTTCACTTGAAAAGTCATACTAATCGTTGGCTCATCAACGGTGAGAGGCGTAAGCGCTTCTACACAGGTTTTATCACACAAGGTATCTGAAATCGCTAAGGGTTCAATCCCGGTGATAGCAACGATGTCTCCGGCTTCAGCTTGAGGTTGCTCGATGCGCTCTAACCCCAGATAACCTAAGATCTGTAGTACTCTGCCTTGTCTTATTTTACCCTTGGTATCTATAATCGAAACTTGGGTATTTGAGCTAATGGTTCCTCGTTTAATTAAGCCGATGCCTATCGTGCCAACATAGCTTGAATAATCCAAAGAACTAATTTGCATTTGAAAGGGCCCGTTTTTATCACATTGCGGTACGGGAACATACTTTGTGATGGCTTCAAATACTGCTGTCATATCTTCACCTGGTACATTTAAATCGTTCGTTGCTGTACCGAGTAAAGCCGATGTATAAACAACGGGGAAATCTAACTGTTCTTCCGTCGCCCCTAATCTATCAAACAAATCAAAAACTTGATCTATCACCCAAGAAGGTCTGCTACCGGGTCTATCTATTTTGTTGATAACCACTATTGGACATAATCCGCGTGCAAAAGCTTTTTGCGTCACAAAACGCGTTTGTGGCATAGGACCATCCACTGCGTCTACTAGTAGTAAGACGGCATCTACCATAGACAAAATTCGCTCAACTTCCCCCCCAAAATCCGCATGCCCGGGTGTATCTACAATATTTATTCGGTAATCACGCCATTTTAATGCGGTATTTTTAGCAAGAATCGTAATTCCACGCTCTTTCTCTAAATCATTAGAATCCATGACACAATTAACATTGGTCATTCTGGCATCTAGCGTGCCTGATTGTTGTAATAATTTATCCACTAACGTGGTTTTCCCATGATCAACATGGGCAATAATCGCAATGTTTCTTAGCAGCATGATCCACACCTAAATATAAAATAAGGGCATTCTAACACGCATTGGCATTAAGTTGGGACATTAAGTTGGCACATAGGCTTTTTATTTTAGTGCAGGCACACAATTTTGAACTTTTCCCCCTTAGCATGCTCTCTACTAATAGCCTATGCTTGAGAATAGGGGGGAAGATTATGCACTCTCTGCTTTTGCAACCAAATTCAACCGCTCAGTGGCACGCCTTAGTCTCTGAGGCCGAAAAGGATTGTGCCATTCATTTGAAAGATGAACTAGAGGCTTACCTGGTTTTTCTTTTAATCCGCTTTATTAATCAACCTAACCTTGCATCCAGCCTTCTAGGGCTAGAGTTCCTTCTGGGCATTGATCAGCAAATACATTCGCAACACTATAATTCATTAAAAGATGTCGGTGATAAATGTCTGTTATTTGCGGGATTATTTCCAAACAGAGCCGTAAAAAAACGTGTCAAGGTAAGTTACTTTGTTAAGCTGGGTCAAGCTGCCTATTCTACGCTTTCTACGCATTTTTCTGCGCAAGAGGCATTATTTATCCAGCTCTGTCTTGAGTTTCCCCGCATGATGGACGTACTGAATGCCATGCGTAAAACCCAAAATTCGGCAGATAATCTATTACAATCGCTGGAATTATGGCATGAGACAGGTAGCCAAGCTGCTTGGAGACGATTGTGTGATGCCTCAAAAGGACTTCCCATGATCCCTCAAAATAAAAAGTCTATTCACTAACTTTTTATTAATAATATTTGTCAGCTAATCGAACTTCGCTATAATGCCAGCATGATAAACACTCCTCGAAAAGCAGTTGCCCTGATTTCTGGCGGTTTGGACTCGATGCTGGCTGCAAAAACTATCCAGTCTCAAGGGATAGTCGTCGAAGGCCTTAATTTTTTTACAGGCTTTTGTGTAGAAGGTCACACTTCTGCAATTCGAAACAAAACAAAAAGCAAGCCAAAACGTAACAACGCGCTTTGGGTCGCAGAGCAATTAGGCATAAAGCTCCATATTATTGATGTGGTTGAAGAATATAAAAATGTCCTCTTAAATCCCCGTTATGGTTATGGTGCAAATTTAAATCCTTGTTTAGACTGCAAAGTTTTTATGATCTCCAAGGCCAAAACCTGGATGGTGGAAAATAATTTTGATTTTATTATCACGGGTGAAGTTATTGGTCAGAGGCCAAAATCACAAAAAAAGAGCACCATGCCTTTAATTGCCAAACACTCTGGCGCTGATGACAGACTATTACGCCCCCTCTGTGCTAAATTTTTGCCTCCTACCCTGCCAGAACGAGAAGGTTGGGTGAAGAGAGAGCAACTCCATGACTTTACGGGCCGTTCTCGTAAACCTCAAATACAACTCGCAAAACAACATGATATCGAAGATTATGCGCAACCTGCCGGAGGATGTTGTTTTCTAACGGATAAAAATTATAGCACCAAGCTACTTGATCTTTGGAAAGCGCAGGGCGAGCGTAAATATGAACTAGATGACATTATGCTGCTCAAAGTAGGTCGTCATATCAGGCCCGAGAAGCATTTCAAATTGATTGTTGGCAGAGATGAGGGCGAAAATAATTACTTGCAGGGATATCGCAAAGAGTTCGACTCCATGCTATCAACCAGTCACCTCGGGCCGCTTGTCTTAATTGATGGTCAGCCAAGCGCAGAAGAATATCATTTATCAGCACAAATTCTCGGAAGATATAGTGACTGCTTACCGAATGAATTATGTCATATCGAGCTTCGCACCAAAACAGGACTCATCACGCAACTAGAAGTGACTCCCTTTACCGCTGAGGAATTCGAAGAAAAGTCATGGTTGATCTAGATGTCAGGCGACTACTTTGCCCTATGCCAATTATTAGACTACAAAATAAAATTAAAGAACTCACCAAAGGTGAAACGGTACGCATACGCTGCACCGATCCAGGCACTTTACAAGATATACCCACCTGGTGTCGCCTCTATGGTCACAAAGTACTGAACATTACAGAACAAGAACGCGAGATCCACTTTCTTGTTGAGGTGATTTAAAGGTATAGTATTCCAAGTAATTATTTTTGGAAAAAGTGATGTCTATTCAAAAGATCTTGGAACAAATACAAGAACATAAAGTCAAATTTGTCGATTTACGTTTTACGGATACGCGCGGTAAAGAACAACATATTTCTGTGCCACATCATGTTGTGGATGAGACATTCTGCGTTGAGGGAAAAATGTTTGACGGCTCTTCTATCTGTGGATGGAAAGGCATTAATGAGTCTGACATGATTTTATTACCGGATCCCAGCACAGCCGTATTAGATCCCTTCCGGACTGACACCACCTTGATTTTGCGCTGCAACATACTCGATCCTGTTACCAAACAAAATTATATGCGCGATCCTAGATCGCTGGCTCAACGCGCACAAGACTATTTAAAATCGACAGGAATAGCAGACACGGCTTATTTTGGCCCTGAACCTGAATTTTTTATATTGGATGATGTGCGCTGGAAAATAGAAATGAACGGTGCATTTTACCATATTGACTCTAATGAGGCTGCCTGGAATTCCTCTCGTGATTTTACGCATGGCAACATGGGTCATAGGCCCACAGTGAAAGGCGGATATTTTCCCGTCCCGCCAGTTGATTCTTCTCAAGACTTACGTTCTGCAATGTGCCAAATTTTGGAAAAAATGGGATTAGAAGTTGAAACACATCATCACGAAGTCGCAACGTGTAATCAAAATGAAATTGGCACGGTATACCGTACGTTAGTACGAAAAGCGGATGAAGTTCAAATATTGAAATATGTCGTCCATAACGTGGCGCATGCTTATGGTAAAACAGCGACCTTTATGCCTAAACCGCTTGTTGGGGATAATGGCTCCGGCATGCACTGCCACCAATCCCTTTTTCAAGGTGGCGTCAATCTATTTAGTGGCGAGGGTTATGCGGGGCTTTCTGAGACGGCGCTTTATTATATTGGCGGAATAATCAAGCATGCCAAAGCCTTGAATGCTTTTACCAATGGCACAACGAACAGTTACAAACGTTTAGTACCAGGCTTTGAAGCACCCGTCTTATTAGCCTATTCTGCGCATAATCGTTCTGCTGCGATACGTATCCCCTATACACATTCTTCAAAAGGTAAAAGAATAGAAGTTAGATTCCCCGATGCTGCCACAAACCCCTATTTGGCATTCTCTGCCATGTTATTGGCCGGATTGGACGGCATCAAAAATAAAATTCATCCTGGGGAACCGATGGAGAAAGACTTGTATGAGCTTTCTTCAAAGGACGCTGCTGAATTAAGTAGTGTTGCCACAACCCTAGACGAAGCACTGCAGGCCCTTAATATTGATCGCGCTTTTTTAAAGGTAGGGAATGTCTTTACCGATGACATCATTGAAAGTTATATCGATTTAAAGGCCCAAGAGATTAAACGCTTACAAATGACGACCCATCCTTTAGAGTTTGAGCTTTACTATAGTTTATAAATGATGAAAAAAAAATACTGCTTTCTACTTATTCTTGCTTTGATGGGACAAACTGCGTTTGCAGAAACTGTTTATAAGGGCATCGATGCAAATGGTAACACCATCTACAGCGATAAACCCTTTCCAAATTCAAAAGAAGTCGAGCTCGCACCCATTACCACCTATACCCCTCCTCCTCAACATAGTCTGGATGAATCAGAAACACCCTTTAAAAAAGAGGCCATAAAAAATTATCATATTAATATTGTCGCGCCAAGTAATGAAGAAACTTTCACGACAGAGATTACCACTATTGATGTCAAATTTGATATTACCCCCCCTTTACATCCTGATGATAGAGTGAAAGTACTATTAAATAACGAGCCGTATGGAAACCTCACCACCGCCTCTTCAATGCAGCTTGATCATTTGTCTCGAGGGAGCTATGAAGTAAAAGTGTTGATTGTTTCAAAAGATGCGCCAAATAAAATAATCGCGACAAGCAATAGCGTTACTTTTTATCAACAAAGAAATTTTATTCGAAATTAGGGGCATTATCCTAGCGTTTCGGGTAATACCTGAATCATCGGTAATGATGACCCGGCCTGCTGGTTAATGTCCTATAGCTAACTATTAGCTTTTAACTACTTGATTTTATTATTAATTTCTTCACCCTTTATAATAATCCGATTCAGAAATTTGATTGTAAACTCACTTGTAGTTTGTCGCAAATTTGTATACATTTTAATACATATGGAGGGAAAAGTATGAGTGTAGTTCAACAAATTTTAGCCAGGGTGGAAAAGATCCCACTAGGGACGCCCTTTACCCCTCGAGAATTCATATCTCTTGGTAACCGAATCAATGTAGGGAAAATATTGGAAAGGCTTACCATTGCCGGGAAGATTAAGCGCGTACGGCGAGGCATTTATGTTTGCCCCGAATTTAGCCGTTATGTTGGTGAGGTGCCTCCTTCAACTCATGCGGTATTGCAAACCATCACCGCAACAACCGGCGAAATGCTACAAGTTCAAGGTGCTGAAGCTGCTAGACAGTTAGGTCTTAGTACACAAGCGCCTGTCAGAGAGTCCTTTTTAACAAGTGGCCGCTCTCGTAAAATATTGATCAACAATCAAGAAATTAAATTAAGACACGTGAGTCCCAAAAAATTGATTTTAGCTGGAACTCAAGCTGGTATTGCGATTACGGCACTTTGGTATTTAGGTAAAGAGGAAGTTACAATTAGAACCCTTGAAATGATCAAAAACCGGATTGAAGCAAAAGAATTTCAAACATTATTAAATCACAAAAAACTTATGCCAGCTTGGATGGCAATGGTAGTATCTCGTTATGAACAACAAATGAATAAGCAGTCCTATGAATAATCAACCAAAAAATCTGGATAAATTTCTTACTCTCTCATCGGAAAACCAAAGAATGATCCTACAAGCAATCGCCCCAAAGTTAAATAAAGCAGAGCAAATACTTGAAAAAGATATTTGGGTTTGTTTAGCACTTCAGAAATTATTCACTATGCCAAATGCCTTAACCATGGTTTTTAAAGGAGGCACCTCTCTTTCTAAAGCCTTTAAGGTAATAGACAGATTCTCTGAGGATGTGGACGTTACGATTGACTTCCGAAACTTTACTGTTGAAGATCCGTTTTTACAGAACGTATCGAATACAAGACGTAAAAAAATAAGCGATCACTTAAAAAAATCTTTAAGAGAATACCTCAAAAAAATTGTGTTGCCTTATCTTCAAACTGAAATCCAAAATGAGTGCAACTCCAACGCGACGATTAAATTAACCACTGACGGTGAAGGTATTGAAATCCATTTCAAATCAGTTTTAGAAAGCCCATCAACCTATATTAAACCATTCGTGTTCTTAGAGTTTGGTGCAAGAAATTTAACTGAGCCCAATGATGTATACACGAAATAGCGCCATATATTGCAAGAGAGGTTCCAGCATTAGCATTTCCAAAAGCTAACGTCACCGTTTTGGCGCCTGAAAGAACCTTTTGGGAAAAAATCACTATGATGCACGTTGAATGCAATCGTGGAAGATTCAAGGAAAAGGCGAGCCGCCTTTCAAGACATTGGTATGATGTCGTCATGCTTTACTTATCTGATATTGGAAAATCAGCCTTATCTGCTCAAAACTTATTGATAAGCGTCGTAGAGCACAAGAAGGTATTTTTTAACACACCTTATGCAAATTATGATCTGTGTCTTGAGGGAAAATTTAATTTAATCCCTATGGGTGATCAGCTTGAAGACTTAAAAATGGATTATCAAAACATGACCAACTCAGATATGTTTTATGGAAATTTTTTGGAATTTGATGAGATCATTTCACATTTGAAATCTTTGAACGAAATCCTTAATAAATAGAGTTTCACCTAAAGAATGCGGGAGGTTAGTAAGCACTTGTTTGGAAAAGCGGTAATGTGATTTTTTCACTGGCTCGGTTTTGGTATTGTTTATGTAAAATGATAAGACTTGATACCTTGCTTGCAAACTCGACTGACTAATGAATCAATAGTTCTTCAGCAACGCTATCGTCTAATACCAACCATCGTTCAACCGTTTGTGAAACAAAGGCTTTCTCTGGAAATGTTCCTTTGGTGGCTACAGCTTTTAACTGAATCGCATAATAAACAGGTTCAATTTTTGGAAAAGCATAAACCGTTGGACAAGTAATATCGACATCAAACCCCGCTAAAGCACCCGCGGTTTTATCAAAATGAATAGTCCACAAGGGGCAGGCTCGAGGTTGATTTAACCATTGTTGCTCTGCTAAGGCTAACGCGCTCTTTGCGGCTTCTCTGGCATGCGTTTTTAATAATGGGGCATTTACCATTGTGGGTGAAGGCGTGCTGATGCTAATGATAAAAACACTCACTAAAGAAAAAATAATGAGTGTGAACAAAGCAGCAAGCAAGGTAAACCCGAGCATTTTTTGCATTAAAACTCCCTCAATAAAATTGGTGCCACTAAGTGTACTGACGGCGTTATTTTATCTCCTAATTCAAGCGAAATGAGAAGATTCTCGGTTGGTTTTTCAAAACTAAATTCACAATTTTGAATGTAATGCGCCAATAAAGATTGCGGCTGGCTAAGCGACTTGCGAAACAGTGTTTTGGGTTGCTTTGCACACTCATATTGTATCGGTTCACTGACAACATAAAATAGCAAATTAGGGGTAAAATTTAACCGAGTAAGCGCATTATCGATTTTTATTTTACCCTGGTGATGTTCATTTGTTAATTTTACAGTATAAAAATTTGTCCGTTCTTTTAAAATTGAAGGGAAATAAATTATACCCTCTTCGCTTTCGATGAGAGAGGGCGGAAAGATTGTCGAGGTTTGTTCTGATATCATGATGCCTTTATACAAAATTTTTCTAAACGTCAGTGTTTGTCCCTTGGGTGATTTTTGAATGTTAATCGTAGACGGTAGCGCGAGACTCAACTCTTTTGTCATGAAATCCAAAGCCTGTTCGCCCATTGCTGAATATCGAACGAGCTTAGTACCAAGGGCATTAGATTTTATAAAATTTGTAATGATCCCGACAACACAGGCTGAAAGCAACGCTCCAAGCATGATAACTGAAACCATTTCAATAAACGTGAAGCCGCTTATTTTTTTCATCTTGCAAACCTTTTGTCTTTAATCCCGAAAAGTGCAAATTTTCTAATTGATCGTGCTTGATAGTGACACTAATTAATGCTGCTTCTTGATTTTGTATTTCATGATAAGACGTGACTAAAACGCTCACGGTAAAATTCGAGGATCCAAAATGCTTTTCAATAGGGATAAATGCCGTAATTTTTTCATCTTGCAACCCATGGAAATCGCATATTGAAGAAAAATTTGAGGGTTTCGGAGCGGGGATGCAAGGTGTTTTTTGGTATTGCTTACTCATTATCTGTTGCAAAACGTAATCACCATACTGTATCGCTTGCCAATTTAAAGCCGGATCGGCTTTAAAAGATAATGCGTGTGTTAAACCATAAAGTCCGATTAATGCCATTGTTAACACCGATATAAAAACCAATATCACTAACGGTTGCAACGTTTTATTTTTCAAACACATACCCACTTAGTCCATCTATAATCAACGCTTTCCCATTAAGGGGTAAAATAAATTGAGATTGTAAACGATGTTTTCCATTGGCTATTTTTCCGTCACTGTCAATATAGAGTGGTAAGACTGAATGTAACGAAATAGTGTCTGGGATCTGAATGGCATCTCCCGCTTTTACAAAACCTTTGCTTTTGCATTCTTGACGTTGTAATAAAGTAATTTCGCTCTCATTGTGATAATCTATTTTCACTTCACACCCCGTTCTTGTCGCAAGCTGTTTTCCTGATTGCAGCAAAGTTAGTAGTTTTTGCGCACAAGCACGCTCTTTAGAAGAAGCAGAATATTTTAGCAAAGGGTAAACGATGAGACTTACCATAAAAAAAAATAAAATTAAAAAAATCCATTCAGTCAAGGCAAATCCTTTCTTTGGAAACATAGTTTAATTTCCACTCTTAAAATCTAGTGTAGAGATATCCCACATCGGCAAAAAAATCCCGAGTGCTAAAATAAATAGCATAAAAGAAATAATGATGATTAACGTAGGCTCCAAGAATTCAACTAATCTTTTTATTTCATAGTCAACATCCTTTTCATAATGCAGCGCAACATCCTGCATAATTTTCTCTTCCTTTCCAATTTCCTCTGCAATCATCAGCATTTGAAGCATTAAAGGGGGGAAAAGGTTGATGTTTTTCGCAGCATAATACAGTGTTTCTCCTTTTTCCAAATTTTGCTGCATTTGCATTATTTTTTGTGCCAGATAAGGATCATTCACTGCTTGAGAGACTACTTTCAAAGCATCTGGCTTAGGAATATTAGTTTTTGCGGCAAGTGAAAAGGTTCTGCAAAATCGTGCGAACATCGCTTTTTGAATAATATCACCGAGAAAAGGTATTTTGAGCCTCAAATAAGACCAAATCCATTTTCCTTTTGAACACTGACACAATAAAAAAAAACCTACACCAAATAAAGTGATACTATAAATCAATATTTTTTCATGAATAATAATCATATCAGAAAAATTAACGAGCATTTTCGTTGGAAATGGCAATCCCTCTAACACTCCCCAAAAATGTTTAATTGACGGAACGACAACCCATGCGATTATCCCTAATACAATCAAAACCGTCATAACAATAAGGAAAGGGTATCGTAATGCAATTTTAATTTCTCGGCTCGTTGTAAATTCTAATTCAATATGTTGTTTAATTTGAGAGAAGGCATCCTCTAAACGTTTGTTTTTTTCGCCTATTTCTATTAATGAAATCATGAAAGGTGAAAAAATTAATGGATAGTGCATTAATACTTGCCCTAGCGTTTGTCCAGATTCAAGATCTGAGACGATCTCTTTTAAAGCATGGCGTAAAGTCGAATTTTTTGTGGTTTCACCTACTACTCGAAATGCACGAATTAATGTTATCCCAGACTTGAGCAGCGTTTTCATTTGTTGTGAAAAAATGATTAAGTCACTTGAGGAAGGCCTAAACCAATGTAAATATTGCTGTTTAATTTTTTCATTAATTTTATTCAGCATAACCTAATCCTATGATATTCCCTGTATAAAAATGCAATGCGAGCAAGGACGCCTTCACCCTACCAAGAATTGTAGTAGTTTAACAAACTTATACAAGTTCACTTTAGTTTTGATACGCTTAACCGATACAGAAATTAACTTGATGAAATAAGGTGCGCCCATGATGAAGCTAATCACGATGGCGACCAAAAGGATGTGTTGGTTCGCGCTTTTATTACCCAGTGTCAGCTTTGGTTTGACATTTGTAATCCCTCATAATGGAAATATTGTTGGAAAAATTCAATATACAACCATCATGCCGGGAGACTCACTCTCGACCATTGGACGACGTTTTGATATGGGTGGCTATGAAATGGTCGAAGCCAATCCAGGTGTCAGTTACGCTTCCCCCCCTCCGGGAGAAGAAATACTGATCCCATCACGCTTTATTCTACCTGCAGGTGAGCGTAAGGGCATTGTCATCAACCTTGCAGAGATGCGACTCTATTTTTATCATCCAGATGGCGTACATGTTTCGACTTATCCTGTTGGAGTGGGTCAAGAAGGATGGAATACCCCTTTGCTCCATACGCAGGTTGTTCGTAAACGCCAACACCCAACCTGGGTCGTCCCTAAATCTATTCTAGAGAATCACGAGCGTCATGGTAAATATATAGATAAAGTCATGCCTCCTGGCCCTGATAATCCTTTAGGAGATTATGCCTTAAGCTTAGGTGCAGAAAATATTGTCATACATGGCAGCCCTTTTCCTAAGGGCGTCGGTGTGCGCAGCAGCCATGGCTGTATTCGCATGTTAAATGAGGATGTTGAAGAATTATATAACAACGTGCAAGTTGGCACCCCGGTCAATATTATTCACCAACCCACCAAGATCGGCAGATTGAATGATAAAATTTACATGGAAGCCCATGTACCCCTTTCAAAATCCATTTATTATTCAGAGCATAATGTCGGCGATCTCATTTATAAAATGGTGGGGAAAGCCAAATATGCGATTGAATGGAACAAAGTACAAAATCTGCAGGCGCATACCAGTGGTTATCCTTTACCCATTGGATCGATTTTTAATTAGATTTTCAGGGCCGACACCAGCCTACGCTAAGAAGCTACGGCCTGGCAGGCGGGGATCGGCCCCTACAAAAGATTCATTAGCAAAAGTACATTTAAACGATGACACAATTCCATTTTGTTGGTTTTTTCGTTAGTTCAATATTTACCTCAGACACTAATTCATTCTCGGTTATCGAAAATTGATTCAAATAATTTTTTGACGAAGGCAGGTTCTCAATGTCGTTGCTTTTTGGTTTATTGCTTTCAGAAAAACACTTTTCAGATGTTGGCGAATTGCCAAAATTGAACCAAGAAAAATTTCGTATTTTTTGATAAAGACTAAACCCAAGCTCTCCTAGTGCAGTCACACCAAGTCCTCCTACTATACCGCTCAAAAGACTATACACCCACCAATAATTAAGATACCAAGCATATAGCGAAATAGCACACCCGGCTACAATGCTGATAACTCGACAAATTTTCCTAAATTTTAACCAGTCATTAATTTCTTTATTCTCAGTGAAAAAAATTTGCGAGGCTTCTTCTAACGCTTGCGCTTCTTCATTCAGTTTTTCTAATTTTTCACCACGATCTAAAAGGTGGTGTATATCTTCGTTCATGATTTTTTTTGTTTCTTCTAATGATTGTCTGATAATTTTAAGCTTTTTTTCAAATATTGGATTAACGACATCATCAGGAAAGGGTGTAGTGTTGTTTTTCATAAATAAAATTGGCTTCCTTGGGACAAGATCAATTGTGCGTTAGTTAACTCATGTTTTTAAGTAAAAAATTCCTTCCTCCCGGTAAAATCATTAGAATACTATCGGATCCCAAATTAGCCTCCATGTCACCATCAGGAGCCGTTTTACTTATGTTTGCAATCATTTTATATCAACCTGAAATTCCGCCAAATACTGGTAATATTATCCGTCTTTGTGCTAACACGGGCTGTACGCTACATCTTATTGAACCTTTAGGATTTTCTTTAGAAGACAAGCAACTCAAAAGAGCGGGTCTGGATTATCACGATGCTGCTAAAATTCACGTTCATCCTGATTTAAAACAGTGCCTTGATTTATTTACTTTTTCGCGGGTATTTGCTTTAAGCGCTAAAGGGAAGACTTGTTATGCCACGTCAAATTTTCAAGCGGGTGATGCTTTTTTATTTGGCCCTGAAACTCGCGGTCTAGGATCAGAGATTTTACAACACTTTCCTCATGATCAAATTTTAAAGATCCCACAACAGACGGTGGAGAGAAGTTTAAATTTATCTAATACAGTATCGATTATGGTATATGAAGCTTGGCGGCAGTTAAATTTTGCCTGATTAGCGGTTTTTTATTGCTGCCTATTGAATGCTTGCCAAGCTTCAAATTCTTGACGGGTAACGCCTAAACCTGCCAATTTAATAATATCTAAATGATACAAATCTTCTAATACATCTTCAATGAATTTTTTTTGGTCAACTTTAGGAATAGAATCCGCACCCATTTCGATATAAGATCTAAAATTTTTCGCTGTCACTTTTTCTTTGATAATGTTTGCTATCAGTGTTCGGCGCGCTTGTCGATACCGAACGCGTTGTGGATCAAAAGCTATTGCTTCAGAAGTGACGAGATACTCTTTACAAGTTTTAATATAAGAAAAACAAAATAAATCTGATAATGGCAATATCTCATTAAGTTCATAAATAGCAATCACAGCTGTTTGATAGTCTTCTTTTTCAATATCATTAAATGAAATCGGGATATAATTATTCTTCACTAACGGAATGTTGGCTGACAGCCGAGCCAATCTTTTATTGACATCCATAAAAGCTTGGAGATAAGAAAGGTGCGCTAAAAGAAAGAAACTTTGTTCAAAAACATCTTTTATTTTTTGCGCTTTCTCAATAATAACTGAAAATATTTTTTCAATGCGAGAAAAATTATCTAAAGGAATATAAACAGAACCTGAGATCCTAACCCCGTCTTGTCTAATATTCCCCGCATGTTTAGGTAAAACTAAACCATCTGCAAGTAAATAATGCAAGGTTCTTATGCATTCTTCATTTACCTCGATGCGTTCAACTCCTTTGACTAAAAATCGAATAGCTTCTTTATGATTTAAAATCATTATTCTATCTGCATCGATTTTATCTTCGGCCGCTTTACCTTCTAAAAGCAACTTTTGCGTATCGAGCAAAGAATAGGTATTTCCTTCTAACCTTGAAGAGTTGTAAGACAAATCGATGAGTATTCTATCATAGATTTTATTTGCATAAGTCCCTGCAGGCTGATTGTGTACCGTTTGACTGCCACATTCAGTTAACAATTTTCGCTGTACATCAGAAAGATAAAAAGTTTCATTAGGAATATAACCCATTAACCAGATGTCATTGTAAGTGCATGGCTCTCTTGCATAGAGTGGTGCCTTTAATTTTAGAAAAAACTCTAAGCTCTTATCTGAAAAAATTACTTCCCTTCCCATACTAGGTAACTCAGGTATACTCGTGTTTAGACTCGATCTTTCGATTAACTGATACTGCCTATTCTTCTTTCCGCCACTATATTTAATTTTCCCCTCTTCTGCTAATACCTTAAGCAATCGTCTCAAGGTACGCTCTGATATAGTATTTTCAAGCGCTATAGCTAATTCACTTAAAGTGAATGCCTTTTTTCGTGCAAGTGCATCTAAAATTATTAAGCTTTTATCCATAGTGAAAACTTTTGTTGGCCATTTATTGGCCATTATAGGCATTTGTTGGCCAAAATTTCAACTTGTTGGTCATTTATTGGCCATTTATTGGCCAAAATAATAATTTGTTGGCCATTCGAGTGTAATAATCGCCAATCAGTTAGCTTATAAACTTGTCCGGCTGCCTATTCCATGTTAAAGTCCTTTTTTGAATACTTCACGAGGATCAAGCAATGAAAGAAGACGGCCCCCAAAAGGTTGATGAACTATTAGAAGAAGACTCAGAATTACAGCTAGATGTACTGGAGTTACTTACTGATCGAGTAAATGCACTTGATCGCGTAGTGGACGAAATGCTAATACAAATGCGTAACCTTAATATAGAGAACAATAATCAGCACCAAATAATTCCTCAAGCAGAGAACAAGCGAAAGAACAACAACCATAAAGCACAAAAAAATCCAAAGAAAAAAAAACACTTTAAATAATAACGCTTAAGATTCTGCTTTGGGCTCACGGCGAAGCAAATTGCGAACTGCTTGTTTGGGATCTAAGTTCTCATAAAGCACTTGATAAACTTGCTGACAGATGGGCATCTCAACGTTGAATTTGGCCGCCAATGCTAAAATGTGCTTCGCATTTGTTTTGCCTTCGACCACTTGATTAATGGATTTTTCAATCTCAGCCGCTTTTTCACCTCGCCCTAACGCTAGTCCAAAACGACGATTTCGGGATTGATCATCCGTGCAAGTTAAAACAATATCCCCTACGCCCGATAATCCCATGATGGTGGCAACTTGTGCGCCTACTTGCCCAGCTAAGCGATTTAATTCCGCGAGCCCGCGCGTAATTAGCGCAGCACGCGCATTCGCGCCATACCCTAGACTATCGGACATCCCGACTGCAATGGCTAATATGTTTTTAACCACGCCACCCAATTGCACTCCTACAACATCCTGCGATAAATACACACGAAAAATTTCACTGTGAAAAGCTTGCACTAATTGCTCACCGTAGCTTATGTCCGTGGTAGCCAGTGTCACAGCAGTCGGCAACCCTTTCGCGACTTCAAGCGCAAAACTTGGGCCCGATAAAATCGCCACGTGATGCTCCCCGCAATGACGCCGAAAGACTTCATGCAAGAACTCTCCTGTTTGTGATAAACCTTTTGTTGCCCATATTATTTTAGACTCAGCACTAAGGTAAGGCTTAATAGTCAGTATGACTTCTTCAAAAGCGTGGCTGGGTACCGCAATGAAGATAATAGACTCTTTGTCTTGTGTAAGCAGTTGTGCAAGATTGGTGCTGAGCATTAAATTGCTAGGAAAAGCAAAGCCGGGCAAGTAACGTGTATTGATACGCGATTTTTGCATCAACGCCATAGCATCTACATCATGTCCCCATAGGGAAACAGCATGGCCTAAGCGCGCTAGATAAAGCGCTAATGCCGTCCCCCAAGACCCTTGC
>Ga0207052_10138_pt2 | contig 23650 bp, 23 predicted proteins | sample Alteio_BWMinCont_62_FD_153294 | JGI IMG/M metagenome (GOLD analysis project Ga0207052, IMG submission 153294) | Enriched cells from forest soil in Barre Woods Harvard Forest LTER site, Petersham, Massachusetts, United States -... | ecosystem: Environmental > Terrestrial > Soil > Temperate forest >...
ATACAAACTGGCAAAAATTGTGTTCTTTATCTGCAACGGAAAACGGAGTCATAGAAGTTGATGTCAATCCGATGTATTTTAATCGGCAAATAGGAGTAGTTATTAGAGAGGGCTCTCCTGACCAAATAAAATCATTCATTGAAACAATTCAATGGGATCATGAAAATGCTCTTCAAAGGCGGCATCCTTTTCAGTTAGCAGACCGAAGTTGTGCTTATCATGCGGAGCGACGTATTTCTCAAGTTTTTGAGGATCATCGTGAATTTTTTAAAAAAAATATATTAGAAACAGATCCGGGACCATTTTTAAGAATTTTTACATTAATCATCCGAAAATTACCTGAAGTTCTACATGGACCTAGTGTCATTGGAGTAGAGTTATTAACAGCAGGTTATAGAAAAGGTATGTTTGTTAATGATGCGGATAATCGGGTTCGACATATTTCTTTATTAGAAAGTCGAAGTTGGAGTCATCCTCGAGAGATTTCGTTTCCTCCAAAATTAATTATTGATATACAGAATGGAGTATATAACGAAGACCCGAGTTTAACTTGTTTTGTGACAACAGGAAATAACTTGTAATGGAGGAAAATGAAAATTCTAATCGCTGGCGCCTCAGGATTAGTTGGTAAGGCTTTAGTTTCCTTTTTAAGGCAACAAGGAGACGATGTTTACCAACTCACTCGTCATTTTGATCCTTCATCGCATGTGATTGCTTGGGATCCTGAAAAAAATCAATTAGATCCCGATAAACTTGAAGGATTTGATGCAGTGATTAATTTAGCTGGAGACAACATATCTTCCGGACGTTGGACCAAAGCAAAAAAACAGAAAATCCATGATAGTCGCGTGCAATCCACTCAATTATTAGCTCAAACAATGGCAAAATTAAACAATCCTCCAAAAGTATTTATTAACGCCTCTGCAACCGGATATTATGGAAATACAGAGGACACAGTGGTCGATGAATCTAGTTACGCAGGAAGAGGATTTTTGGCACAAGTATGTAAAGATTGGGAAGCAGCAGTCGAGCCTGCAAGAGAGGCTGGTATTCGAACTGTTTTGTTTCGTACAGGCATGGTGTTATCTACAAAGGGCGGAGCATTGGCCAAAATGTTGACCCCGTTTCGATTGGGAATGGGAGGAGTTATTGGTTCAGGAAAGCAGTATATGAGTTGGATCACGTTGGATGAGTTATTGGAAGTGATTTGTTTTGGATTACATATGCCAACGCTTTCGGGCCCCTTAAATGCAGTGACGCCGTTTCCAGTAACGAATCATGAGTTTACAAAAACGTTAGGGCATGTTTTGCATCGTCCGACGATTGTACCTATGCCTGCATGGTTAGCGCGTATTGTTTTTGGTGAAATGGCAGATGAGTTATTATTGGCAAGTTCGCGTGTTATCCCAGATAAGTTGATTCAAGAGGGGTACCATTTCCGTGATCCAAAGCTAGAAGATGCGTTGGAGAAACTACTTAAAAAATTTTAACACAAAGAAGAACACAAGAAACAAAGATGAACAATTAAGATCACAATCGCATTGTGCTTTTTTTAGAAATTTGAGGTCGATAGTATCCTTTATCAACAACTTCTAAAAGACGAAGTGCTGCATGACTTGGCACACGGATTCCTGATTCCCAAGATTGTACAGTTTTAACACTTACGTTTAATACCTTTGCAAAAATTCCTTGAGAATAATGACTCGTCTCTCTGATTCTCTTTATATCTTTGGCCTTATAGTTACTTGGGGGTTCAGGAATGTCAATAAGTTCAGATTTAAGGGTAATTTTTCCTTCAGTGTAGGCTAATGCTTCTTCAAGCCCATTTTTTAATCCTTTAAAAAATTTACTCATAAACTTTACTATACTACGGAGTAGGATAAAGTTCAATATTTTTTATGAATAATTTGATTCGGCTGAAGGCCGTAAATATAAAAGCCTAGTACACTGAATTGTAAATTCTTCCAAATAAAAATTTATTTTATTTTTTTATGTCCAAAGCATATTATGAAAATACATTTTACGAAAAAACACCTGTCCTATTGGCCAAAGGCCATAAATATATCAGCCTAGGGTTAGGGCGTTTAGCCCGTAACCCTAGGTAAAAAAAAGATGATCCCAGGCTGAAGGCCTGACATATAGTTAACTTTCAACATTTTAGCATTTATTATATAGCAGTCCTTCAGACTGCATCCTGTCTTTTTACTTACCTAGGGTTACGGCTAGACGCCTAACCCTAGGCTTTTATATTTACGGCCTTCAGCCGAAGCATTTCTGGAAATAAACAGTCTTTTAGATGTTTTGTAGCCCAGAATAAATTCTGGGCTCCATTTTCTTAAACGATAAGATTAGAAACTTACAGTGACTTCGCCACCGACATAACCTGAGCCGTCTAATGCATAATGATGACGATGATGATATTGTCTATCAGCTATTTTTAGCTCTGCGTCAACAATATAACCAGCATGCACGTTCGCTTTTAACCACTCTTCCCATACATAATTAACACCGCCTTCTAAACCTACGCTACGATAGGTAAAAATCGCACGAGGTAAAACCTCATCCGGTCCTGCACGATGTCTGGAATCAAAGAAGCGTGTCCCTACTAAAACATTCCAGTTCTCGTTGACTGTGTAAACTGCAGAAATATTCATTGGGAAAATAACATTGAATTTCCAGTTACAGTCATATTGCCAATCAAACCCGATAATTGGATATACGCGATCAACTCGCATCCCTGTCTGCGCCAAAAACCCAAAATGGACTCCGAAATTTGAACACCAATCATAACGACCCCATAACAACAAATCATAAGTGACGTAATCAGAAAAATCGAAATGTTTAATGTCAAAATTTGCTGAAAGCTGTGCTTGCCATAACCAGTTATCGACTCTTTTTGTGATTCCTCCAACACTTAGATTTAATGTGTCAAAAATATTTTGATCAAACCAGGGATTTTCAGACCAATCAAGATCGGTATTAATATAGCCTAGGCTTACGTTAATCACTTCTTCAAAACAAGGTTGATAATAAACGACCATGCTTCCTTCGATTTCGCCTTCACGAAATCCGACTCTACCCTCGCTAAAATCATCTTCATCTATTTTAGCTTTGCCGATGTAATCATAGAATGCTTGAACTTGATAAGGTTTTCCTTCTAATGCTTCTTGTTGTAAAGGAAGAGTTTCTTGGCCAACATCTGAAAAATTATCTTGTCCATATAAACTGCAACAAACCGTGGCCAGCCCTAAAGTTGCTAAAATCCATTTTTTCCTCACTTCTCTCTCCTTTTTTGTTGAAATAACGATTGATAGATGTTCTTTTTAAATCAGAATAGAATTCAAGTCAAGGATGATGTGAGAAGGTTTTTTATTTATTAGACTTCTTTCGAAATTCCATTCGATTGTTAAAATTTTTAATACAAAGACGAACACAAGAAACGAAGACACAAAGTAAACGCTTACTTTGTGTCTTCGTTTCTTGTGTTCGTCTTTGTGTTAAAGTTTTTAATAATCAAAGCGAATTTCGAAGGCTTTGTCCTGTCATTCGAGATAATTCACAGTTTCGGGAATCTTTTGTTAATTCCTGTACCTGAGTGAGAGTACGCCCTTCCTGCTCAATTTTAGAAATTTGAAGGTGATGGTCTGCATGTTCTGCAACTTGGGAAAAATGTGTAATGCATAATACTTGATGTCTTTGGCTAATTTCTTTCAATTTTAGGCCTACACCCACAGCGGTCTCTCCACCTATATTCGCGTCGACTTCGTCAAAAATAAGCGTAGGGATCGCTTCTTTCCCTGCTAACAGAGTTTGAATTGCTAATAACACACGGGATATCTCTCCGCCACTGGCACCTTCTTTCAACGCAATTTTGCGTTCACCGGTATTTGGTAACAGAAAAAATTCGATGGATTCCGATCCAAATGGATTAGTTTCTTGTTCAACCATACTTACCTCAAAGAGGGCTTTAGGCATATTTAAGGACTGTAATTCTTTGGTAACAGCCTTTTGAAGTTCAATCATTGCCTTTTTTCGTTTAGCAGATAAATTTGCTGCACTTATTCCATTTTCTAATACGATTTCGTCTAGATTTTGTTTCAGAAGTTCAATCTCTTGGTCTGTATTTTCTAAAGAAGCCAACTTAGCTTCTAAATTTTTTTTATATGTGGCAATTTCTTGGAGGGAGGTACCATACTTGCGTTTTAACTGATTAATTAATGTTAATCGTTCATTGACAATCGCAAGCCTTTGAGGATTATACTCTAATTGATTCATATAGCGATCTAAACCCCAAGCCACTTCTTGAATTTCTGCAAACGCATTTTTGAATGCATTAGAAAGTTCAAGAATCGAAGTGTCTTGTCTGAGAAGTTGTTCGAGCTGAATATTTGTGCGTGAAAGGAGACTAATTGCCGAACCTTTACTATCCCCATTAAACAGTTGTGAAATGCCATGAGCGATTGTAGAACGTTCTTCAACACTGTTAAGGAGTGAAAATTCTTGAAAGAGCTCTTCTTCTTCGCCTTCTTTTAAAGCGGCTTCTTGGAGTTCTTCAAGTTCCCTTTGACCCGCTTCGATTTCTCGAAGTCTACCGGCTTCATTTTGGATTAAGTTTTGTAGTTTTTTTCTTAAAACGTGTTCTTGTTCCCATTTTTTAGCAAAATGATTAACTTCTGTGACATGGCCACCAAAAAGGTCTACAACACGACGATGGTAATCCACATTAAAAAGACGTTGATTCGCATGTTGTCCGACCATTTCTAATAAATATTCACCTATTTTCTTGAGAAGTTGCAAAGTGGCAGGTTGATCATTGATAAAGGCGCGGCTCTTACCGTTAGTACGAATTTCTCGTCGAATGACTAAGTCTTCATCGTTATCATGATTGATTCCGGAAGCCTCCAATAGGTCACCCACAGCTGTGCAATGAGATATATCGAAGAGAGCTTCCACAAGGCCTTTTTCTGAGCCATGACGCACTAAAGTAGGGTCAGAGCGATCTCCGACAATGAGTCCTAAAGCCGCCATGATGGCAGATTTTCCAGACCCGGTTTCTCCGGTGAGAATATTTAGTCCCGACACAAAAGAAATCGAAACTGATTCGACAAGAATGATATTTGTGATGCGTAATAGTTTTAACATGTCTTTTTCCTTCAGCATGAGGGGACGTGTCGTAAAATTTTAACACAAAGCCGAACACAAGGTACAGAGACACAAAGAAGCAAAGAAGCATAGAGCAAAATAAACGGTTATCACTCTGCTTCTTTGCTTCTTTGTGTCTCTGTATCTTGTATTCGACTTTGTGTTAAAATTTTACGACACGATCACTTTGGAGTTATGGGTCGTAAGTTTGCGCTAGTAATTGCTTCACAGCACCATGAGTCTGCTCCTGCAGCAAACTATTTTTGTTCCACTCGGCTTGAGTAAATAAAAGTTCATTATCGAGGTAGCCTGATGACGTGATCACTAAATTAGGTGCATTAAATCGATAAAAGATAATTTTCCTTATCGGTGAGCGAAAAATCCCTTCTTTTACATCCGTTCTTCCACTCGTCGCTGTGTTTAATCCTTCAACTAATTTGGTCTGCTGATCAAAATTTAGGGTATAAAGAAGCCCATTATACTCTACAGCAGACCCCTTGATGTCATTCAACGCCAAATAATTCAACGAAGTAGGATTGGAAAAGACACTCATCACATTCAAAAACAATAAAATACCTATTCCAACTAAAACCATAAATGTCAGATAGAGAATAGTTTGATTACTCATGATATTCCTAAAATGTGATTATTTTTTTTAATCCCTGTTTGGTCTGATTTTTATTCTTCGTCTATATTGAGTCAAGGGTTTTAAAATGAAGTTTCCCTACATGGACAAGTTGTTCTTTTCCATGAGTCTGGGCAAATTTTCTGCCAGCTTCAATGGTTTGTTTCGAGGCTCCTTTGGGAAGTTTAATGCCAAATTGATTACTTAAGGCTTCAAGTCCCATCAGAAAGGCCTCACGAGCTAAAATAGAAGCCGCTGCTACAACAATATCTTCTTCTGCACGATGACGTTGTGTAAGAACTTCAAGTTTAATTTTCTTGCGGGATAACGCCTTTTTCACAACGGATTCATTCGCAAACTGATCGATTGTGACTAAACGACAGCCTGTTCTTTCCACGAGATTTTCAATCGCTGTCGCATGACCCCAAGCTAAAAGACTATTTAAATTACCAAATTTTGGATAGATCTCGTTATAACGTGCTGGTCCAATTTTTATGATTTGATGCTGACAATGACGTCGGATTTCTTGCGCAATTTTACGAATAGAGGCATCCGTCATTTCTTTGGAATCTTTTACGCCAAGTTCTTGTAATTTCTTGTGAGTTTGTTTGTCAGCAAAAACTCCGGCTACACAAAGAGGTCCAAAAAAATCGCCTTTTCCCGATTCATCAATCCCGATATGAGGAACAAACTCATCTGTTTCATTCGAACTTTTGGATTCAGGATTGGTAAAAGTAAAGCTTTGAAGGATTTCAGGTTCGAGAAAAAACTCGATGAACGCTGACATTTCTTTACCCTGGACGGTTAATTTTCCTGATTGATAAAGAGTACAGACAACGCCTGTTTTTTTTCCGCAAAACACCGTATGAGGAGGATGCGTGATTTCAAAGCCTTGGGCATGTAAACCTTTAAGGAGTACATCCTGCTTTTTTAAAGAAAGTTCAGTAACAAAAATTGAGGGTTTGGAAGTCATAATGCAATTCATTTTAATCAGTTGCTTTAAAATTTCCAAGATCTCTTTTCGTTAATCGCAAACTCATGTATAAAAGAGGTGAAGGTACCATTTATGAAAACAGAAGAGAGTCTACACATCGGCGATCGCTTTAAAGATCGTCGGAAAGAAATGAACTTGTCCTTAAAAGAAGTTGAAAATGCAACTTCAATACGGATGAGTTATCTCCAAGCCATTGAGGATGGAGATGTTAATCGCTTGATTTCTCCTATTTATGCTCAAGGTTTTGTACGCCAATACGCTCATTTTTTAGGGTTAGATGGCGATCAAATTATTCGGGCACATCCGGAAATTTTTAGTCGTCCTGAACCACAAGAGTTTGCTTATGGAATCGGAACACTAGAAATACGAGGACATCCTGGAGCAGGAATAAAATGGGTCCCCAATACTGTTTGGATAGGGGCTTTTGTCGTTATTTTGGCTTTAGCTTGGTTCGCAGCCAAATTTCTAGACGTTTTGTAATTCATGCGTTCGTATAAACAGTGGGTCTCATTGATACTGTGCGGGATGTGCATGGGAGCAGCGGATATTGTTCCAGGCATTTCCGGCGGTACAATCGCCTTTATCATGGGATTTTATGAAGATCTTTTGCATGCAATCCAAAATTTCTTAAAGCCGACCTCATTTCTTTTTTTGTTAGCTTTATTGTCAGGGGCAGCTTTTTCTTTTATTTCCCTCGCCCATGTCATTGATTTTGTGCTTAATCATGAAACATATCGGGTTTATCTATATGGCGGTTTTTTTGGATTAGTGGTGGCTTCTGCATTGTTTTGCATGAAGCAAGTGAATCAGTGGCGTTCTTGGGAAATTGTTAGTTTTATCGTCGGGTTAATTTCAGCCTATTTCCTAACAGGAATGACAATGGAGCAAGAAGGGTATCGAGTCCCATTAGATATTCCTTATTCTTTGGAAAGAACCATTTCTAACTATGATCATAGTTCCAAAAGTCTTTTGAATGTTTCTTCTGAGACACTAATCGCGATGGTTTCTAAAGGGATCATTACAGTGGATACTCCGGTTTATGAAGAAAATAGACAAAAGTCATTAACGGAAATCATTAAAGATAAACGCTTTAGCTACATAAATATGTGGCAAGTGTTATGTGGAGCGATTGCGGTATGCGCCTTGTTACTTCCAGGTATTTCAGGAAGTTATTTACTAACGATATTGGGGGAATACTCTGTTGTCATTGGAGCGATTGCAGACTTTACGCAAGGATTAAAACAGGGGATTTTTGAAAGCGCTAGCTTTTCAATTTTAATAAGTTTAGGGATTGGAATTATTGTGGGAGCTCTAGTTTTTTCACGGATAGTTAGTTGGGCATTAAAAAAGTATCATGGCATGACAATAGCCTTAATGATTGGATTTATGATAGGGGCTTTACGTTCTGTCTGGCCATTCTGGCAGTTTACGTATGTCGTTCAGCCTTTGAGACCAGAAAAAGGATTACATATTGAATTACTTACACCTTTTTTTCCTGAAATGAGTGATCCTCAGTTGTGGTTGGGAGTCTTATTTGCGCTGGCGGGATTTGGTTTAGTGTTATTAGTCGAAAGGTTATCTACTAAAAACCGAGTATAATTTTAACACAAAGTCGAACACAAGAAACAAAGGCACAGAGATTAGGGAGAGGTTAATTCTTCCTTAATTTAGTAAAAAAATTAAGGAAGAATTGACCTCTCCCTAATCTTTGCGCCTTCGTTTCTTGTGTTCTACTTTGTGTTAAAATTTTACGACACGATCACTGTAAAAGACTCTATGCAAAAATAATCCATGCGCAGGCGCCGTTACACCACTTTCCTTTCGTTCTTTATTCTCAAGAATATGCTTAACCTTCCCAACTTCAATTTTATGCCTTCCTACAAAAACTAAAAGCCCAGATATATTTCGAGCCATTTTATAAAGAAAATGTTCCCCTTTTATCTCTATTCTTAAACGGTTTTTTTCGATAGGAATAATGGTCACCTTCTGTAACGTACGTACGTGATTAGAATAATCTCTATTATTATGCATATTACATAGAGCAGAAAAATCATGAGTTCCTAAAAGCTCTTCTGCTGCTTGATTCATCAATTCAACATCTAATTCATAGGGAACATGCCAAGAATAATTGCGATGTTGAGGAAGTTGAATGGGTCCATAGCAAACATAGTAATGGTATTCTTTACCGGTATTATCAAGAGTTGGATGAAAATTATTTTCCGCCCAATCTATTCCGATCACTCGAATATCTTTTGGTAGTAGTGAGTTAACGCTATATAAGAAGTTTGGTAAATCAAGATTTTCTTTAAGTGTAGAAAAATCAACGACTTGATACTCAGCGTGTACCCCCGCATCTGTGCGACTTGCAGCTTGAAGTTGAATCGGCTCCTGTAGAATCTGTTGTACCACTGATTCTAAGGCTTGCTCAATACTAGCTCCCATGCGTGTTTTTTGCCACCCAAGGTAAGCTCTGCCATCGTAAACGAGAATTAACTTGAGGCGGCGACGCATTTTCCGACAAACTGTTGAATACCTTCACAAAAACGTTGAATGGCTAACATAATTAAAATCATTCCCATTAAACGTTCACAAGCAAGAAGACCATTATTTCCAAGAAAACGATGAAGGGGTTGGGCACACAAAAGTACAAGTGCTGATGCCCCCCATGCCAAAAGAATAGCTGTTAACATCATTGCTTGACTGGATTCAAGATGTGCAAAGAGCATAATCGACGCTAGAAGAGAAGGCCCTGCAATTAATGGGATTGCTAAAGGAATAATAAAAGGTTCTTCTTCTGAAATATTGGCTCTTAGACTGTCTACAGAAGGGAAAATAATCTTTAAAGCGATTAAAAACATAATCACTCCGATCGTTAGTCTTAAGCTAATTTCAGAAAGTTGGAAAATATCAAAAAGAGTTTCCCCAAGATAGTTGAAAATAATCATGGTCAATAGAGCAATTCCCATTTCACGCATGACAATCCAACGTTGTTTGCGTGGGGCAATCCCTTTTACCATTTTTAAGTAAGAGGTGATGTTTCCTACAGGATCCATAATTAAAAATAAAATAACGGCTAATGTAAATAAAGTCATACGTTCCCCAATGACAAAGCAAATTTTTCAGCTCCGGAAACAATCATGTTGATTGACATCATCATTAATAATAACCCCATCAGCTGCTCTAATGCCCCAAGTCCTTTTTTACCTAAAAATCGTTGTAAATAGGGAGCAATTGCTAAAAAGAAGAAAACTCCTATCCAAGCTATCAAAATAGCCCCAGTGATTTTTATAGGATTTGCCTCTTCTTTTGAAAAGATCATAATCATCGAAAGTAATCCCGATCCACTTAATATTGGCGTAGCAATAGGAACAATAAAGGGCTCTTGTTTCAAAGATGCGTGTTCTTCTGTTCGTCCAAGAGAAAAAATCATGTTTAATGAAACTAGAAAGAGGAGGATTCCACCGGCTAAACTTACTGCATAATTCTGGATTTGTAAAAATCCAAGGAAAACTTCACCGCCATATTGAAAGAAAATCGCGATGAGAAGAGCAATAAATGCTTCTCGTAGAATGATGCGTTTTTGGCTAGCAAAATCAAATCCACTGACAAGTGCCAGAATTGCAGGCGAATTTCCAATAGGATTCGTGATTAAAAAGAGAGTCAAAGCAATTTGAGTAAGAGTGTTTTCGGTGATGACAGAATCCATTAGGAACCTATTAAAAACATTAAATTATACCAATGGATTTATTTTCAGCAAGATATAAAATTTTGATGCTTAACGTTTCCTTACTTCTTTTTAAAAATATTTATTATGTGGTAAAAGATAATAAAATATTGAGTCCTGAAGGGACGGCATAATACCTAACAACATGTTGTCATGAATGGCTGATGATACCCTAGACAAAACCGAAGACCCAACACCCAAAAAACTGGATGAGGCACGTAAAAAAGGGATCGTTGCCCGTTCCCAAGATTTAACGATCAGTATTGTGACTTTATTCACTATGATCATTCTATTTTTTGTATCGGAACACATGTATATAGGTCTCACTCAATTATTAACTACCTTGTTTAATCATTTAAATTACGATATTTCAGATCCGGCTGTGGTGGCTTATTGGTTAAATATTGGGGCAAATCAGTTTTTGTGGCTTCTTTTTCCTATTCTTTTTGGAGTCGTTTGCATCGCTATCTTTGTAAATGTCTCGCAAACAGGATTATTAATATCCGGATATCCTTTGGTCCCTAAGTGGAACAGGATCAATATTTTTCATGCCGCTAATTATCGAGAACATTTCAGTAGCAGAACATTAGTGAAGCTTGCATTTGGACTTTTAAGATTAAATCTTGTTGTTGTTTTTTCCTGGATCATTATCGGATCTAAAATGTTTCAAATATATAACTTACCTAAAGGAACTGCATTTGACATCGTCGTATTTATTTATCGAGAGGCAATCCTTTTAGGCACAGTCATTTCGATTTGGTATGTCCTAGTAGGAGTTTTCGATTTTTTTTACCAGCGCTGGAGTTTTCTCAAAGAAATGAAAATGAGTCGCCGTGAGGTAAGAGATGAACATCGACAAATGGAAGGGGATCTCACTGTCAAAGAAAGGATTCAATACTTGATGCAATCTTTTGCAGGAAAAAGTAGTGAGAAGTTGATCGCTCAAGCCGATGCCTTAATTGTGGACAGTTCGCGGTATGTCATCGGCCTTTGTTATGATCCCAAAAAAATGTATGCACCTGTTTGTCTCTTTAAGGGTTTTGGAAAAAATGCAAAAAAAATGATTGAAATTGGAAAAAAATATCACATCCCTATTGTGCAAAATTCTATTTTGTCACAGGCTCTCTATAGGACAGTTCCTGTAAATATTCCGATTTCAAAAGAATATTACTACGAGGTAGCAAAAGTGATGAGACAGGCGACTGCGAGTGCGAATGCGGCTTCTTTTGGTTGAGAATTGGTCTACCACAGAGCACACAGAGAGCACAGAGAGTTGGGAGAGTGCTTTCCTCCCCTAATTTTTTTATTAAATTAAGGGATAAAGACACTCTCCCTACCCTCTGTGCTCTCTGTGTGCTCTGTGGTAGATATGTTCTTGTCCTAAGACAATAAGGGTAAAGGGGGATCATGTTTGAGAGTTTTGCAAAACAACTAGGATTTATTAATCGACATAGCGATGCGATTTTAGCCATCGCTGTGATGTCGATTCTTTTTCTTTTAATGCTGCCTTTAAATCCTTCATTGTTGGATTTGCTTATTTCATTTAGCATTTTCTTTTCAATCGTCACTTTATTAGTCACTCTTTATTCACCTGAACCCCTAGCCTTTAACGCGTTTCCTTCATTTTTACTTTTTCTCACTTTATACCGCTTAGGATTAAATATCGCATCGACGCGTATGATTTTGACAGAAGGTCATGCTGGGGAGATTATTAAAACTTTTGGAGAAGTTGTAACGGGAGGGAATGCTTTTGTTGGATTCCTGATTTTTTTGCTGATCACCGGGATTAATTTTGTAGTTATAACGAAGGGGTCTGGGCGTGTAGCAGAAGTTGCTGCGCGATTTACATTAGATTCGTTACCAGGAAAACAGCTAGCAATCGATGCAGATGTCAATGCGGGATTAATTAATGAACAAGAAGCAAAAAAACGACGCGATAGAGTCATGGCAGAAGCTGACTTTTATGGAGCCATGGATGGAGCATCTAAGTTTGTGCGTGGGGATGCGATTGCCGGGATGGTCATTATTTTAGTGAATACTGTCGGGGGCTTTATTGTCGGGATGGTCATGAAAGGGATGAACTGGTCCGAGGTCGTCAAAGTGTATATTACGTTAACTGTAGGGGACGGATTAGTCACTCAAATTCCGGCATTATTGGTGTCAGTGGGTGCGGGGATTATTGTTACAAAAACGGCTAACAAAGAAAACTTAGCAGAATCTTTCAGAAAACAGGTCTTTAGTAATCCAAAAGTGCTTACGATTACATCCTGTATGCTTTTTGTGATGGGATTAATTCCTGGGATGCCTTTTTTGGTGATGGGACCACTCGCTGCAGTAATTATGCTCTATTCCTACGTCGTTTCAAAAGCGCAAGAAGAAGCTATTTCTGAAGAGGAAGTAGGATCAGGGATTACCAAAGGTTCGAGAGCTGGCGGATTACGACGTGGGGAAGAAGTTGAAAAAATTCTGTTTATTGATCCGATGGAAGTCGAACTCGGTAATGGACTAGATGCACTTGTAGATAATAATCCCGCAGATAATCTTGTAAAAAGAGTGTCACGCATTAGAAGGGAGATTGCATCAGAACTCGGGGTCGTTGTGCCTGCGATTCGTATTCATGACAATCCTATGTTAAATTACGAGATGTATTCCATTAAGATTAAAGGGGATGAAGTTGCGAATGGCAGCCTGCGACTAAACTCCTTTTTGGCTATGGATACAGGTGCTGTCACAAATAAACTGAGTGGAATTGAAACCGTAGAACCGGCATTTGGTTTACCCGCCTTATGGATTCCTGCAAGTGAAAAAGAATTTGCGTCGGAAAGTGGGTATTTGGTGACAGATCCCTTAACAGTATTATCGACTCATTTAATTGAAATCATTCGCGCAAATGCCCATGATTTGTTGAATAGACAAGAAGTTGCCAAGTTAGTGGAAAATGCACGTGAGCATGCTCCTGCTGTGATTGATGAACTGATTCCAATGAAAATAAGCTTAGGACAACTGTTGCGTGTTCTCCAAAACTTACTTCGCGAACGTATCTCTATACGGGACATCGTCTCTATCCTAGAAATTCTCGCGGACACTGCAGGAACGACAAAAGATGTGGATGTCTTGTCTGAATATGTACGACAAGGCTTATCACGTAGTATTTCCAAACAATATATGACTTCAGATCAGTCTTTGTATTCCATTACATTAGACCCAAAACTAGAACAGGTATTAATCGACAGCATTCAAAAAACGGAAATGGGTAAGAATATTATTGTACATCCCTTGACCATGGACAAAATTCTTGGGGAAACGTGGTCATTAATGCAGATAGCATTTCAGCAAGGGATACAACCCGTTTTTGTGACGACAGCAACGCTTCGGCCTTATTTTAGACGCTTGATCGAACGTTCACTTCCGGGACTCCCTGTGCTTTCTATGAATGAAATTGTTCCCGAAATTCGTGTATTTAATCTTGGGGTAGTGACCCCTGAAGTATTGGTCCAATAGGAAAGATTATGATTACCAAAAAATATGTAACAGCCACGATCTCAGAAGCTCAAGAAAAGATATTTCAGGAAATGGGCCCCAATGCCATGATTTTGACATCCCGTCAGATTAAATATCGTGGATTGAGAGCACTTTTTTCTGCAGACAAGGTCGAAATTGTCGCTGCTGTGGATGAAGAAGACTACAATTTATTCCATCAAAGAAAAACTCAAACACCTCAAGAGAAGCAAGAAGAATCCCCAGAGGAATCTGGTGTCTATCAAGATCCCAGATTTTCGCGTTTTAGTCCAAATTTATTAGGCAAAATTCCTTTAAACTACACCGGTCAAGAAAGCGATCAGGAAGATATGCTTTCCGTGGCTAAACGATTAATCGATCGCTTTAATCAGGCTGAAAAAAAATCTTTTTTGGATCTAGAAGTGGCGGGACCCATTTGTTTGAAATATGGTGAGCCCACTTTATTTGCTTTATTTGGACCTTCGGGTGTCGGAAAAAGTTCATTAGGAATAAAAATTCTGCTGCAATATCGAGAAGAGTTGGGAAAAAAAGTGGCAATGGTTTTTGTGAAAAATGAAAAAATAGGGGAATTAGAGGCTATTCAAGCTTATGCCGCTGTTTATGACATCCCATTTTTTACGATTACATCTAGGGATGATATCATCTCTTTTGTACAGTCTCATCGAAATTTTGATTTATTGTTGGTAGATGGACTTAAAGAACCAGTAAAATTAGCCAATGAACTTCATGTGATAGTGGTATTAAGTGCTACCACTAAAGAAGAAGATAACGTTGCTTTTGTTTCGCAGAATTCTGCTTGGAAGCCACAAAGTTTAGCTTTTACTAAACTTGATGAGACGACAAAGTTAGAGAGCATTGCAATAACTTCCAAAAAAACAAATATTCCTGTAAGTTATCTTTCCATTGGGTCCGCAATGAATGATACTTTAATTATTGCAGATCCCGAGACTTTGGACAAAATAACAACACAGAGAAGAACACAAGAGACAAAGATAATTGTTCCTTGAGTTAACGTCCCTTGTCCTAAAATCGTGAACGAGCCCGAGCCCGAGCCCGAGCCCGAATTTTGTTACTGCATTAATGCTCAACAAAACTCCGACTAAAATGTCGTAATAAATTCGGGCTCGGGCTCGTTCACGACAAGAAACCAAGCGTTACATTTTGACCCGTACGTTTTTTAGGATAAAAAATGTCTAGATCCCAATTCCCACTTTTTCAATCCCATTTAGATTTAGCACATCGCTACTGGCAAGAGATTATCAGACCCGGTGATCATGTGGTCGATGCTACGTGTGGAAACGGCCACGATACTTTAGCTCTTGCGAAAATGGCTATTACTCCTGAAAAGGGACGCGTAACTGCTATCGATATTCAACCTAATGCTATTGAAGCGACAAAGAAATTAGTACAGACTCAACTTTCCTATGAAATCACCTCACGCATTGACTTTGTGACAGGATGTCATTCTTTTTTAGAAAATCAGTTTCCAAGGCAATCCATCAAACTTATTGTTTATAATTTGGGGTATTTACCTGGAACTGACAAATCGTTAACAACAAACGTTCATACGACATGGCAAAGTATTCAAGAAGCCTTGGAGTTAATTGCTTATGGCGGAGCAATTAGCGTGACTTGCTATCCGGGACATCCTGAAGGGAAGTTAGAAGAAGACTATCTCATCCAACAAGTTGCCCTGTTAGATCCTAAAGAATGGAGCTGCTGCCATCATCGTTGGCTGAATAGGAGGTCTTCTCCAAGCTTGCTTTTACTCCAACGAAAGGTTTTTACTACCTAACAAAAAAGAAGATAAGCTATATATACACAGCATATGTTGAAGCATCTATTTTGCATTTCATCGATTTTCGTTCTTTTAAGCACCTCCGTGTTGGCAGATCAACTGGATGTGTCGGTCTTAGCTGAATCAGCTATATTAATTAACGCAGAGACAGGTCGTGTTCTTTTTGAAAAACAAAGTCATCAATTGCAGTATCCTGCAAGTACGACCAAAATTGCGACAGCCCTCTATGCATTAAAGAAGAAAAAAGATGGCTTGAATGAACTGATTTTGGCGGAACAAGATTCCATTGCTTCCATCACTGATGAACAGATGCGTCGCTCTAATTATTCGTTGCCGGCTTATTGGTTAACTCCGGGCGGAACACATATAGGCATAAAAAAAGGCGAGCAATTAGCGCTGAAAGACTTACTCTATGGAATGATGATTGCTTCCGGGAATGATGCAGCAAATGTGATTGCTCAGCATGTGAGTGGTTCCATCCCTAATTTTATGAGCGAGTTGAATACCTATTTACGATCGATTGGTTGTTCAAAAACAAATTTTTTAAATCCACATGGGTTGTTTCATCCGCAACATCAAACAACCGCGTTGGATTTAGCGACCATGACGCGAGAAGCCATGAAAGACCCCATGTTTAGGCAAATCGTTTCCACCGTGAGATACACCCGTCCAAAAACAAATAAACAAGATCCGACTACGCTGGTCCAAAGTAATCGATTGTTAAGACAAGGGGATTTTTTCTATCCGCATGCGATCGGAGTCAAAACCGGGTATCTTTCGTTAGCCCAAAACACGTTAGTAGCTGCGGCGGAAAAAGATGGACGAACATTAATCGCAGTCTTGTTGAAGACTAAAGAACGACCGGATAGTTTTCGGGACGCGATACGTTTGTTTGAGGCAGCCTATGCTGAGAAGTCCATACAGAGGTTGTTGTTAAAGAAAGGACCGCAGCAGTTTACCGTGGCTATTTCTGGAGGGGCACGCCCATTAGAGACCTATTTGAAGGATGATTTAGTGTTAGAGTATTATCCTGCTGAAATGATACAGACGAAAAGTTTTTTGTATTGGGATCAATTGCAGTTGCCGATTTCAAAAGACCAGCGCGTAGGGGAGTTACGTATTCAAGACGAAGCGGGACAAGTTGTAGCCGCAGGTGTTTTGTATGCAAATGCGGAAGTGGATCAGTCGTTTGGAACACGCCTAAAGGCGTTGTTTAGGGGATCGCGTGGACACATAGCCCCTATTTGGAAAGTGTTGGCAGTTTTGGGTGTGATTGGATTAATGTTTTTGTTGTTTTTAAGAATTCGTACACGTTAGTTAATGTAGGTTAAGTTCAGAATGGGAACGAGGTATGCCGTCTCTTCAGGACTCAATATTTTATGATCATATGTAACAAAATTTTAACACAAAGAAGAACACAAGAAACAAAGACACAAAGGTAGTTTAAGATGTCGTGGTAGATAAGCTTTTTTTCACCACAGAGCACACAGAGGTAGGGAGAGGTGTCTTTATCCCTTAATAGAAAATTTGATAAAGGATTCATTTCATACCTTAAATTTTCTATTAAGGGATAAAGACACCTCTCCCTACCTCTGTGTGCTCTGTGGTGAAAAAAAGCTTATCTACCACGGTACTTTGTGTCTTTGTTTCTTGTGTTCTTCTTTGTGTTAAAATTTTGTTACATATGATATGATCATAACGTTTCCACTATGGACTCATCACTCATTCCCTAGAAAGATGTCTAACGCGAATCGATAACGAAGTAAGTAAATTCAGTCGTACAGCTGCTCCAACTTCTTCCGTGACAGTATTAATCAATAATTCATTCTGGTATCTATTAAAAATACTTTGTGAAACAGCATCAACGGAGCCTACATCTGCAGTACCGTTCAAAAGCTTAATCACGTTTTCACACACTGACCGGGTCTTAATAGCTTGACCTATCTGCATTCTCAGTGGTTGAGTATTATTGTAGAATTCCTCTGGAATTTTCTCCATCGATATACGCATATCATGCATTTCTTGAGAGGTAGTAATACATTGATTAACCTTTACAAACCACTTTATGCATTTCTTGTTTTCAAGAATAAAATTCAATGGACCTTTAACTACGGACATGGCTTTGATTAATTTGGGTATTATACTTTCTTCATAAAATTTCTTATCTGCTGCTTCGATAAAACGATTTGAAGCTTGGGTTAATGCATAAAAAATATTGGATTTAATTAGTCCTTCAATTTTATTTTCTTCTTGTAAGAGAAATATATAATCAAATTTTACTATCTTTTCTAAATCTGTTGTGGAAATAGTTAAATTAGAAATAGCCATTATTCGTTCAGCTAAATCCACTACTTTTTTAGTATAAACCTCCAGCGAAGGAACTTCTTTGTTATGAAATGCCACTAGTAAATCTAATGCACTATTAGACCAGTGGTCTATTTGTGTTGCTGAAGCAATCGACCTTACACTACTACTACTACTACTACTCATGATTCATCCTTGTAAATATATTTTTTTCTTTAGGACTAAAAAATATCCTATAAAAATATTTATTACAGGTCAAATAATATCAAAAAATTTTAAAGAAAAAATCACTTCTGAATGTCTTGTACGCGCTTTAGCGCATCAAATAATAACAGGAATTCTTGCAAAGAAAACTCTTCAGGTCGTGCAGTTTCTAGCTTCCCCATTATTTTTAGGGCTGCTAAAACAACTTCACTTCCATATAAGTCTCGTAATGAACTGCGCAACATTTTACGACGATGTCCAAAGGCTGTACGTGTCATTTTGAAAAAAGGGCTTGGATCTTCAAAGGTGGAATTCTCTTTCAACACTAACTTAACAACCGCTGAATCCACTCTTGGGGCTGGAAAAAAACAGTGACGGCTTACTGAAAATGCATAGTGGGGTGTCGAATAGTAATCCAAAAATACCGTAAAGGAACTATATTCGCTCGTATGTGGCTTTGCTGTAAAGCGACGTGCGACTTCATCCTGTACCATCACGACAATCATGGAAAAGAGTGCATGATTTTCGACAAGCTTTGCTAAAATAGGGGTAGTCAAATGATAGGGGAGATTGGCGATGACTTTGACTTTTTTGCCTTTAGGGACTTCTTGACTTACATCAAAGTCCATAATGTCCATCGTATGGACAGACAGTCGATCCCCTTCAGGATTCAATCTCTTCAGTGCGTTTGCCAAAACTGTATCTTTTTCGACAGCTATGACGTGCGCTCCAGCTTCTAAACATGCCTCCGTCAATACTCCAGGCCCCGGTCCGATCTCTAAAACAATGTCCCCAGGTTGAACATGGGCTGTCTGTACAATTTTTCGGATGATGTTTCCATCGATCAGAAAATTTTGAGACAGCCGTTTTTTAGGGGATGCATCAATTTCGTGAAGAAATTGCATGAGTTCACTGGGTTTGTACAAAGGCATGCGCGGCTATCTCATGACAAATGGTTGAAAGTTATCCGCTATCATTTCTTTCAGCTGCGAGTCTTGTACGTCAAAATGCTGACGTAATCGCACTAAATAAGCACGGGTCTCTTCAGTGATCGCTGCGTCTAATAAAGATTCTTTAATTCTGTTTTCAATCTCAGCAAAAGGAATCACACCACCAGGAATTTTTGATTTCAGATAAAAAATACGAAATAAGGACCCAGAATTCGCACGACTTCTTTGTGCCAAAGGCTGGCTATATGTCCCGGATTCCATGGAATCTAAAATTTCTTTGTAATTAGCCGAAATTTCTTTAGCATCGTGAGAATACAGTTCCGAAACGTTTATATTTACGCCGGTTGTTAGTATTCCCTTCTCTTTAAGTAAATCGACAAGTTGATCAGCAGAAACACCGTTTTCAGTGAGTTCGACGGAGGCTAAATGAGCAATGTGGGCCCCTTGAGTAGCGTCTTCAGAACGCACTGAAATGACCTGATAATCCCATTTGTCATTACGGATATTTGTTTTAGCAAATTCGTCGTAGGCTTGACGAATTGTGATAGGAGTCACTTTTTTGAGAGCTTTAGCATTCACACGATAATACATCATGCGTCGAAGCACGATATCGGAAGACACCATTTTAGCCGCTTCATCGTAAGATAAATCGACTTTATCCAAATTGGCAATGATGTTTGGACCAAACATGAGTTCCATTTCTTGCCGAATATCACCGTTACTGACGACCATTTTGCTTTCTTCCGCATCGGCTAGAATTAACTCTTTGTCAATAAGCTCTTGTAACATGTGTTTCCAGTTGGAGATATAAAACTGATAGCGCGCAGGGACGGAATCAGTGTATTGAGGAAACTCACGGTAAAATAGCATGTCCATCTTTTTCATGACGTCAAAGACGGAGATAGCCTTACCGTTGACTTTTGCTAAAATTCGGTTATTGATCACGACTTGTAGATTGTTGTCCTGCCCAAAAAGAAACGGGTCGTTTTTAGCTTCTAAGGAAGTCATCGCTAAAAATAAAGGAACAAGAGTAGAAATTATGTTTTTTTTCATCATCGATACTATGGGTTGGTTTGAGTACAGAATTGTTATACCACATGCGTTAATATCGCACCAAAAAAACCGTCCATACGACCTGGTGCCGGTAAGCTTTGGAAAGGAACACCCTCTAGCTGCAATCCATAAGTTTTCATAAAATGTTCGACTTGCCGTTCATTTTCGTCTTTAAGAATGCTACATGTGGCATAAACAATTTTACCACCCGGTTTTAGAAAGCTAAGAGCTTTTTCAAAGATGGTGCGTTGTTGACCAATAAGAGTTTCAACCATTTCCGGAGTATATTTCCATTTCATGTCGGGATTGCGGCGCAATGTTCCCGTGCCGGAACAAGGGGCATCGACTAAAACCCAATCCATCTTTTTCTTAAGCTTTTTAAGTTTAGGAGCTTCATAGGGAGCAACCTGACAATTTTGGATACCCGCACGACGTAATCGTTTACTACATTCTTCTAAAATGTGGTCACGAATATCATGCAGATAAATTTGACCTTTATTTTGCATGCCTGGTGCAAATGCTAACGTTTTTCCTCCCGAACCGGCACAATAATCTAAAACGTGCTGACCAGGTTCGGCCTTAACTAATGCCGCAACCAACTGACTCGCTTCATCTTGAACTTCAAAAAAACCGGCTTTAAACTCAGGTAAATTGAAAAAATTGATTTTTTTATGAAAAGTAATTCCCAAAGGACTTTCACGGGTCGCCGAAATCTGATACACCTCTTTCCACTTTTTGAGGAGATCTTCACGTGTCGTTTTTAATAAATTTGCACGAATTGTCGTTGGCGCAGGCTCATTACTAGCAATGCAAAGTTCAAAAGCTTTTTCTTCACCATAATCGGCAACCAGCTTATCAAATAACGTTTCTGGAAAACTCGCACGAATATAGGCAGGAATATCGGTTCTTTCTAAGTGGTATTCTTTGGAAAATTTTTGGAAAATGTCTAACCTGTTTTCCCAATTTTTCCCTTCTTCGCCACATAAAAAGTCTAAAAGACCTTTCCAACGAATAATGCCATAGACTGCGTCGGCTATGACAGGCCTGTCTTGTCCGCCAATCGCCTTGTGATTGCGAAAGTAACGGCTGATGATTAGATCCATAGGTAATGGTTGATCGCCATACATAGATAAAATCTGAAGGATATGATGTTCTCTAAACGGTAATTTTTTATACATATAGGAAACATGATAACATATTTAAGATAAATCGCGCTTGATAAAAAAAATATTTATACTATTATGAAGAACAAACCCTTCATGGAGGAAAATAGATGAAACATGGAACATGTAGTTTATGTACATTTTTAGGGCGCTTAGCAATAGGAGCTCTTTTTATTTGGGCCGGATTAGGAAAAATATTTAATTTTGACGGCGTATCGGCTTATATGGGTGGTCATCAAATGACGATGGTTACTCCTCTATTAATAGGGGCCATCGTTTTAGAGATTTTAGGCGGACTATTCATCGTTTTTGGATGGAAAGCAAGAATAACCGCTGCAGTATTAATTATTTATTTAATTGTTGTCAGTGTGATTTTCCACAATTTTTGGGCGCTGGACGGGGCAGCAAGAGCTGCAGAATTATCCAATTTAATGCATAATGTCGCCATTATTGGGGGCTTATTCTACATATTAGGTTGTGGTTCAGGACATTGGGCATGCGATCGTTGCTGCTGCTGTCCAAAAACAGGTGACGAGACAGCTTGTCGCTAGTCTCTTATCTCATAGGAAGAGATTCTCGGATCTCTTCCTTTTTCTTTCACTGAATCAACTGATTTGTTAACCTTTTCTTCAAATGACACTACTCAACCCATACACACTCTCGACATCCTTACGATGGATACTCATCGTTTTTTCAGCCCTAATTGTGGGCTTTGGGCAACCCGTTTGGTCTTCCTGGATTTCCTTAATAGCGGCAATTGTCGGTTATGCCTGTTTTTGGCGTACATTATTGGATGTAGAATCGAATCGAAAACGCTTTTGGCTAGGAACAGGCTGGTTTACGGTTGTACAATTGATTCAACTTGTTTGGTTTGTTTCGCATCCTTATCTCTATATCTGGTTTGTTTACTTTATTTTGTCTTTTGCAATGGGATTACAATTTGGTCTTATTTGCTGGTTTGTGCGCCCAAAATATTTTGAACGTTGGGCATGGATTCTGTTAATCCCTGGATTATGGACATTGTTAGAATGGTCCCGCCTATTTGTGCTGTCAGGGTTTTCTTGGAATCCAGCAGGTCTTGCTTACACAGGTTTTCTAAGTTCTTTGCAAATGGCTTCTGTAGGCGGAATCTTTTTTCTCTCCTTTTGGGTCTTTTTAGCTAATGCTCTAGCCTTACGTAGTTGGTTTTATCCAAAAGTTTCATTGCTTTGGGCTATAGTTGCAGCCTTTCCCTTTTTATTTGGATTTGCTCACTTAAACATTCATGAGCATTCTTTCGAGACCCATCAAAAAGAAGCAGAACATCCCTTCTTAAATACTGTTTTAGTACAGACAGCGTTTCCTGTTGAGGAATCAATGCCTTTTTGGGACTCTTACCGCATGATTGGTTATGTCCTCAATGAATGGAAACAAATCCTCAAAATTACAAAAAAACAACATGGAAAATCCATTGATCTGATGGTTCTCCCTGAATTTACTGTACCTTACGGGACATATTCTTTTGTTTTTCCGTATCAAGCAGTCGAAGAAGTCTTCCGAGAAATCTTAGGACAAGAAAGTCTAGCTAGTTTACCCAAGTTAGAATCACCCTTTGCAAAGCAAATTCAAACGAAAACGGGTCAAGTATGGTTTGTGAATAATGCTTTTTGGATTCAAGGGATAGCAAATTATTTTCGTTGTGGAGTCCTCATCGGATTGGAAGATGCAGAAGATATTACACCCGATAAAAGAGAGCATTATAGTGCCGCTATTTATTTTGAGCATCAAGTCTTTTTACCAGATTTTTTCAATCCTGAACGTTATGAAAAAAGAGTTTTAGTTCCGCTGGGAGAATACATCCCCTTTTCGTTTTGTCGCGCTTTAGCTGCAGAATACGGAGTCCAAGGCTCGTTTACATGTGGGACAGGACCCAAAATATTTAGGGGATGCAAAGTGCCATTTGGTGCATCCATTTGTTATGAAGAGACATTTGGTGAAGTCATGCTTGAGAACCGTCAAGCAGGGGCAGAGTTGCTAGTGAATTTAACCAGTGATGTATGGTATCCCAATTCTTATCTGCCAAGGCAGCATTTTGACCATGCACGTTTGCGTACAGTGGAAGCCGGAATCCCGTTGGTGCGAGCCTGTAATACAGGAATAACAGGAGCGATAGATAGTTTAGGAAGAGTAGTCGA
>Ga0207052_10150_pt1 | contig 23517 bp, 18 predicted proteins | sample Alteio_BWMinCont_62_FD_153294 | JGI IMG/M metagenome (GOLD analysis project Ga0207052, IMG submission 153294) | Enriched cells from forest soil in Barre Woods Harvard Forest LTER site, Petersham, Massachusetts, United States -... | ecosystem: Environmental > Terrestrial > Soil > Temperate forest >...
TCAGCTTCTCCGACGGCCATTCCACCGGTATTTACAGCTACGACTATTTCCGCATCATCTGCCCCTGCGCTGAATGCGCTAAAGCCTTCCGCACTCCGGAAACCTAGACCAATTCAGCAATTCGCGGGGCGCTTGGCTAGACTTAGAGCCGCAAAAATGCGAGCATTCCAACCTGCAACTTAGCGAAACCCAGACATGAGCAGCACTCCCAATAGCCCCGCTGCCGCAGGCAGCCGTGGCCGCGGAATTCCGCGTGTTCTTGTCGCCACGACGGCGCTCCTGAGCTTCATCTCGTTTTGGCGCGCCGCGGCGATCGTCCTCAACGACCTCGCGTCTTCCGCCTACTACGCCGGCGGCGAAGCCGAAGCCTACATCGGCAAAGCCGCTCCCTGGTTCATCCTCGGCATCATGCTGTTCTCCTACGCCGTGCGCGCCATCTATGTCGAGAGCTGCAGCATGTTCGTGCGCGGCGGCGTCTATCGCGTCGTCAAGGAAGCGATGGGCGGAACGCTTGCCAAGTTCAGCGTTTCCGCGCTGATGTTCGACTACATTCTCACCGGCCCCATCAGCGGCGTTTCCGCCGGCCAGTACATCGTCGGCCTTTGCAACGAAACCTTCGACTACGTCCACCTGAATCTCCACATCTCCCCGGGCTCCGGCGCCGCCGTATTCGCCATTCTCGTCACCATTTATTTCTGGTGGTACAACGTCAAGGGCGTCCACGAGTCCAGCCAGAAGGCCATGCGCATCATGCAGGTCACCACCGTGATGGTCGTGATCCTGATCGCCTGGTGCATCTATACCGTCTGGCTGCGGCATCCCGCGCTCCCGCCGTTCCCTTATCCGAAAAACCTGAAGCTTGAGCCCAATGCCATGGGCTGGCTTTACGGCGTGCATCGCTGCACGTTGCGCAGGGGCACTCTTCGCGCAGATAAGTGAAATCGTAGTGGCTAGCGTGACCGTCGGCCCAGGAAATGTCTATACCGGCGCCGTTCGAAATGTGGATCTTGATGTTTGTGGGCTTTTTTCGCGGGTCAGCAGGAGTGGGCATGATTTCGAAATGAACTTAGCCTTTGGGCTTGCCGTCGCAACAATCGCCGGGCGGGATGGGATTCCCGTGCGGGCAAGTTTTCGGGTGCCCCAGAAAAGTGCAAATGCGCTGATCGAGTTCGGGGCTGATGATGTGTTCGAATTTGCAGGCTTGCGTGTGGGCTTCGGTATCGTCAATGGAAAAAGTATCCTTGAAGAGGCGTTCCGCCAGGCGGTGGCGGCGGACGACGCCGCGCGCGCGCTGGCTGCCGACGGGGGTGAGTTGCACTTCCCCGTTTTGAAGTTCCACTAAGCGCAGATCGGACATACGCGAAAGAACGCGTGCGGCGGGTTCATCCGATACCACCGGAAGCTTCCCCGCCGGGCCGGTGGCGTGAAGATTCGCCGCCTGAGCGGGTTTCCCTTCCTCGCCGAAAATCCAGATTTGTTCGAGCAGATGGTCGAAGCGAATTTCGTCGTCGGTGGAAACGGCGGTGCAACAATCGGCCGTGTCCGCCAGAGGACAGGCGAGCGGATGGCCCGGGCCGTGCTGCGCGGTGTCGAAGTGCAAGTGGCCGTGGGCAAGCTCGATGCGGCGGTCGGCCTGGCGCGCGATGTCCGGATCGTGCGTGACCATCAGGATGGTGTGGCCCGCGTTGTGCAACTCGCGGAAGATTTGAAGCACGATCGCTTCGTTGGCTTCGTCAAGATTCCCTGTCGGCTCGTCGGCGAGGATCAGCTTGGGCTGGTTGATCAGCGCGCGGGCAATGGCCACGCGCTGTTGTTCACCGCCGGAGAGCTGCGCGGGCAGATGCGTCAGGCGGTCGCCGAGGCCCACGCGCTTCAGCACTTCCGCCGCCTCCTTTTCGTCCGTGATGCTGTGGAAATACTGCGCCAGCATTACGTTTTCCAGCGCCGTGAGATACGGCACGAGATGAAATTGCTGGAACACGAAGCCGACTTTTTCCGCGCGGTAACGCACGATTTCGTTTTCACGAAGTTTCGAAAGGTCGACGCCATCAACAACCACGCGGCCGGAGGATAGCGTGTCCAGCCCGCCGAGGATATTGATCAGCGTGGTTTTTCCGGAGCCGGAAGGCCCCATCAGAGCAACCCACTCGCCGGTGTTCACGCCAAAACTGACGCCGCCAAGCGCGCGCAACGCGCCGTATTGCTTGGTCAGATTTTCGATGACCACTTGCGTCGCCGCGGTCAGCGGCGGCGCTTGGACGACGGAGCTCACGCTTCACCTCGAAACACCGATGCGGGGCGGATACTCGCCAGACGCCGCAGCGGATACGCGCTGATGATCGCTACAAGGATCGTCAGCGCCACAGCTACAGGATACACAATCAGGCGCGGGCGCGCCGCCACTCCGAAGACGGCTTTGCCCAATCCGATGGACAGAAAGATACCGGCCGCCGCGCCGATTGCGCCGCCTGCAAGGCCCAGCAGCGCGGCCTCTGCCAGGAAGAGTCGCAGCACGCGCCGCATCGAGCCGCCGATGGCCTTCATCAAACCGACATCCATTTTTCGTTCCATCGCCACGTTGGTCATGGCTGCCATCACGCAGAGGCCTGTGAGCACAAGCACAATCGCCACCGTCGTCGTCAGTAACCCGCTGATCCGATCGTAAATCTTCGCTTCGCCTTCCGTGAACTGCCGAATCGGGCGGACTTCAGCATCGGGAATCAGGCGTTGAAGATCCGTGATGTAGCTTTGGATTTCGCCGGGAGTGCCTGGAACGATCAGCTCGATCGCGCTGATGCGATGTGGGAGATCAGCCAAGCTTTGCGCCGCTCGCAATCCGATCGCGATGCGGTCGTCCTCCGGTCCACCGGCCTGGCGAAAGTTAGCGACGCGGCACGACTCGCGGCGGTCACCGCCGGTTAAGACGAGTTCCGTGCCTTGCTGAAGGCTCATCTGTTTTGCAGCTCGTGCACCCACCACGCACGCTTGTCCCGGCGATGGGGTTGGCACATTCAGAATAGCCCCGGGAGTCGGAGAAGGGACCACCGAGCCTGTAAGAATCGCCAGCGGATTGGACCCAACGATCACGGCAGAGAGAGATTTTCCCGACTGTGGAACGAAAACGCTGGCAACCAAATAGAGAGTAGACAATACGGCAACGCGGCCGCTGGAGGAACTCGCGGGCACCAAATGGACGGTGGACTCGGGCAGCGTCTCGGGACTTGCCGCTGAAGCTCCTTTCGGAATGATCAGCACGTTCGGCCCAAAGGCGCGGAATTCCGTGGTCAGGCGGCGCTTGGCGTCGACCTGGAGATTGAGGAGGGCGGCGGTGACGGCGGCGCCGGCGCCGAGGGCGAGCAGCATGACGAAGAGGCGGCCGGGATTGGCGCCGAAGAGGCGGCGGATGATGCGCCAGAACATGGCTCGGTTGGTGGTGTGGAGGGCGGCCATCATTCGCCTCGCAGGATGGGCGCTGGCTCGTAGCGGGAAGCACGACGCAGGGGAAGAGCGCTGCCAAGAATCGTAACGCCGGCAGCGAGTGCCACAACCACGAGAAAGACGATGAGGGAAGGCTCCGGAGCGACGCCGAAGATCTTCTCACCGAGCAGCCGCGCGAGGAGGATTCCCAGCGCGTATCCAACTCCTCCGCCGACGAATGCGAGGAGCAGCTGTTCCGCCGCAAGCAAGAAGCCAACGGTGCCCGAACCTGCACCAAGCGCTTTCATCAGCCCGATTTCTGTTCGGCGTTCGATTACGGATGCTGCTGCAGACGCACCGACTGCCAGCGCCGCGGCAAGCAGCGCCGCCCCGGTCACCAGCCACAAGAGCATTTGAACACGAGTCAGAATCTGTCCTTCGCCTTCCGCTACACGACGAATCACGCGCACATCGGCCCCGGGCAGGACCTGCCTGATCGAATATGCAATGGACGACACATACGGGCTGCAGGACCAGCGCTCAAGCTCATCGGGGTTCATGGTTTTCGGATCCCGCCGCGCAAAATCATCCTCCGGTTTTGTCAGCGCGCTTACATAGAGTTTGCGGTACTGTCCAGGCTTTTCCGTCATTTTCTGGACAACCGGGAGGGAAGCGACGATTGCATCGTCCTCTGGTCCACCAGAGGAGAGAACGCCAGTTACGCGCAACTTATGCTGGAAATACATTTTGTCGACTTTGGCGCCGCGTTCATTTTGGACCGAGATCCGCTCCCTAAGATAAGATCCAAGCGGTTGTTCCTGACTCCGGGAATCGGCTTTGATCTTCAGATCACTGCCAGACAGAACCTTGTCGAAAACATCCGCCAGCGGCGCAAGATTTACCTTAATTAGAGGATTGATGGACGTTACTTTATAAACTAGAATTTCATCACCGATTTTGATGTTTTTCTTCCCAGCTAGATTCTTTCCAACAATGCATTCGTCCGCATCATCGTGAAACCAGTTACCATCAACACGCCACCAAGAATTCGTGTTTTCCACGCCAGTTGTGAAATTCCGCCCATCCGATAACTGAACCCCGTGTTGAGCCCACGTCCCGATCAGTTGAATGTCCGGCCTGAGATCGTTTCGAAGCAGGACTTGCATTGAATCTTTCTCCGCCAGCACCTGAGTTTCTAACATCGGCGCGAAGGCGATGATGTTGTTGTGCCAGAAAATGGTCTTCAGTTTAGGCAGGTCGGCTTCCGGGAGATACGCGCCCGCATTCACAGGACGATAATCCACGCCGCCGATTTCGAGCGGCAAGGAGTCCGCTTGCGGCGTCACGAGGAGATTCGCGCCCAAGCTGCGAAATTCCTTGGCCAGACGGTCGCCCACATCCAGCGAAACGCTGAGCGCTGCCGTCGCCACACCCATACCGAGCGCGAGCGCCGCTCCGGTCAGGAGCTTGTGGCGCGGACGGCGTCCGAAGGAATCGGCAACAATTCTTAGAAACATCGCTATTTGAAAACCTTTTGATTTTAGTTTTCAGTTGTCAGTTTTCAGTGGTCAGCAAAATATGCCCCAGAGTGTTCCTCGTTGTTTCTTCTCCGCACTGAAGCGCATGACTTACCACTGACGACCTTCCGTCGCCTGGCGGCCAACCAGCGTCTCCAACCGCACCCGCACTCTATTGCGGTATTTCTTTCGCGGCTTGCGTCAAAGACGAAATATCGATCACTAAATCCGCACCGTCGGCGCGCGACGGCACGCCGATGGGATTGCATCCGCCCTGATCCCCGATCGAAGGCACATAGATGGCCGCGCCGCAGTGCCGGCAGATGACATTCTGCCCATCCTGGCGATAGCCTTCCGCGCCGCAAATCCGGCAAGCATCCAAAGCCGTGCCGTAACCGTTCGGCTTCTTGATAATCAGGAACCGCAGCGACTGATTGCCGGCGTTGACGGTGTAAAGATGCAGGCTTCCGTCCTGCACTTCGCTCACGGGAATGCGCACCACATTACCAACCGCGGTGACCGCTCGCGCGGAGGGCGGCGCGGAGTTCGCGCGCGTGTAAATGAAATCCGCGGTCAGTACGAGGATCACCACCAAGCATGCGCCGACCGCGGCGATCATCCAGCTACCCTGGCGGCGATTTTGCGATTCGAGCAATCTTTTTTCGGCTTCACCGGTGGCTTCGTTCGCAGCCTTGGCATGCGAAGCAGACTGCCATTCGCGCAATACCAGCAACGCCGCCGCGCCGAAAATAAACACAAAGAAAAAGAGCTCGTTTCGCACGATGGGGCCGATCAGTGCCATCTCCTGCTTGCTCGAAGGCAGCCATTGCGACTCGCTCAGCTCATGCAAACCTGTCAGCGCGAGCTGAAACGCCACGAGCATCAAAATGGCGCTGGTCACCGCAAAAAAACGGTGCAGCGGCACGCGCAGTGTGCCTTTAAAGAAAAACAAGCCGACCGCCACGGCAGCACCAATGCCCACAATCGTTCCGATCCAGGTCTGCAATCCCTCGCTCGAAAGCTCCACCGCGCGCAAAATCAGCGCCAGCTCCGCTCCCTCTCGCAGAACCATCAGGAAGACGAACAGGAAGATCCCCCAGCCCGCCGCCTTGCCCGCCCGCTCCGCATAGGCCTCCACCTTGGCCTCGATTTCTTTTTTCAGGTGGCGCGCAACTCGGTTCATCCATACGATCATCGTAATGACGAACACCGAGGCGACCAGGAGCATCAGCCCCTCAAAGCCGTCTTCGCTGATACGGAAGCGCTCCAGGGCTACCGCAACGCCCAGGCTAAGCGCGGCCGCTGCCGTGACGCCATACCAGGCGAAACGCGCCAGATGGCCACGGCCCGTGCGGGAAAGATAAACGAGGATGATGCCTACGACGAGGGAGGCTTCCACACCCTCCCGAAGCGCGATGAGAAAAGCCGAAAGCACAGGTCGATCTCCAGTTGTAAATCGTTTGCAACTACTTTTTAAGTGTATCGCAACGATGGACTTCCGTCAACCGGACCAATTAGGTCCGATTACCAAGAGATAAGGATAGGGTATCCTATTCACGCAATGCGCAGTCTACGCCAAGCCGCTTCTATGCTTCTGTCTGCGTTGCTTCTGTGTGTCCAGGCTCCGGCGGGAGCGTCCCCGGCTTCGCCGGCACAGTCGGACAGCACTCGGCCCGATCCCAAACATGCAAAGAAGGCTCTGGAATTGGCTGAACAGGCCGAAGCGGCCGGCCGCCTGGAGGAAGCGCTTGCGTTCTACGAAGAATCTGCTCGTTACGCCCCGCCGGACGCCAATCTGATTGAACATACGGCAACGCTGCGCTCCAGGCTGGTCCGCCGCCACGTCGAAGCCGCGGAACGCAACGCGGTAGAAGGACACATGGAGCAAGCAACGCAAGAATTGGCCGCTGCGCTGATGATCGATCCGGGGAACCCGATGGTGCAGGAGCGCTACGCACAGCTGAGTAAGATGGAAGAGGAACCCACTGCGAAGCCAACCGGGGAATTCTCGGGCGTTCCAAAACTCGAGCCGCAAAGCGGAAAGCGTGACTTGGATCTGCGCGGAGACACAAAAGCGGTGTACGAGCAGTTGGCTGCTTTGTTCGGCGTCAAAGCGACGTTTGACCCGGATCTGAACCCCCGGAATGTGCGCTTGCACCTGGACAATGTAGACTTCACCACTGCTCTCTCCGTCCTGAGCACTCAGACAGGCACATTTTGGCGCCCGCTGAATTCCACGTTGATGTTCGTAGCGCAGGATACGCAGGAGAAGCGCCGGCAATACGCTCTGCAATTGCAACAAACCTTTCCACTTTCCGCAGCCGTCGGCCCCGAAGATGTGACCGAACTCCTTCGCATCCTACGCGACATCACCGGCACTGCCCATATTGAGCTCGATTCCAAGAGCCGCTCCATTACCATTCGCGACACTCCGGAAAAACTGGCGCTTGCGGGTGAAATTATCCAACAAGTAGAAAAGGCGCGCGGCGAAGTCCTGCTGGAGATCGAGCTGCTCGAGGTCGACCGCAACACCGCGCGCAAGCTTGGAATTACGCCTCCTTCTTCCGAAAGCCTCATTCCCCTGAGTACGAGCGACCTCAACAGGCTCAAGGCGTCTACGGACATCGCCAATCTGCTCACGAACCTTCAGCAAGTTTTTGCCGGCAAAGGATTTTCGAGCGTTCCGTCGGTCATACCCGTGGGAGGCGGCCTGACCACTTTTCTGCTCACGCTTCCCACCGTCGCTGCCGATTTTTCCGATTCGCTCTCGCTGGTGCAAAGCGGGCGCCAGGCAATGATGCGCGCCCAGGAAGGGAAGCCCGCCACGCTGTTCGTCGGCGATCGCTTTCCGGTCACGCTCTCCCTGCTCTCCGGAAGCCTGGGGACCGGAGGGACGTCGATTGCGACGCCCGGCTCCACGATTTTCCCAGAGACCTCCTTTGCCGTGGGGGCCAATCCGTCCGCGTTGGCGGCAAACTTCTTCACCGGCGGCAGCCTGCGAGATCTCGCGGTCGTGTTCAACCAAACCGGCGCTAACACGTTCGTCATTTTGCAAAATCAGGACAACGGAAACTTCGTTCAGTTCACGCCGTCGCCGATCACCTTGGGCGCCAAGGAAACCGGGCAAGTGGCTATCGGCACCGGAGTTTTCCGCAGCGACACCACCAAGTTTTCCACGGCCCAGCCGCCGGACGTCGTCCTGGTTAATTCCACCTCGAACACCATTTCCGTTTTGTTGGGAAGTGTGGACTCGACCGGAAAAGCCAACGGTCTTTTTACGGAAGCGCCGGGATCTCCTTTTGCGGTCGGAAAACTTCCAAGCTCGGTGGTGGTCGCGGATTTCAACGGCGACACTTTCCTGGATATTGCCGTCGCAAACCAAGACGACAATACAATTTCGCTTTTCGAGGGCCACGGAGACGGCACGTTCACCGAATTTCCTGGCTCACCCTTCAAGCTGACGAATACCAGCACGATTTCGGAAACTGGGCCGGTGGCGATGGTGAGCGCGAATTTTCTCAATGCTATCATCAACACCACCAACAATTCCCCGGAAGTGGATCTCGCCGTTGTGAATAAGACGTCGAACAATGTGTCCATTCTGGTTAGTGCTGTTGATCAAAACCAAAATGTAACGTTCACGGAGGCCACCAACTCGCCGATCGCCGTCGGACTGAACCCCGTAGCCATTGCCACGGCGGACCTGAATGCCGACGGTGTACCGGACATTGCCGTTGTAAACCAGGGCAGCTCGACCGTTTCGGGTTCCGTTTCGATCCTGCTGGCGAGCAGCACTCTGGACGCCGCGTTCAGCGCGGCCCAGGGATCACCCATTGCGACGGCGGCGACTCCCGCAGGAATCGCCATCGCAAATTTCGCGAACGGCGCGTTCCCCGATCTTGCCGTGACGAACGAGGGCTCCAACACGCTGAGTGTTTTCATCGGCCAGGGACAAGGGACTTTTGCGCAGGCGGTCGAGCTCAACATCTTAAATGCCACGGCTCCAACTGCGCTCATCACCTCCGCGTTAACCAGCAGCGGACTTCCGGACGTGGCTCTGCTGGCACAGGGCCAAACAGCAGGCCAGGGCGCTGTGGTGGTGATTCAGGACTCTTCGACATTCGCTAACAGCACAGCCGGCGGCGCCGGGCAGCAGCCCTATCCTGGCTCGGAGTACATCGACCTCGGAGTGAAAATCAAAGCTACGCCCTTCCTGCATCCCAACAGCGAGGTAACGCTGCAGCTTGAATTCGAGATTCGCGCCCTCACCGGTAACAGTGTGAATGGAATCCCCATCATCTCCAATCGCACACTGTCGCAGACCGTGCGCGTAAAAGAGAACGAGCCGACGCTGATTGGGGGCATCACGGATGTGGAAGAAACCCGCTCCATCACGGGTTTGCCCGGCTTCGCCGAGTTACCTGGACTGGGATATGCTTTCGGGTCGAGAAGCAAGTCTCTGCAAGACAGGGAACTACTGATTCTGATCACTCCGCGGAGATTGCGTCTTGTGGATCACGTCACGCGAACGGTCTTTGCAGGCCGCGGCGATATCAGCTCCCCAAGCGGCCCTAGACGGGAATCTCCCCTGACGCCTGCAGGACCGCCTCCGCTGGCTCCTCCGCAGACACCTCCGCAAACACCTCCGCAAACGCCTCCGCTAGCGCCGGCTGCTCCCCCGGCGCAGCAGCCTCCGCCGTAGTCCGTCCAAAGTCGAAGGTCGTCGCGAGTTTGCATTTGTCCATCTGAAATTGAGTTGGATACGAGCTAGCGGTCGCCCGAGCGGCTTACGGCAAAGGCTCGAACACCACCACCGGTTGGTACGTGCGGGGAACCACGGCTTCCGCGATGGCGATCAGTTTGTCCTGCTGGCCGAAAACGCGAAGGCGCGGGGGTTTCGGCTCCCCGCCATCGAGCTGCGTTGTCGCGCCGGGAGGAACTTCGACGCGGCCCGGCTGAAGCTGCGCGATCGAAATGTTGAACTTCGAGCCGTGGCGCACGCGCTTCTCGATTACCGGCAATACGTTGACGCGGGGAAAATTTGGCAACAGGTTTTCCAGGCGGATCACGCGCTCCCCGAATTTCCCGGCCTGCCTGGCTTCTGCAAGTTCCTCGAGCGTGATCGCCTGCTCCAGCGAAAACTCGCCAACGGCAGTGCGCTCGATCTCCGCCAGGTGCGCGCCGCAGCCCAGCTTCTGGCCCATTTCATGCGCCAGCGAACGGATGTATGTGCCGGACGAGCATTCGATCGCAAAGCGCGCGACGCTCCCTTCAATGCCAGTGAGTCTGTATTCGAATAGCTCCACTTCAACGGGTTTCAACTCGACCGCTTGTTTCTTGCGCGCCAGTTCGTATGCCGGGCGGCCCTGCACTTTTTTCGCGGAAAAGGACGGTGGCATTTGTTCGAAACGTCCAACGCGCTCCGCGGCAAGCGCTTCGAGAGTGGCCGCATCCAGCTCCGGCGCTGTATCGGGCCCCTGCGCCTCGCCGTCGGAATCGTAGGCGTCCGTCGCGAACCCGAAGCGAAATCCCGCCGTATAGCGCTTGCGGCGACCGGCGTAGAACTGCACCAGCCTTGTGGCCCGTCCAAGCAGAAGCACGAGGACTCCCGTGGCCAGCGGGTCCAAGGTGCCGAGATGCCCGATTTGCCGGAAGCCCGCGAGATGACGCACGGCATCCACGACGTCGTGCGACGTCTTTCCCTTCGGCTTATTGATGACCAGAGCGCCGTCGAACGGCGCCGGTTGCGGCTGGCGTGGCATTTTAGAAGTTTTCAGTAAATTGAGAGCTGATCACTCGGATGGTGCCGGCGGATTTTCCTTCTTCATTTCCCGTAACAGCTGCTCGATGCGCTCGACGTGCTCCTGCGAAAGGTCCAGGGCAAAGTGCAACTCGGGCATGCGCCGAAGCTGCAGCCGCTCGATGAGCTCGCGCCGGATGAAACCGGACGCATGTTCAAGCGCTTTGATGGCGTCGGACTGCTCCTTGTTGGTTCCTTTTACGCTGATGAACACGCGCGCATGCTTCATGTCCGGCTGCACGCGCACTTCGCTGGCCACCACGCTGCCTTCCAGCCGCGGGTCTTTGAGTTCACCCGCCAGCATGGCGTTGATTTCGTGCGCGATCTCCTCGCCCACGCGTTCGTGACGGTGATTGGCTGGACTCATCGGGGTCCCTGCAAGAATTCCTAAATAATCTCCACTGCCTGGTTGATCAAAAACGAGCCGAGAATATCGTCGGCCTCATCCAAAACTTTCTGCAGCATTTCTCGGACGTGCTTCTCCTCATTCGAAAGCGTGACGATTCCCACCACCGAGCGCTGCCACGCCTCGTGATGCTCCAACTCCGCCACTGCCACGTTGAATTCCCGCCGCAGCTTGTCTTTCAAGCTGCGCAGTACTTGCCGCTTGTCCTTCAACGATTGCGCGTCTGGGATGTGCAGCTCGAGAGTGAGCAGACCGACCGGCATGAACGGCTCCGCGGGACCGTGAGCAGTTATTTACGGGACATCGCCGCGGGAGTGCTCTTCTCAGCAGCTTCCGCGGCGCTCATCTTTGTCACGCTGAAGCACTCCAGGATGTCGCCGACCTTGATGTCGTTGAAATTCGCCACACCGGCGCCGCATTCAAATCCGGTGCGCACTTCGCTGGCGTCATCCTTGAAGCGCTTCAAGGAACTCAGCTTCGACGTGTAGATAACCGCTCCGTCGCGAAGCACACGGACTTGCGCGTCGCGCTTCAGCACGCCGTCCACCACGTAGCAGCCCGCCACGGTTCCCGCGCCCTTCACACGGAAGGTGTTGCGCACTTCCGCGCGGCCTAGATACGTTTCCGTGACCACCGGCTCGAGCAGGCCTTCCATGGCCTTCTTAATTTCGTCGGAAACTTCGTAGATGATCGTGTGCGTGCGGATGTCCACGTGTTCCTGTTGCGCCAAGTCCAGCGCCTTGCGGTCCGGACGCACGCCGAACGCGATGACGATTGCTCCGGAAGCGGACGCCAGCAGCACGTCATTTTCCGTGACCGCTCCGACGCCCGAGCCAATAATCTTCAGCTTCACCTGATCGGTAGAAAGCTTGGGCAGCATCTCCCCCAGGACTTCCACGGAGCCCTGCACGTCACCCTTGATCACAATTCCGAGCTCTTTGACGTCGCCGGCCTTCAATTGCTCGTGGAGTTGGTCGAGCGTAATGCGCGATCCGCTGATACGCGCCATCGCTGCGTCGCGCTGCTTGCCTTGGCGATACTCGACGATGTGTCGCGCCTTGGCTTCGTCCGTCACCTGGAAAAGATCGCCCGCATCCGGGACGCCCTGCAATCCGAGCACTTCCACCGGCGTGGAGGGCGGCGCATCTTTCACGACTCTGCCGCGATCGTCAAACATTGCACGGACCTTACCGAATACCGATCCGCAGATGAAGAAGTCTCCGGCGTTCAGCGTGCCATTTTGTACGAGGATTGTGGCAACCGGTCCGCGCCCTTTATCCACGCGCGACTCCAGGACCGTGCCCGTAGCAGGAGCATCGGGATTGGCTTTGAGTTCGCGCAAATCGGCGACAAGCAAAATCGTTTCGAGCAATTTCTCGATGCCCTTTTTCTGTTTCGCGGAAACTTCCACAAACTCCGTGTCTCCGCCCCATTCCGCCGGCATCAGGCCCACATCCGTCAGTTGCCGCTTCACGCGGTCTATTTGCGCTTCCGGTTTGTCAATCTTGTTGATGGCCACGATGATGGGAACTTTCGCGGCTTTGGCGTGGTCAATCGCTTCTTTCGTCTGCGGCATCACGCCGTCATCGGCGGCCACCACCAGCACCACGATGTCCGTGACTTTGGCACCGCGCGCGCGCATGCGCGTGAACGCTTCGTGACCCGGCGTATCCACGAACACCACCGCACGCTCGTTGACCATCACTTTGTACGCGCCGATGTGCTGCGTGATTCCGCCCGCTTCGCCTGCGGCAACATCCGCCTGGCGGATGGCATCCAGTAAACTCGTTTTGCCGTGGTCTACGTGACCCATGACCGTCACCACGGGCGGTCGCGGCTTCAAACTCTCCTTGGTCTCTTCCTTCGCGACTTCCAGAACCATTTCTTCTTCGAGAGACACCACGCTCACGACGCCGCTAAACGCTTCTGCAAGGGTGGTGGCCGTCGGCACGTCGAGTGCCTGATTGATGCTGGCGAAAACGCCGCGGTCCAGCAAGTTCTTCAAAAGCTCTTTGGCGCGCACGTCCAGTTTTTCCGCGAGTTCGCGAATGGTGATGCCTTCGGTAATCGTCACCTCGCGCGGAGCACGCGGTTCCGGCGGCGCGATCACGGCGGCTACGCTACGTCCGGCGCCCGGGCGCTGGCGCGTTGGGTGCAGCTTGCGCTCGCCTTCCTGTTCACGCTTGTCTACAACGGGGCGTTGCCGTTGCGGCGGTTTGCGCGTGTAAAGCGGCTTACCGGGTTCCGCCTTGGGTGGCAATTTTTCCGGGAACGGCGGCAACATGCCAGGGCGGCCCGGCGCACGTGGCCCGGGACGCGTGCCGGTGGGCATAGCTCCCCGGCGCTGTTCAAAAGGACGACTTGGCGCTCCTCCAGGACCTCCAGGTCCACCGGAGCGCGGCGTAAAGGGCCGACCTTGGCCCGGTTGTTGCGGGCGCATGGGCTGGCCCGGACGAGGGCCGCTTGGGCGTGAGTCTCGCGAGGCATCAGGCATGGGACCGCGATTGCCGGTCGGCAACGGGCCGCGATTTCCACTGGGCAATGGCCGGGAGGGAGCGCCGGGCCGCGCTGGGACACCGGGACGAGATGGAGCACCAGGACGGGCTGGAGCAGCGCCGGGCGCCGCCGCTGCGGGGCGCACTGCCGACGGCTGGCCGGAAGGAACGGCTGGCCGTGATGCTGCTGGGGCGGATGGCTGAGCCGCAGGCGCAGACGGACGAATTGGTGTTGGCGCGGGTGCACTGGGCACTGGCGCGGCAGGCTTCGCCGCAGGCGGTGCGACAGGGGCCGCAGGAGGGGTCTTTGGCAGAACCGGTGCCGCCGCTGGAGCGGCGGCCACAGGCACTGCTGGCGCCGCTGGCTTCGCGATCGATGTCACGGGTGCAACCGGCTTTGCGGCAGCGGGCGCAACGCTGGCTTGCGGCGGAGCGGCAGGTGCGGCCGCAGGCCTCATCCGCGCGGCCCTCGCCGCGGCATCCTTTGCGTCCTTCTCCGCCTTGGCCGTGGCTTCGGCAACCGCTTCAGCTTCGGCTTGTCCCAGGAGATTCTTGCGGACCTTTTCGGCGACATCCACGGGGATGGAGCTCGAGTGCGTCTTTTTTTCCGTTACCCCGTACCCGGGCAAAAGGTCAATGATGGCCTTCGCCTTGACCTCGAGTTCGCGGGCCAGTTCGTTGATTCGGACTTGATTTGCGTCGGTCATGCGTCCTTTTACGACTTTGCCTCTTCCGCCCTCTCCGCATCATCCTTGCTCTCAGCGGGCGCGGCCTCAGTGGCGTTCTCTTCCGCCACCGGTGTTTCTTCGGCCGCTTGCGAAGCTTCTTCGGTTTCTTCCGGTGCTTCGACACTCGCGGTTGCCTCTGTAGTTTCTACAGCTGCAGCTTCGCCTTCTTCCGCGGGAGCCTCCGCAGCCGCGGCGGCTTCGCCCGTCGCAGCAGCAGCTTCCGTGCCGCCTTCATAGAAGCGGTTCACCGCCTGATAAATCTTGTCCACCATCTTTTCGCCGATGCCCGGAATTTCCATCAACTGTTCCGGGGTCATTCCGGCGAGTTTCTCGACGGAGGTAATCCCCGCCGCTTCGATCTTCTCGATGGTCTTCGCTCCGACACCGGCAAGCGACGTCAACGGGGTCGCGGGAGCGGTCAGCGCGGTCATTTGCTCTTCGATTTCCTGGCGCTTCTCTTCTTCGCTCTTGATGTCAATGTCCCAGCCGATCAGCTTGCTCGCCAAGCGGACGTTCTGCCCCTTCTTGCCGATGGCCAGGGAAAGCTGCGAATCCTCGACGATCACTTCGAGTTTTTTATTTTCCGGGTCGGTGATTTGCACGCGCGTCACTTTAGCCGGGCTCAGCGCCTTCTGCGCGAACGCCACGGTCTCTTCGTTGTAAGGAATGATGTCGATCTTCTCGCCGCGCAGCTCGCGAATAATGGATTGTACGCGCATGCCCTTCATGCCCACGCAGGCGCCCACCGGATCCACGTCCTTGTCGCGGCTCGCCACTGCCACCTTTGTGCGTTCTCCGGCTTCGCGCGCCGCAAATCGGATCTGCACCGTGCCGTCGTAAATTTCCGGCACTTCCATTTCGAACAGACGCTGCACCAGGCTGGCATCCGCGCGTGAAACGATGACCTGCGGCCCCTTTGCCGCGCGATCGACCATCTTGATCACCACGCGCAGCCGCTCGCCGATGTTGTAGGTTTCCAGCTTCGATTGCTCGCGCTTCGGCAGCCGCGCTTCGGTGCGCCCCATGTCCACGATCAGGTCCGGGCCTTCGGCGCGCTTTACAATCACCGTCACCAGTTCGCCCACGCGCGTGTGATATTCGTTAAAAATCGTGTCGCGCTCGGCTTCGCGCACTTTCTGCAAAATCACCTGCTTCGCCGTTTGCGCCGCGATGCGTCCCAGCACGTCCGTCGGCTTCGCCGCGATGATTTCCGTGCCCACTTCTGCTGCCGGATTCTTTTTTTTGGCTTCCGCCAGGCTGACTTCTTTCTTGGGGTCGGTCACTTCCTCGACGACCGTGTACACGGAATACACGTCCACCTGCCCGGTTTCCTGGTTGAACTTCGCGCGCAGGTCCTCTTCCGTCTTGTAATATTTCCGCGCCGCCACCACCATGGCGTCTTCAATCGCCGACACCACCACTTCCGGCTCGATGTGCTTCTCGCGGCTCAGCATTTCAATCTGTTGGTAGAGCAAATTCGCCATGTCTCGTCCCTGAAATCTCCGGTCCCTTATCCCGTAAGCCGCCATCGTATTTCGCGACTATTTCTTCTCTTTGACTTCCTGTGTCCTCTGTGTCCCCAGCGCACTCTGTGTTAGTTCTTTTTCCTAGCGCTTTCGGACAAAGGAAAACTCTTCTCAAAACTCCACAACCAAATTCGCCTTGCGGATCGCCTCAAGCGGCACTTCCACCGTCCGCGTTTCCTTACCTTGCAACTCCATGCGGACTTTCCCGTCCGCAAACCCCGCCAGCCGGCCTTCAAAAAACTTCGCTTCACCCACCGGCTCGGCCGTCGAAATCTTCGCCAGCCGTCCCTTGAAGCGTTCGAAATCCGCCGGCTTCTTCAACGCCCGGTCCATCCCCGGCGAACTTACCTCTAGCACGTACCCCGGTCCCGGAATCAGTTCCTCGACATCCAAGATCACGCTCAATTGCTGGCTGACGCGCTCACAATCCGCGTGGCTGATTTTCGCGTACGGGTCGTTTACGGTCTCTTCCCCGCCAAATTCCCCTGCCGCGTCGCTTACCCGCGCCACCGGCTTCGGCACCCGGTCGATGTACACCCGCAGGAACCGCTGCTTGCCGATTTTCCATTCGACGTCAACGATTTCCAGGCCTTCCGAACGCGCTACCCGCTCGGCGGCATCCCGGATTTTCTCCAAATCCAAGCAGAGACTCCCCGACCGTCGCCGGTCCGCACTGCACTCCGTCCGGCGCCAACAAAAAAGTGGGCTTGCGCCCACCCATCCGTTCGACCCGCTTCAGAGCGAAAATAGAGTATATTCCGCCCGCACGGCAAAAGCAAGATACGGGCCTGCCGCTTCTCTCTGCGGCCTCACAGATTGATCCAAGATGGAAAAGAAGCGGCCAGGTTCGCGAGGTCTGGCCGCTCCGGTATACCCTTCAAATGCAATAACTTACTTCGGCGTGCAGTCCTGCGCCGGTGGCAACACTGGCGTTATCGGCGTGCCGGAAGACGGTGCTCGATCGAAGTCGAACATGTCCTCGAGCGTCTGCGCGTGCTTGTCCCGTTTCGTCAAATGCAGCCGGGTGACGGTGATGTCATCGGCGTCGTTGTCGCCGTCTTCCTCCGCGCTTGCGGCAAAGCTCAGGAAGCGCTTTTCGATGAACGCCAGAATCGAGGTGTGGTCGCCAATCGTGTGCGAAACATAGTGCTGCTTGGAGAACGGAGATATCGCCAGGAACGGTACCCGCACTCCGAGCTGATCGAACGACGCGCACTCTTCCGGGTACGGTCCGGCCGGATTCGTGGTGAACTCCGGGCAGAGCTTGCCCGCATCGATTACTGTTGTGTCGGTCTTGCTCAAAAGGTTTTGGCTGCATTCCGCTCCGCCGCCCGGTTGCAGGCTCGCTGGCACATTGGAAAGATCAGCGCACTGTCCTGGCGAGATGCCGTCCGGGGTTCTTGCATGTCCTTGATGCGCTGCCGGCGATGCCACGTGGTCGTAATAACCGCCATGTTCGTCGTAGGTGATGAATACGACAGTGTCCTTCCAGAATGGACCATTGCGCACCGCGCTCAGCACTTGTGAAACAAAGGCCTGCCCGCGCTGAATGTCCGTCGGAGGGTGCTCGTCATTCTCCAACCTGATTCCGAAAAGTCCGAAATTCGGATCCACAAACGACACGCTCGGCAACTCACCCACACCCGGCACGCCGCTCGCCTGCGCCAGGAACAGTTTCAGCGGAAAGAAGTGCGGATCGATCGCCGTCGCGCTGAACGGCCGGAAGGCTCCGCCTTGAGGCGCATCCTGGAAATAGTCGGCCCAGGTCACCTTGTTCTCGTCGAACAAGTCAAAGATCGTTCCCGTGATCGGCTTGTATCCGCCTGGCGGCGGAAAGGTATCGCTAGTCGTCAAATGCCCGAACGACGTGGCGGCCACCAGGTACGCGCGGTTTGGAAACGTCGGCCCGAGCACCGATGCGAAATAGCGGTCGTTCACCGCAAAGTTCGCCGCAAGCCCGTAATAGAATGGGATGTCATCCTGCGTGTAAAAACCCATCGTTTGATCTTCCGTCAGGCTTTCCACTCCGTTGTCCAATTGCTCGGTCGCGTCGTTTACGCGCACGAACCCGTTATCGTCCGGATCGCGCAGCGTGTTGTTGGGGTGGAAAAAATTCACTTCTTCGTGCGTTTCGAACCAGGAATGATTCAAGTCCGGCGCTGCGCAGCGCTTCGGATCGTGAAACGAGAAGACCACGCTTCCGTTGTCTTCGCGGTTTGAATTGGAGCACGAGAGCGTGCCATCTTCGTTCACCTTGCAGGCCAGCCCGTCCACGCAATCGTGGTCGTCCTTGCGGCACCCGCCGATTCCGTTGCGGTACGGACTTCCCGGCGCATACGCCAGCGCCCCAAAATAATTATCGAAGGAATGATTCTCCTGCATGATGACGATGATGTGCTTGACCTTGTTCAGATCGCCATCGGCCTTCGCAGGCTTCGCCATGATCAATCCTAGGACGAGCGGCAGCAGCAGCCCTGCACCTAGAATTCGCGCTACGTTCCGAAATCGTTTCATCTGTCACACCCCTTGCGGTTTGGTCTGGAGCCAGATGGTCTCCCACACTTGGCCCTCAGGCATAAGACCGGCCGCCATGCGAATTCAGGATGAACAGTTAGAGAACATTCTGTGACTTGCGCGGGATCATCGGCGCTTCGCACGTCTGTAAAATAGGCACAGGACACAAATCGTAGTAGAGTTTGCGTCATCGAGTTGCTCGCAAATTTCATTTCAGGAGAGAATCCATGGCCCGACGCACCTTTATGGCGCAGTTGCTTGGTTTGCCCTTTCTGCCTTGGTTTGCCAAACCCGAGGAGTCCAAGAAACCTTTAAAGATCATGATGAAGAGCGCGTGGGGATCCGATGACCCAACCAGGGCCTCTTTTCCCTTCGTCCACGGACTCGCACTGGCGGAGGCCGGCCACGATGTTCAGATTTTCCTCCTGGGAGAAGCTACGTATTTGATGCGCAAGGCCACTGTGAACGCGATCACGCCCGTGGGCTGGCCGCCGCTGAGCGAAACCCTCGAAAAAGTCGTGGCAAAACACATCTCCGTGTTTGCTTGAGGGGCCTGTTCCCGGGCCCGTGGGGTCACGGAAGCAGACCTGAATCAATGGGGCGCGAAATTCGGCAGCCCGGCAATCTTTGTCTCGCTGGTGGAATGGGCCGACCGCATTATTACGGAATGAAATCAGACCGCGAAGCCCCACGAGCAAGTATCCGGCGTGGGGCACGCGGCCTTCCAGTAAAGGTTGTGGGGAATGGGCGCTACGCGCAAAGTCGTCCTTGGGTTGGGCATCAGCCTCGACGGCTATATCGCCCGCCCCGATGGCGCGGTGGATTTTCTCTTCATGCCCAAGGACTATTCCATGGGCCCGTTTTTCGCCACCATTGACACCATGCTCATGGGGCGCAAGACCTACGACGTAGCCCTCAAAATGGGCGGCGGCTTTAGCGACTCGAAAACAAAGAGCTACGTCTTCTCCCGCTCCCAGCCGTCCGGCGAGCGCGGCGGCGTGACTTTCGTCAACGAATCTCCGAAGAGTTTCCTCGCCAATCTCCGCAAGCGCTCGGGAAAAAACATTTGGCTGATGGGCGGCGGCGAACTCGCGCGCGACTTCCTCAAGGACGACCTGGTGGATGAGCTTCATATCGGTATCATCCCCATCCTCATCGGCGAAGGGATCCCGCTCTTTCCCAGCGGCTTCCCCCAACGCGAATTCACCCTCCTCGAAAACAAGACGTTCTCGAGAGGCTTGATCGCGCTCAAATATGCCCGCGCCCGAAAAAGACCCAAACACAAATGAGCGTCGGGCAGGCGGGTCCCGCGAGAGAAAAGCAGGGGCGCCACTGCGTGCCGTCTGGCACAGCCCGTGTTCTGCTGTACCCGCCCACCACCGTGGCGCTTCGCTAAACTCTTTATAATCAGCTGGTGGACGCTGGCATACGGAGTGCTCCCTGAGGCAGAAGTGGCGCACACGGCAAAAATTCGCGGCGGAGTCGTGGGAATACTCTTCGTGTGTTTGCTCTCGGGATTCGTTGCCGGGCCCCACTTCGCGCACCCCTTGTCGCGGAGCTTCCGTCAGTGGCAAGGGAGCGAAGCACCGCACACGGCCTCGGGCCAGCGAATGGGTTCGCTACCCGATTTGTTCTTCTGGGCCTGGGAACGCCCTGAAGATCTTCGTTTCCTTGAAAAGAAAAACGCTGGCGTGGCCTTCTTAGCAAAAACGATTTATATACCAGCGCCAAACGAGGATCTTCGCAAAGACGGTAGCAGCTCTCTCCACATGCGCCCTCGCCTGCAACCGCTTCGCGTCGCGCCCAGCACGCCGCTGATCGCTGTCGTACGCATCGAAACCCGCGCCAGCCGCCAGCCTGCCGCTTACTTCTTCGCAGCCACTCGCTCTTCTTCCCTCGCACACTACACCGCCCAGCAACAGGAGCGCGCTGTCGCCGAGATCGCCGACCTGGCCAATCTGCCGAATGTTCGCGCCATTCAGATCGATTTCGACGCTACCGTCAGCGAACGCGCGTTTTACTCCGCGCTTCTCTCGGATGTCCGCGAGAAACTGCCATCTTCTATCCCGCTCTCCATCACCGCGCTCGCTTCCTGGTGCATCGGCGACCCCTGGTTGGAACAGCTGCCGCCCGGCACGATCGACGAAGCCGTCCCCATGCTTTTTCGCATGGGCCCGGACGCCTCGAACGTTGCAAAATTTCTCAGCACCGGCGCTGACTTTCCAGTCCGCGCCTGCCAAGGCAGCCTCGGTGTCACTACCGACGAACCTCTTTCGCGTTCCTTGCTCGGTGCAGCTTCGAATCCAGCCGTCAGCGCGTCCCGCAACAAACGAATTTACATCTTCGCGCCCCGCGCGTGGACGCAACCCGCCGCGGACGCCGTTCTTCAGGAGTGGCAGCCATGATCTATCGCGTCGCCCGCGTTTTCTCTATCGCAATCCTTATCGCAGCGCTCGTTTTTCCTCCCATACCAGCCCTCGCCTGCGGGCCGGACTTTACCGGACCCGTCTTCTTCTCCGCCACCGGCCCCGGGATCCCCTACGCGGACTACGCCCGCGGAAAACTCGAAGTCCTGCAACACACCTATTGGCACGAGCCTCTCTACATCGCGTATCGCAACCTTAGCGGTAAGTCCTTCACTCCGGCTGAACTAAAAACTCTCGCAGAGCCTGCAGCAGAAGAAAACGCGTCCGCCAAAAAGAATTGGATCGAAACCTGGAACGACACACGCGCAAAACTTGTCGGCAAAGCATCCGGGAATTCACGGCTCTACGACAGCGGATACGGAATTACCCGCCAGGTCGATCTCACAGGAATGTATTTGGAATACTACAACTGCCTCGATAACGCTTTTGAATTTGCCGTTCGCACGCTGACCAAGCGCGTGGAGCAATTCGGCGCGCAGAGCGCCGTCGTCAAAGATTGGATCGCCGCGCAGGACATGGTCTTCGCTAATTGTTCCGGTAGCAGCGGCCTTCCGCCGAAATCCATTCCTGCGATCATGCCGGCGGCGGCAAATCCCACGGATCCCGGCTTGGTTCGCGCCGACCGCGCCTATCAGATCGCCGCCGCTCATTTCTACGCTGGTGAATTTGCGCTGGCGCAGCAAGCCTTTGAGGCCATCGCAAAGGATTCCGCTTCGCCTTATCACCAGCTCGCCTCCTACCTTGTTGCACGCGTGCTGATCCGCAAGGGCACCTTGGATTCCGGCGAAGAAGAATACGATTCCGAAGCCCTCAAGCAAGCAGAAGCAAAGTTGCACGCCATCGTGGCCGACAAGAATCTCCCTGAAATGCATGATCCCGCCGAGCGGCTTCTCGGTTTCGTGCGCATACGCCTGCATCGCGAGCAGCGATTCCGGGAGCTGGAAGCCGCACTCGCGAATGGCGGTTCCGCGAAAACATTCCGCCAGGATTTGACCGACTATCTCTGGCTCCTCGATCATCCCGTTCTCACAAAGTCGGTCACGCTTGCTCCCGAGTCTTCCGGTCTGCCTCCCCGCAAAGGAGTCACCGTCGATGAAACCACGCGCCTTCAGGGCGCCGACATGACCGACTGGATTCTCACCTTTCAGCAAACCGGCGATTCCGCCTTTCAACACTCTCTGCAACGCTGGCAGGAAACAAAATCATTGCCCTGGCTTGTTGCCGCGATCGCCAAAGTCCCAGCCAGCGACAAAGCCTCAACTGATCTCTCTGCCGCCGCTCTAAAGATCGCTCCAGACTCCCCCGCCTACCTCACCGTCACCTTTCACCGCCTGCGTCTTCTGGAGCAATCCGGGAATTCGGATGCCGCCAGGCAGCAACTCGAGCAGCTTCTCGCGCAACGCGGTCCTACTCTCTCCTTTTTCGCCAGGAATCAGTTCTTGGCACTGCGTATGAAACTCACGACTAGCCTCCAGGAATTCCTCCAGTTCGCTCCGCGTAGTTCCAACGACGCAGAGGCCTATCCCAACCCACCCGAGGGCAATGCCGCACCTGCCCCTGCGAGCGCTTCTCATTTCGATGCTGATGCCTCGGTCGTCTTAACGGAAAAACTGCCACTTCGCATGCTCGCCGAAGCCGCAAAATCCCCTGCTTTGCCCAAGCCGTTGCGCCGCGACATTGTGATCGCTGCGTGGACACGCGCCATCCTGCTGGACCAGGAGACCACCGCCCGCGAACTTGTCCCCGCCGCGGAAGAGCTCGTTCCGGAGGCCGCGGCTGAGTTCGCGGAGTTCAACCGCACCACAGACGATTCCTCCCTTCGCTTCGCTGCGGTCCTGGCGATTCTGCGCAATCCAGGATTCCGCCCGTTCGTCACCGCAGGCTATCCGCGCGGAAACCTGTACACCGTCGGCGAACCGCGCTTCGACCGCATCGACAATTTCCACGACAATTGGTGGTGCTCCTTGACTCCGAACTCCAAAAGCGAATCCTACGGCCAAGACTACTATCGAATGTTCATCAACTTGAGTAGTCCGCTGAAGGACGTCTATCCCGAAAATAAAATCCCGTCGCCATCTTTTCTAACGACAGATGACCGGGCAGTAGTGGCCAAAGAGCAGAGCGAACTCGCCGCCCAACCCGCCGCGCCGAACTGGCTCGGCAAACGCGCGCTCGATTGGGCTAACGCCCACCCCGACGATGCGCGTGTTCCAGAGGCGCTCCACCTCGTCGTGCGCGCCTCGCGCTATGGGTGTACCGAAAGCACCGGAGAAAACTATTCGAAACAAGCCTTCGAATTGCTCCACAGGCGCTACCCGGAAAGCGAGTGGGCGAAGAAAACTCCCTATTGGTTCAATTGATCGAGTCGCCCGCAGATGAGCAGTTGTTGTTCGTCTTCGCTCCGAACAAACTTGCAACGAGTTCCAGAGTGCGAAGGAGCGACGTTGGATCGGAAAATACCGCGGAAACTTTACAGCAGGTTGGATCTAGCCGTATAGTCATTCGACGGCCACGTTCCGATACCGAATGAAACTCTTCCCCCTCTTTCGAACCGCGCTGCTTCCCTGCTTGCTTCTCGTCGGAGCAGGTTTAGCTTCCGCGGATGACATTTCGAAAATCCATCCCAGCGGTTACGTCACCGATCTAGCTGGCGTCATCTCCACCGATACAAAGGCACGCCTCGAATCG
>Ga0207052_10155_pt1 | contig 23254 bp, 20 predicted proteins | sample Alteio_BWMinCont_62_FD_153294 | JGI IMG/M metagenome (GOLD analysis project Ga0207052, IMG submission 153294) | Enriched cells from forest soil in Barre Woods Harvard Forest LTER site, Petersham, Massachusetts, United States -... | ecosystem: Environmental > Terrestrial > Soil > Temperate forest >...
GGCGCCATCAATTTTATGGGAGCCCACCTGACGATGAAATACCTGAATAACGGGGCCTACTTTTACTCACCTGGCGCCCAGACCAACCGCTTCACGCCCGCCGTCGGCACCGTGGGCTATCTCTCGACGAACCAGAATCTTGACGACTCCCTTCCAGGGTACCTGAACAATTACGTTTTCCAGGGCGTGAACCGGCCGGCTTTCGCCCCTTACGACCGGCTTGGGGAAAATGTCCTTCCTTACGGTGATGCCACCCCCAACCGCGAGGGTTTCGTCCTCGGTTTTTCCGCCGAGATCGGAAAGGACGGCTGGCTCAAGCCCCAGGCTTCTTTCATTCCCAATATGCGTGAGATTCAACCCGACTATGTCTTAACCGGCGCCGGTAATTCGGTCTTGCCGGTGGACAGCACGGTGACCACCACTACCGCCCGGACTTTCGGGGGGTATGAGGGAGCTTTGACGATTGATTTGGCCAAGCTGGCGGAGGGATCGCTTTCGACCTGGACGGTTTCGGCGGACTATAAGCACCAGACCACCGACTTAGGGCTTGGCGTGAATCCCTTCACGGTTAACACAACGATTATCAGCCTCGACGCAGGGCCCTTTCCAGGAATTCCGCTTTTCGAGGGCCTGATCCTGACCGGGGCTTTTGAGCAGGCCCAATCCACCGGGAGCGAATATACTTTGAACACTGGGGTTCCTTCGACACTGGCCAATTACGCCACTTATTTGGACAGTGGATCAATTGGTACTTACGTTTATCAAGCCTTGAATATCACGCGGACTTCCTGGGCGGCCGGGTTCAAGCTTCCCATCAGCAAGACTTTCGAGATCCATGGCGATTGGTTCTTGAACCAGTACCAGTGGAGCGACATCGCCGGCTACAGCCGCACCGATGAGATATGGAGGTTGACCTATGAAGTCAGCTTCTAAACCGAAAAATCAAATGCTTAACCGCGAAGGCGCGAAGACCGCGAATAAAATATTTGATTTTGTTTATTTTTCCTCAATCCTATCTTTGCGATCTTCGCGTCTTCGCGGTGAAATGGGTTTGGGTTGTCTGTTGTTGTTGTTCTTGAGTCTCGGGACGGTTTGGGGGGCTTCGCCGGATGATCTTTTCTCGGTTGTGCCCCTGAAGGATGCCACCTATTCCAGGTTGGAAGACTTGGCTAAGGCCGGACTCTTGCCGGCAAGCGACGCGGAGGCTCCTTTAACCCGTTACGACGTCGTCCAGCGAATCCTGAAGGCCCACCGGAAATATGATGAAATAGTCGTCGCGCAGGCTGACATGGAAATACCCCCTCCGCCCGCGGATGGACAAACGGCCCCGGCTTCTTCCAGTGATGAATTGCAAGCCCCGGGTTCGGAGAAGGCTTCCTCCCAGGCGACCCCCGATGAGTCGCCGGCGGGTTTGGCAAAGGCGGCCCAAAGCCTGCACAGCCTGGATGAGGCTTATCAATATGAACTCAAGTCGGTTAAGGATAGGTTGAAAGCGGTTCAGGACCGCGTTGCCAGCGTGGACGCCGACCAATATGACCTGCGCAAGAGGATCATGGGCATCGAGCAATTCCCGACGGTGGCGGTCCACGGAGTGGGGAGGGCTTCCCTTTATTCCAACCAATATGATACGGCAAGCATGGGGGTATCTTTACCTTATCCGGGGTCTCGATTAATTTTCACCTTTTTGGATCTGGAACCCGAGGGAATCGTCTCCAAGGAAATAAGCTGGAATACGAATATCAGGTTAGCGACCAATTTCCTTTCTAATCCTAATAATGAACTTCTCACGGTTCGGCGGGTTTCCATGAATTTCAACCCATCTTGGTTATCGGCAACAGTGGGTGATTTTGACGAAGGTTACACTCCCTTTACCCTTTGGAACCGCAATAGCGAAGATTTGGCTTATAAGCCCGAGGCTTACGCGCGGCAGGATGATTGGAATAAGTATGAAAGCTTTTTGAACAATGAACCCAATTGGCCTTTCCGGGGGGTAAAGTTAGGCACCGCTGTCATGTGGCCGGATTCGGAAATCATGGATGAGCTTCACGGTTCTGTTTTCGCCAATATGATCCGCAACGGTTTTAACGTCAATGGCGGCTGGTTCTACGGGCCCAACCAATTCACGGATTGGATTTTTGGGGGAACTGGGGGATTGAAGTCCAAAAAATGGTATTTGGGCGGGACATCCGTCCAATTGGGGGTTAACACCTATGGAATTATTTTGGATGAACCCCTCGACACCCAAACCCCTGGATCGCCCTATGGCCAGTTCAATCCCACGACTTGGGCGCATCAATACGTCATCGGTAGTGTAAGGCCGGATCTCAAGGTTGGCATCGGGGACGATGTTTACATCGGCGGCGCGATGGAATATGCCTTCACAAGCTTCCAGGACGACAAGCTGGACAATGCCAAAGTCAGCAAGGATTTTGCCCTGAACGTGGGTCCCTATATTCAAATGGGTGATTCCAAAATTACGCTTAATTATTTGAACGTCGGCCCTTATTTTTACTCACCCCTGGCCCAAACAAGGCAGGATGCCGTCACGAGTTTATCCGGTTCGTCAGTCGGCGTTCCCTTACGAAGCCAATATTTCCTCCAGGATGTTCCCCGGGCTGGAGGAATTTATACTTACTATGACCGAACCCAGGACAATACTTTCCCCTATGGTTTGGCGACCCCGAACCGGCAAGGTCTTGGCGGGGAGTTAGACGTTAAAACCCTTAAAGAACAGGCCCTGAAAATCAAGGGTTCGGCTTACTTTGTCCAGGAAATCAGTGGTAACCTTGTGGTGAACGGTTCGGGAACGGGATTTGTCCCGGTGGATGGCCAGGCGGGCACGACGATTGTCCCCATTCGTAACTTTACTTACCTCAATGTGGGGCCTTCATTGAATCTTGGCCCTCTCATGGGTTTGGGCAGGGACCTTGAAGTTGGGACCAACGTGCGTTTGGAGCAAACCACGAGTGTGCTGGGAACGCTAACAACGACTTGGCTCATTGGAGCTATTAAAGCGGGAGTGTTGCCCATCTGGGATATTGAGGCGTCTTTCAGTGAGCAAGATATCAACGGGACGGATGCTGGTATTGGGGGCTTTAGCTGGGCCCGCTATTCTTATATTTATGATAATACCGATTTGGGGAGTTATACGACATTTACAGTGAACGGAAACTCGCAAGTATTGCTTTTGTCGAGCGTCTTGAAGATCAACCGAAATTCGAGCCTTTACCTGGATTACGAGTGGTACCAGGCGAACGATTTGTGGAACACCACCACTCGAGTGAAACTAATCGATAACATCGCGGAGTTGACCTATGAAGTCCAATTTTAAATTCGTTCTAATCGCGGTCTTGGGGGTGTTGGCCTGGGTTGGGTGCAATACCAAGTATCCTTCGAGTTATTTATCATCCACAGGGCCAAATCCCGCCATGGTGATTAACTTCGAGAGTGGATTATCGGTAAATCCCAGCCTTGCTGAAGCCAACCGGCCCGGTAATGTGGTTCAAACGCCGGGAAACATAGTCATAAATGGCGGAACAGCAATCCAAGCTTCTCCCGGGGCAGCTAATACAGCCCAGTGCCTTCAAATTTCGGGGTCTGTTACTGATCTAGGAAACGCAGCCTATCCTTCCATTCAGTTGCAGATTCCCCTGGATACGGCTGGAACAAAGTTTTACGACGCCAGTTTATTCAACGGAGTGAAGTTTTATATAAAAGTTATGGGGAGTGATACTGCCGGAAAAAGGTCTTTTTCCATTCCAGTTGCCCAAACCCAACCGACATCTGCCGGGGGAGACTGTGATAAGCCGCCTTTTGCTGCCCCTCCCAGTACTAATAACCCTTGCTACAATGATTTTGCCAATAGCTACAACAGCACGAATGGTGTTTGGCAACAAATGGTTTTTCCCTTTTCATCCTTTACTAGGGGTAGTTATGGGGCCGCCATTACGCCTACGACTTTAAGCGGTGCCAATCTCCAGCAGATACTCATGTTGGCATGGTCCGAAAGTAACAATAACGTGAAGGGGATTATTAATGTGAATTTCTACGTGGACGAAGTCCAGTTCTTTTAAAAACACAGTGGATTTAATGTTGTTCTTCTTGGAGGTGAGGGAATGGGAATGAAAAAGAGCAGAATGCATAAAATAAAATTAGCTTTATTTTCGGCCGTGATGCTTATTTTTTTGGCGTCCACTCTTTGGTTGCAACAAGGCTGTATAGGAGGGCCTGCGCCCTTATCCGCGATGGTTGTCACATCCACTCCCACGCTCGCACCGAATGTTGTCAGTAATTTTGAAGATGGAACCCTTAACATGAATGCATTCCTCAAGAATTCGAAAAGCGGTTCTTTTTCAAATACCACCTATGCTCAGACGACCATGACGATGGTGGTGACGGCCCCTGTTCCGGGTAATGGGAGTAATTATGCCCTTCATTTGTTCGGTACTTTCACAGACCCTGGAAATAACAGTTATCCTGCCTTTCAAATACAAGGATTCCCACGGAGTGACAATTCCTATTACGACGTCTCTTCCTTTATCGGTATTAAATTCGATTGGAATTGTCCTAGCGACGACAATACTGTCCAAAGGTTCTTCAGTTTGGGTGTGGCCCGCACGGTATCCGGACAAGGCACTTGTGGCGTGGTGGCCGGCTCCGTCCCTTGCTACGATTATTTCAGCCTAGCGCTTCCGATGACGAGTGGCTCCTGGACAACCCAATCCACCGCTTTTACAGCATTGGCACTTCAGTATAATTCGGGTTCTCCCAACACCATCCAACCAACCGACCTAAAACAGGTCCTTTTCCTCATGTGGACCGATCGATCCAACAATACGGCGGGAAGCTACACGGTGGATATGTGGGTAGATAACGTTCAATTCTATTGAGCTTTTCGGTTGGAAGGCACGGCTTCGCAAGGGCCGTGCCTTTTTTGTTTTTGGCCCTTTTTTTCAAAAATTAAAAAGTGCCAATGGAATTAATCCTAACCCCTTTTCCTGAAACAAACCTGAAAAAAATTCCGATGAGTTTAAGGTTTGAAAATCTATCTGGTGTTTTTTTTCGCTTAACCGCGATAATGAATGCCGCCTAATTCCAAATTGTGCCGATTGAGTCCAAAGGGATAAAATGTTTTTGAGGATTACAAAAATCGCTGTTGAGGTAGTCGGTCTCGTGGCGATGACGAGTGCCGCCGCATTGTGCAGTGAATGGGAAACGGCTGATCAAAAGCAGAAAGTAGATAAGAAACTCGTTGAGGTTGAGACCGTCATCCAAAAGGGACCATTCAAGGACGATTGGGATTCCCTAAAGCAATACCAGGTTCCCAATTGGTACCAGGACGCCAAGTTCGGAATATTCATCCACTGGGGCCTCTATTCCGTTCCCGGCTACGCCAACGAATGGTATTCCCGCAACATGTACCAGCAGGGCGACGACGCCTTCAAGCACCATGTGGCTACCTATGGTCCTCAATCCAAATTCGGTTATAAGGACTTTATCCCCCTCTTCAAGGCCGAGAAGTTCGACGCCCACCATTGGGCAAAGGTCTTCAAGGAGGCGGGCGCCCAATATGTGGTGCCGGTGGCTGAGCACCATGACGGTTTCGCCATGTATGATTCGGACTTTTCCCGCTGGACGGCGGCCAAGATGGGGCCCAAGCTGGACGTGATCGGGGAACTGGCCAAGGCGGTAAGGGAAGAGGGCCTGGTTTTCGGGACATCCTCCCACCGGGCCGAGCATTGGTGGTTCATGAGTGGCGGCAAAAAAATTGAATCGGACGTTCAGGACCCCAAATATGCCGATTTCTACGGCCCGGCCGAGGCGGACTACAGCAATCCCGACGAGGAGTACGCGCGCAACTGGCTGGCCCGTTCCTGCGAGCTGGTGGACAAGTACAAGCCCCAAGTGATGTATTTCGACTGGTGGATCGGGGAAACGCCCGTGTTCACGCCCTACCTCAAGAAATTCGCGGCTTACTATTACGACCGGGCGGCGGAATGGGAAAAAGGGGTTGTCCTCAACACCAAGGACAAGGCTTTTGTCCCCGGCACGGCGGTTCAGGATGTGGAAAAGGGAAAGCTTCCCGGCATTAATCCCGTGGCTTGGCAAACCGACACTTCAGTGAGCTGGCGTTCTTGGGCCTACTTGAAGGATGACCAACTCAAGGATTCAAGTTACCTTATTCGTACCCTCATCGACGCTGTCAGCAAGAACGGGAATCTTCTTTTGGATATCGGCCCCAAGCCCGATGGCACTATTCCGGAGGCCCAGGAAAATGTGCTTCTGGGGATAGGGGAGTGGCTGAAGGTGAATGGCGAGGCTATTTATGGAACCCGTCCCTGGATTGTCAACGGGGAGGGGCCGACCCAAGAATCGGGCGGGAAATTCAGCGAGTCGGACGTGAAGTACCAGGAAGGGGATGTCCGTTTTACCCGCAAAGGAAACATTCTTTATATCCTTTCCATGGTTCCGCCCACCAAACCCTTCCAGGTGGCCCTTTTGGGAAAGAGAAAAGCACCCGGCATAACCATCAAGGAAGTCACCCTTGTGGGCTCGACCGAAACGGTGAAATGGGAAAGAAGCGACGAAAGTTTGACCTTGCCTGCTCCAGCGCAACCTGGCACATCCCCCGTTGTTTACAAGGCGGTATTGGAAGGCTCGCTACTGGGAGGATTGAACATTCAAACTATTTCCTCCAGTTTCACCGCCAAGTCGGTGATTCAGAATTATGATTCGGGAGAAGCGGTGAAGGAAGTTACCCTCTCGGTGAATGGGAAAGGGGTATCGTCAAAACTGGTTACGGTGGGCGCCCAATCCGCGCTCGCTTTTGACTTTCCTTACGAAGCCTCGGAGGCGGGACTTTACAAGGTTTCGTTATCTGTTCCAGGGCAGGAAGTGCTTTCCGCACAGGCAACTTTACCGGCGATGGATTTATCAGGGGAATGGTTCTTTTCCAAAGGGGATGACCCTTCCTGGCAAAAACCGGCGTTCGATGATTCAGGTTGGGAAAAGGTGAAGCTTCCGGCCAAATGGGAGGACCACGGTTACAAATGCGAGTATTGTTACGGCTGGTACCGAAAGCATGTAGTCATCCCGGAGGAATGGAAGGGACATTCCATCATATTGCCTTTAGGCAAAATCGACGACTCGGACATCTCCTATTTCAACGGCAAAGAGATTGGGCGAATGGGGACTTTCCCACCTAACTTCAATACGGCCTGGAACCAGGAACGGCATTATGAGGTGCCTGCGAAGTTGATTCATTTCGGCAAAGATAATGTTATTTCTATCCGGGTCTATAACGGTATTGGGGGAGCCGGGCTTTACGAGGGACCATTAGGTCGGATAGAGGTAAAATAAAAAAATGTTTCACCGCCAAGACGCCAAGTTCGCCAAGAACAACGTGTGGATTATAGCTCAAATGTTTTGAAGGCAATCATGTTTTGCCTTTCCTGGCGAACTTGGCGTCTTGGCGGTGGAAATTGCCGCTGTTTTTGGGGGTCCGAAATTTTTGCCGGGAGTTAAAAATGAAAATAATAAAATTTTTGGTAATCTTGGTGGTTGGCTTTGGACTTCTGTCGGGTTGTGGCAACTCCCGAAGCAAGTATCCAATCAAGATCGGCCTCTCCATGGATACCCTGCGGGCGGCCCGGTGGGCCGTGGACCGGGATGTTTTCACGGCCAAGTGCAACGAACAGGGCGTGGGGGTCCTGGTGCAATCGGCCGAGTCCAACGACGCCCTCCAGAACACGCAAGCCGAGAACCTGCTGACCCAAGGGATCAAGTGCCTGGTGGTCATTCCCCATAACGCCAAAAGTTCGGCGACCATCGTGGAGTCGGCCCATAAAATGGGCGTTCCGGTCCTTTCCTATGACCGGCTGATCCTCGACGCCGGCGTGGACGCTTACGTGTCGTTCGATAACATCAAAGTGGGGGAACTGCAGGCGGGCGCGCTCGTTAAATTAAAACCAAAGGGCAATTACGTGCTCATGGGCGGGGCTCCCACGGATTACAACGCCATTCTGTTTCGGAAGGGGCAAATGAACGTCCTGGATCCGCTGGTGAAAAAGGGCGACATCAAAATCGTCGGGGACCAGTGGGCCGACGATTGGCTGGCTGTGAACGCCTTGAAGAAGATGGAGAATATCCTGACCAAGAACGACAATAAGGTGGACGCGGTGGTGGATTCCTATGACGGGACCGCCGGAGGGGACATCCAGGCTTTGACCGAGCAGGGGCTGGCCGGGAAAGTCCTGGTTTCGGGGCAGGACGCCGAATTGGCCGGTTGCCAGCGTATCGTGGCCGGCACCCAAACCATGACGGTCTATAAACCCGTGAAGTTTTTGGCCGCCAAGGCGGCCGAAATCGCGGTGAAGCTGGCCAAGGGTGAAACCCTGGAAAAAGGCGTGACAACCAACAACGGAAAAAAGGATGTGCCCAGTTATTTCTTGGACCCCATCCCGGTGGATAAGGATAATCTCGTGGCCACGGTCATTGCCGACGGCTTCCAAAAGATGGAAGAAGTCTACAAGGACGTGCCGAAAGACCAGTGGCCTAAGACACAAAAATAGCCCGCCAAATCACATCGAATGAAAATGGCTTAAGTTGAGGCCTGCCCAGTGAGAATGTTTTTAAGATGCCATGGAGTTAAACTTTCCATTTTTATTTTTCCGGCTCTCCTATGGCCGCCAGTGGCAACGTTATTAGGGCAAGGGCATCCAGCTTACGCGGGCATTTACAAGTATGTGACCCAATGGGGCGGTAAGGGAACAGGTAACGGGCAGTTTGATTCTCCTGTTGGAGTGGCGGTGGATGGGGCGGGAAACGTCTATGTGTCCGACTCCGGAAACAATCGAATACAGAAATTCAGTTCCGATGGAAAATTCTTGCTGAAGTGGGGAGGCAAGGGAGAAGGTCACGGCCAATTCCTTCGGCCGGCGGGTTTGGCGGTGGACAAAGCGGGGGTTGTATACGTGGTGGACGCGGGAAATTGCCGTATCCAGAAATTTGACGGCTCCGGGAATTTTATTTCCGCGTGGGGGAAACGCGGGAATAGCATGGGGGACTTCGGTTATTACTATGTTGAGCCGAAGAGCGTGGCGCTGGATGGGGCCGGAAACGTTTATGTAGTGGATGGACGCATCCAAAAGTTCACCTCCGATGGGAAATTCCTAACGCTATGGGGACTTATGCCAGCATGAACGGCAATTCCAGTTACAATTTTACCGACTCGAAAAGCCTGGCGGTGGACGGTTTTGGCGACATTTACGCGGATGACGTCCTGATCCATAAATTCAGCCCCAATACCAGGTATTTGGGGGAGTTGGGGGCCGCCGGGAGTGGCGAAGGGCAGTTTCATCTTCCGTGGGGCCTGGCGGTGGATGGCTTAGGCAATATCTATGTGGCGGATATGGGAAACAATCGTATTCAAATATTAGATTCTCATGGTAAATTCTTGACCGCTTGGGGAAGCCCCGGTTCCGGCAAGGGCCAATTTAAAGGGCCCTATGGCGTGGCGGTGGATGGTTCGGGAAATGTTTATGTCGCCGATTTGGGCAACCATCGCGTCCAAAAATTCGCGCTCAATTAAAGGAATTTAATGACCCGTTTGAAACAACTCATTTCGCCTTTTCGCGTCGCATTAAGCCCTGCCGCCTGTTCACTGGACCTGGGTGACGGGAGCGAGCGGGGCGAATACGTCAACCAAGATTACATCCTCACCACCTTAGGCCGTCCCCACCGGGCCATCAGCCTTATGTACTGCTATTACCCCTTGACCAGGGGTTGGCCCAAGCGGGCCTCCTTGGCCCATCCGAAGGACGGTAAAAAGGGTGCTTGGGATTACCCCTATGACGATTATTTTCCATTCCGGGGAGGACCTAAGGGCGATGCCGAAAGCGGTGCCTTCCAACAGATGCGGGATATCCGCCGCCACGGCCAGGAAGTCACCCTTACCCTGACCATGGACTGCGCGGTGCCCGACGGCCATATCCGCGCCATCTCCCGCCAGCTCAAGCCCTACGGCAGGATGAGGCTGCGCTTGAACCATGAGTGCGACGGCTTTTGGTTTGTTTACAACAAGCGGTATACCTATAAGCAAGTGGCGGATTTTTTTGTCCGTTTCGCGGGGATCCTGAAACAAGAGGCCCCCAACGTCCAGCTGATCTGCTGTTGGGGACATATGGACGACCACAAGACGGGCCGTTTGCGGCATGAGAAAGACCTCGCTCCCATCCTTCGGCCCGCGGATGTCTGGTCGGCGGACCAATATGTCACCCTTCATTACAGCTGGCCCCTGAAGCCCTGCGAGCCGGAAGACAGGGGAAAAACCCATAAGATCGTGGGGGTTGACGAAGTGTGGCGCCAATTGACCGGCATTCACCGCCGGTTCACCCAATTATCAGGCGAGGACAAGGGCCTGGAAATCGGCGAGTTCAACACGGATGGCAATGTGGGAGGGGAATCTTACCAGTTGAGCCTCACCGAAAACTTTTACCGGCGCGTGCTTAAAGAGAAACCCGAATTCCTGAGGGGAATCACTTACTACCAGTTCAGGGATAGGGGCAGGTTGGGTTTGGAGAGGGAAGACCCGAACAATCCCGAAAACGGTTTGCCGATACCCTTTATGGCGGTCTACAAGAAAATTATTCAGGAGTCCTACTTCCAGCCGGGGGAGGCCTGGTCCCAATTGAAGGGGCCGCCCACAATGGAATGGCGGGCCTCGGACGACTCGGACGGTTTGGGATGGAAGATTTCCTTGAGGGGCCGCCCGATTTTCCTGGAATTGTCGTTTGAAAAGAAGGCCAATCTGATGATCCGGGCCGGCAAAAAGTGGTTATATAAGAAACCTGGTGTGGACCTGATAGACGTAACGATGGCGGCCCTGCAATGGGGAACGGCCAAGCCTTTCCCGGTCGTGGTTTTCGCGCCTCCGGCGGATGGAATGAATCCCGGAGGTTCCAAGGGGGTATATACCAAGCTGGACCGCCCCCCTTTAATGAGACTGCTCTACCAGTGGAAAAAATCAAAGGGTCGATAACCCCCGTGTCAGATACCGCTCAACCCTTGTCGTGATCAAAGGAGAAACCATGGCACAGTTTAAAAAAACGAAGGAATTTCCAAAACCTTTTACCTTATCTATTGATATTGGCGGGACAGGTTTCAAAGCCTCGGTTTTGAATGCCAAGGGAAAGATGATGGCATCCTCGGTCAGGGTGGAAACCCCTTACCCTTGCCCGCCGCGGGTTATGGTGGAAACACTCGCCCAGCTGGTGAGACCCTTGCCGGCCTTTAACCGGGTATCAGTGGGATTCCCCGGCGTGGTGCGCGAAGGAAAGGTGATTACGGCGCCCCACTTCGGAAACAAGGTTTGGCGGGGTTACCCCTTGGCTAAGGCGCTCCAAAAGAAGTGGGGAAAACCGGTCAGGCTCCTGAATGACGCGGACATGCAGGGCCTCGCCGTCATCCGCGGCAAGGGATTGGAGCTTGTCGTGACATTGGGTTATGGCGTGGGTACGGCGCTGTTCCGGCATGGGGAATTGATGCCCCGGTTGGAACTGGCCCAGCACCCGGTTTTCGGGGCAAAAACCTACAACGAATATATCGGGGACAGGGTTTTAAAAAAAATCGGTAAGGCGGCCTGGAATAAAAGGGTCCGGCAGGCTTTGGAATGGCTGAACACCCTGCTGAATTACGACCAACTTTATATCGGCGGGGGTAACGCCAGGTTGATCCATTTTAAGTTGAATAAAAACGCGAGTATTGTTTCCAACGGGGCCGGCATTCTAGGCGGGATCGCTTTATGGGGACATGGGGAGAAGGGACTGTAAGCTATTGGTGTTTTTTGATGAATTCCTGAATGTCTTTGGGGAGCGGGGATTCGAAAGTCATCCGCGAACCACTTTCAGGATGGTCGAATGACAGCTTGGAAGCGTGCAAAAGGTGGCGGGATACTTCCATTTCCCCCTGGAAGGCCGGATCGCCACCCGCCTTGACGTGGCGGATAAAGGCCAAAAACTCTTCGTCGGTCCTCCCGTAAAGCTTATCTCCTACCAAAGAATGCCCAATCGAATCCAGGTGAACCCTTATCTGGTTTGTGCGCCCCGTTTTAGGAATGCACCGAAGCAAAGATGCTTCTTTTAAATTTTGAGTCTTTTCGAAATAGGTAAGGGAAGGCTTGGAAAGGGGTGTGCCTTCGGGAACTACCTTTTGACGGACGGATATTTGGCTGGCCGCATCCCGCCCGATGGCGCCATTGACCTCAAACTTGCCGCCGCTGACGATGCCTTTAGCCACGGCCAGGTATTCCTTCGCCGCCGAACCGGACTCGAATTGCCGGGTTAATTTCAAGTGAGCCTCCCGGTTTTTGGCGACGACCATCAAGCCGCTGGTTTCCCGGTCCAGCCGGTGGACCAGGCGCACGTCGCCTTTCCATCCCTTGTCACGCAATCTTTCCGTTATTAAATAAATGAAGGTGTTTTTGATGAAATTACCGTCGGCGTGGGAGGGGAGTTGGCCCGGTTTGACGGCCACCAGGAAAGCTTCTTCCTCGTGGAGGATTTGGATATTCCTGTCGACGGGAGGTTCCTTTAAAACTACCCGGTAGGCCACCCGGTCGCCTTTTTGGACGATCTGCTGGGGCGGGACAGTCCTTTCGTTGACGGTCACCTTTCCCTGGGTGATGAGGAGGTTCCAGCTTTCTTTGGTTTGGTACCGGAAGCGGCCGCTGAGATAATCCAATAGGGTTTTCCCGGACTGATGGGAGGGAACCTTGGATTGTAGAATGGTTTCATCGGGCATAAATTTCCTTGGCGGGAATCCGGGTCTGCTGAAAACCCGTTTATTCTGGTGTAAGCTAACCCAATGAGCAACAAGCTTTTTTCAATCCTAATAGCCTTAATTCTCCTGCCTTTTTTCGGCTGGATGGTTTACGATTCCCATACCGCTTCCGAGGTTTTCCAAAAGGACGGCGGTAATAGGGACCTACTGCTGGATTCCACGGGGGCAATGGCCGAAATCCAATATCTTTTCCAGTTTCCCGATCCTCTCTATTCCCACGGGTTAAACACGGCCCAGATCGAAGCCTTAAGCCAGTCCGGGGGAGAGTCGGAACGCTACCATGTTTACGGCCTGACACAGGCGGGATATAACATCGGCACGCATTACAACCTAAACGGTTCCAAGAAGTGGTTCAAGGACGAGTACTCCATCTGGGTGGAGAACCTGCGGGTGGAATTCAAGTACGATACCCTGAATGTTTATGTGACCAATGCCTATCCCGAGGATAGCTGCGAATACCGGGAAACCCTGGACCACGAGAACCAACATGTGGCGATCCACAAGGATATTTATTTCCAGTACCAAAAAATCCTTGAGAAGGCTTTTTCGGATTCAAGGGATATACCCTTGCCTTCCCGCCCGCTTGTGGTGAAGTCCTGGGAGGAAGGGAAGGACCGGGTAGAGGGCATTCTCACGGCCGTCACCGATCCCGTTTTCGACCAGTTCAAGGAAACGATGGCCATCGAACAGGCCAAGCTGGACACGCCGGAAAGTTACGCCGGGTTGCGGCAAAGGTGCCAACATTGGTGACCTTCAAGGAGTTCTTGGAGAAAGTGAAAACACCGGCATCCGGCTTTTGTTTGTAACCGGTTTGCAAGGCCATAGCTCCGAAAAATTTTAATTTTAGTTTATCGATAAAAGCTAATAGTCAATGTATTTGTTGTATTTAATACAAAATCCTCCCTCTTAGAGCCCAAATCCTTTTTTTTAGTGATATTGTTTTACTTGTAACCCCAATTAAGTAAGATGTTGCCGTTTCAAAAGCGCTTGAACTATATAAGCCGGGAGACCGTTGAATGCGGTTGAAAAAATTTAACACATTTAACCCCTTTGCAACGTTTTCAATTCTTGCTTTCGGTGCTCTTTTCCTGCCGGTCAACCTCAATGCCGCCCCCCCTGCCCTTGTCGTTTCCGGGACCTCCATTCTAAGGTCCGATACCAGTTGCGCCGTCACCCTCCGGGGGGTCAATGTTCCCAGTTTGGAATGGGGAGTTGGAGAAGGGCCGCCCTCTGGGATAGGCGGGGACATTGTGGCCTCGGTGACTTATGCCATTGATACGATGAAGGCCAACATTGTCCGCATTCCTTTAAACGAGGGACGTTGGCTCGAGTGGACCTATTCCTATACGCAAACGGTGGACAATATTGTTGCGGCATGCTCCGTCCGAAATGCTTACGTGATTTTAGATCTCCATCTTTTAACCGCTTACGCATCGGGTGGTGGTTCTCCGGTCCAACAATCGATGCCGGATGCCAATAGTACGGCCTTTTGGGCCCAGGTATCCGCTCGGTATAAAAATAACCCCGCCGTGCTCTTTGGGATTTATAACGAACCCTTTCCGCCCGATTGGAATACTTGGGGAACAACCGGTAGTGGCGGGGGCCCGACCATACCTGCATTGTTGTCCACGGTAAGAAGTGGTGGGGCTACCAATATCTGCTTGATTGGAGGCCTCCAGTATTCTTATCAGCTTACGGGAATGCCCGCCCTGACCGATTCCACGGGCAATTATGTTTTTGACGAACACATTTATCCCCCCAAGGGTGCCACTTCCGCCTGGGATACGAATATTGGAAGTCCTGGAAAACCAGTGTTTGTGGGCGAGTTTGGACAGTTAACAGGAGATGGGACTTGGGACAGCGGTACTTTCCTGCCTTGGCTTGCCACCAAGAACTATGGCGCGACCGCATGGGGTTTCAACGCCAACGCCACTCTGAACTATGCGATGCTGACAGGTTACTTTACTTTCAACACTTGGCACGGAATCCCGGTTCAAACTTGGCTGGCGGGCGCGCCGGCCGGCTGCAATCCCGCCGAACCTAATCCGATCCCAACACCCGTTCCGACCGCTACGCCCGTGGCTGGAAGCTGTTTCATGCTGGACGACCTAGAGGATGGGGATATTATCAACGCCACCAATGGAAGCTGGTTCACTTTCCGCTGGACTAGCGTGAACGGCGCCGCTGTCCTGCCCTGGGCGGCGACCGAAAGCTGCCCCGATGGGACCCCTTGCCCCTATATTCTTGATAACACCCAAAGTTACCCCGCCGGGACCACTTTTTCAGCTCGGGTCACGGGAGCTTGGACCAATAACGGGCCCACCACTTACGCCGGTTTCGCCTTGGGGACCGAATTGGAGCCCGGTTATACCAACCTCGGCAGCTGGGTGACCTTGATTTCCTTCGATGTCCGGGCCACCGCCGCCGTGACCCTGAGGTGCAACGCCGTTAACCCCTTGATCTCATACTCTCCCGTTGTCTACCAGGGTGTGACGCTTGCTGGGAGCGGGGGAGGAAACGACAACCAGTATGGGTTCAACTTTGTCGTGGCCCAGCCTAATACCTGGATGCATGTCACCCGGACCAAGAACGCCTTCGAGTGCGGGGATTGGGGATATAATCTCTGCCCGCCGCCCGTCCCCAGAACCTCAACCACGAATTTTATGACACAGGCCCAGGCCATGACACAGATCCTTTCCCTCCAATGGGAAACCCAGGGAGCGCCCTCGACGGTAGGCTTTTGGATCGACAACGTTTGCCTGTCGGGAACAACTATCCCGCCCACCGCCACGCCCTCGGCTGTTGCTTTCACCGCGACATTTACGCGGACGAATACCCCCACGGTTAGTCCGACCAACAGCCCGACGAACACGCCCACTAAGACTCCAACCAATACGGCTACCAGTACCTTTACCAATACAGCCACATATACCATGACGAATAGCCCCACCAAAACCCCGACTCTGACCGCCACGAACAGCCCAACCCCGACCGCCACGAATTCGCCAACCAGCACATCCACCAACAGTCCGACCAATACGCCGGTGAATACGGCCACCAACAGCGCTACCTCCACGCCGTCCAACACTCCCCTCTATACCTCTACTTCAACCTCAACCGCGACTAATTCCGCCACGAAGACATCCACTAATACGCCCACGAATAGCCCCACCAATACGGCCACCAGTTCGCCCACTAATTCTTCCACCCTTTCATTTACTCCCACGAGCACCCTGACATTCAGCCCGACTTCAACGGCTTCGGCCACTTTTACCTCTACCAATACTTCCACCCGTACATCCACCAACAGCCCCACTGATACCCCAACCAATAGTCCCACCAAGACCCCGACGAATACCCCGACCGACACTTTCACGGACACGCCCACCGATTCGCCGACGATTACCGGTACGCCCACCAACTCCCCTACGGGAACTTTGCAGCCCACGAATACTCCAACCAATACCAATAGCCCCACTAATAGTCCCACGAAGACTTTTACGTCCACTTCCACGAATACACCTACTAGTACGCCCTCCAACACGCCGACCTCAACCGCCACCAGCACCCCTACTTTGACCCTCACCAACACGCGGACCACCACCGCCACTAATACCCCCACTTCCACCGTCACGAACACGGCCACATCTACAAACACGGGGGTATTCACCAATACGCCTACGAATACATCCACTAAAACCTTATCCCCCACGGCTACCTCAACCAACACCATTACCCCTACCCCGATTGCCACCGCGACAGCCACCGCCACGACAGTGACGGTAGTAGTAGCCTCCGGGCCGTCCATCCCGCCTAGTTCCACCCAGTTACCTGGCGCAATAAATGTGCCGGTCGTCCAAATCCTCGTGACCAATACCGGCAATACCCCGGTGACCTTGACCAGTTTGACGATAACGGATTCGGGAACGGGGAATGCCCAGGCCGGAATTACCGGAATCGCCCTCACGAACAATGGAACATTCCTGGGAGCGTCCACTTTCACGGGCTCGACGGCAACTTTCGGAACCATCAGCGTGGTCATACCGGTTAGCGGGAGCGTGACGTTACAGGCGAATTCCGCTTTCTCCAATACGGCTCCGGCAGGGACCTATCAATTCAGCGTGACGGGAAGCGCGGGCACCAACGGCCAAGCGGTGAATTTCAACGGCCTGCCTTACAATGGGGCCACCATCACCATCGCTTCCGCCACGGCCACCTCCACCCCCATTTTCACAAACACGGCCACGCCTTCGCTGACTTCGACTTCCACGCCGGGTCCCAAAGCGACCCCCACCCTCGTTATTTTCCCGAACCCCTCGAACGGCACCCAAACCATCAGCGTTCTGGTGGCCACGACGGCCGCGTCCGACATCAAGGCACAGATATTCACGACGGCTTTCCGCAAGGTGCAGGAGGAGTCCTTCGCCAAGCAGCCGGTGGGAACGCCCGTGACCCTGAACCCGACCGACCAATGGGGAACGCCCCTGGCCAGCGGGCTTTATTACGTGGTCGTGACCGTCAACGGATCCCACCGCCTAGTCGGGAAACTCCTCATCATCAGATAAAATTTTTGAATTTGAGTAAAAACAAAAAGGCCCTTTCCGTTTTTCGGGAAAGGCTTTTTTGTTTAAGCGGGCATTGAGAGTTAAACCATCGCGGCATTTTTTCTGTAACGGGAGAGCACCGGCGCGGCATCCTTTAGGTGCAAGAGAATGTCCTTTATTTTCCAAGACCGGTTGTATTGGGCCCGGGTCCTGCGGGTAAGGATGGCGGCCCTCAAGTCTTCAGCCGTATTTCCATCGAATTCGGTATAACCCATCCCGATGAAACGTGAATTATGGGCGTCGCTGCAACCAATGGCGGCCAAACGGTGCCGGTCGATGATCTTCTTGGTTTTTTTATTGCTCCAAAAAGAGAGGGCATCCCCATGGTTGATGGTTTCAATTCCGTCGAAAGGGATTTCTTCGATGATCTCCACGGCCTTGGGGTGGGAGGAAGCCCGGCCCGTGTACATGTGGAAGGGATGGGCCAGGATGGCCAGCCCGCCCTGCTGGTGGATCAGCTGCACCGTGCGTTTGGCGGACAGGCGAGCGGGAACGAATTTCTGGAGGAAAAGCCCAATGACATGGCCATTCAGGGTGCTGACTTCCTCGCCCAAGACGACCTGGATTCCCAGGTCGGGCCTGCGAAGGGAATATTCTTTTGCGCGGAAGGCGCCTTCCATGGTGTCGTGATCGGTAACGGCGATGATTTGAAGGCCGACTTTCGCCGCCGCTTGAACCACCTGACGGGGGTTATGGAGCCCGTCGGAAAAGTCGGTGTGTAGGTGTAGGTCGGCTTTTGACATCTTGGAACCATAATTTAGCGTTTCAATATGACCCGAGGAAGAAGCCCTTGTTAAATGCGGGTTAAAATTTCCTTAGACGGAAGCCGCTTCCGGCTCGCGTTGCCTTGGCGAACGATCAAAGCACTGGTTTAACTTGTTTTTGACCCGCTCGGCTGAGCAGGGTTTCGAGAAGATCATGTCCACGCCCAGGTCAAAACTATCCTCGATGTGCCGTAAGGTCGTGATCCGGGTGAGCGCCAATATGGGAAGGCGTCCCCCTGGCAGGGCACGGACCTGCCGGATGAACTCCTTGCCCTTTAGTTCGGCGGTAGCGGGATCCAAAACCAGCGCCGAAGGCTGGTATATCCGGAACAACTCCATGGCCTTGGTTCCGCGGCTGCAACCGAGAACGTGGTACTTGTCCGATAAACCGTTATTGAGCTCCCGAACTTGACGCGGGTCCGAATCGATAATCATTACTCTTTCCATCTTTGTGGCTCCTTGTATTTTGGTGGGCGTATGATAAGACCCTCAGGAACCTTTTTTGAAAAAGAGGGGTAAATTGGGCGTAAAATCGAAAGGCGCCTATCGGGTGACAGTCGGCGGTCGACAGATCGGCCTTTAAGGCCGTTGCCGCCGGGTGCGAACCTCGGACCGCTGACCGGCTTTTAACATGGCCTTAACATTCGCGTTGGGAGGGTCCCTTATAATCCCAATCGAAACGAGCCAAGAGTCACGGAGAACGGATTTTATGAAACAAATTTTTGTAGTGGAAGACGAGAAGGACCTGGTCGAGCTTTTAACCTATAACCTGGAAAAGGACGGCTACCGGGTGCTTTCCGAAATGGACGGCGATGCCGCCTTGAAAAAGATTCCCGATAAAATGCCCGACCTCGTTCTTTTGGATTTGATGCTCCCCAAGACGGACGGGTTGACCGTTTGCAAGACCCTGAAGTCCAATCCCAAAACCTCGCACATACCCGTCGTGATGCTCACGGCAAAGGGGGAAGAGTCCGACAAGATCGTGGGATTGGAACTTGGGGCCGATGATTACGTCACCAAGCCTTTCTCCGTCAAGGAGCTTTTGGCGAGGGTTCGGGCGGTTTTGCGGCGCTTCAGCAAGGCGCAGGAAGGGGAATCGGTCCAAAAGTTCAAGGACCTGACCCTGGACCGGGCCAAGCACGAGGTTGTTTTGAAGGGCAAGAAGATGGGGCTAACTGCGAAGGAATTCGAGCTTTTGGACTATTTTCTCACCCACGCCGGAAGGGTGCTTTCGAGGGATGTTTTACTCAACAACGTTTGGGGATATGATTATTTCGGTACGACCCGTACGGTGGATGTCCATGTCCGCCGTTTAAGGGAAAAACTGGGCGCCTATGAGAAACATGTCCAGACCGTCAAAGGTTATGGGTATTTATTCAAGGAAGAAACTTAACCCCCGCCGGACGTGACTTTGATTTTGAAAGATTTTTCCCATGAAACCAGCCGCCCGCCTGTCGTGGATCGCCCTGATTATCGCCCTGTCCCTTATCCTCCTGATTTACGCTTTCAATAGGATGGGATGGGAAGGCGCCCTTTTGTTCATCGCGGGCGCGTCGGTTAGTTTCGGCTTAACGAGGATTTTTTTTCCTATTGGATTTTCCGAAAAAAATTTGGGACCCCCGGAAGAAACGGGAAAGAAAAGGCCTGTTCCTGTCACGTCGGAAACGGAGGATGAAAGGGATGTTTTCATCCCAGGGCGCAATTTTGAGGAAATGCTCCGGCGCCTGGGCTCGGACGAATCCATGCTGAACGTCATCTTGAACAGCATGGGGGAGGGGGTGCTTCTTTTGAACCAGGCCGACCGGATCGTCCTGATGAATCCCTCCGCGGAAAAGATATTGGGGATCACCGAAAGGGACAGCCTGGGCAAGCTTTACCTGGAAGTGGTGCGCAACCCCGTCCTGGCGGACCTTCTCACCCGGTCCAAAAAGGGGGGCGGTCCCGCCAGCGGAGAAATCGATTTCGCGGGCCGGGAAGAAAAGACCTTCGCCGTCAGCGTGGCGGCCATCCGGGTGGAAATTGAGCATCACCTGGGACAGATCGTGGTTTTTTCCGACATCACCTCCATCAAGCGCCTCATGCGCATGAGGACCGATTTCGTGGCCAATGTCTCGCACGAGCTCAAAACGCCGCTGACGGCCATCCTGGGATACGTGGAAACCCTGATTTCGGGGGCCATTGACGACAAGAAAAACAGGGGACAGTTCCTGCAAAAGATATCCGACCAGGCCCAAAGGCTCCACGCCCTGATCACGGACGTGCTGGAACTTTCAAAAATCGAAAGCGGCGGCTACATCACCTCGTTGGAACCGGTGGAATTGGCGGAAGTGGGCCAGCAAGCCATCGAGATTTTAAAGGCCAAGTTGGAAGCCAAGGAAATCAAGATTACCCAAGAAATTCCGGCGGGGACAAAAGTGATCGCCCACCGGGACGGACTTTTTCACGTGTTTGAGAACCTATTGGACAACGCCGCGAAATATTCCCCCGCCAAGAGCGAGATCCGGGTTTATTGCCATCCGGGGGAGAACGGCCACGTCAAGTTCTCCGTGGAGGACAACGGCCCGGGCATTCCCCAGGGGGCCCAATCCAGGGTGTTCGAGCGATTCTTCCGGGTGGATGTCTCCCGCAGCCGCGAGCAGGGCGGTACGGGCCTTGGGCTTGCCATCGTGAAGCACCTCGTCGAAAAAATGAACGGTGAAGTCAGCCTTAAAAGCGAAGAAGGCAAGGGAAGCATATTTACCGTAACGCTTTCTTCCGTTTTGAACTAGAAGTCATTTCAAAACCTGTTTTTTTACTTTTTCTCCCTATCCCTAGAGGGGAGAGGGCCGGGGTGAGGGTGATTTTACATGGCGTCAGCACCCCTCACCCCACCCTCTCCCGAAAGGGGCGAGGGGTTTTGAAATGAATTCTAGTCCTCCGGTTTGTCGCGCTTATTCCGTGTTCCTACCCGCTTTAAACGGATTTATGGCGTTTATTGTTTAAAGACCCTTGTTTAGTTTTTTACCCCCAACTATTTTGGACTATTTTTCCACCTCCTCTTTGCCATATCATTCCATTATCAACATCGATGTGCCGAATATTAAGCTTAAATCAATTTCATTAGAAAGACCCATAGGTAGAGCGAATGTTCTTCGAGAAAAAATCAAGCAGTTTGGATATCGCCCGTAAGATCATCAAGAATACCGGTTTGGACGAGAACTTGGGAATCATCAAGCAAAAAAAACACCTGGGAACCGCCGAACCGGCGGAATTGTTGAAACTCGTCATGGCGCTCAGCGCCTGCAACCTGGTCCAAACCATGAAGGCGGACTTCATTCTGGAGGGGTTGCCCCAGCAAGACCGCGATGACATCATCCGGGATTACGTCACCGAATCCTTCCGGAGCCAGGATCTGGTGCGGTTGAAAGGCAAGGAAGAAACCGAGGAAATAAGGCTGGCGGTCATGGGGATTGTGGAAGACCTGGGTCGCTTTTGGGACGAGGAGGAGGATCCGCAGGGGTCGGGCCCCGGCCCGAGGTACTACTGCGTGAAGGAAGTGCTCAAGAGGTTGGGCGGACAACCCAACCACGATCTGCACGACGCTCTTTTCGAGCTGATGTACCTGCAATATAAACATTACCTTAAGTTTTTCAGGGAGCTGTTGGAGAGGCCGGAATAATTCACGGTAAAATCCATTTTTTGGCGGGGGATCCCATGGAAAAGGGTATGCGGAATCCCCCTTCACTGAAGTTCCGGGGGACAGGACGGCTCGAAAAGGTTAAAATCGCCCTTGGCTGTGAAGTGAACCAAGCTTAAAAAGGAATATCCATGAAAAGGACCGTTTTGGTTTTGGCGCTGGCCCTAGGGGCGATGGGGTGGGGGTCCGGGTTCGTCTTTGCCCAGTTGGGCGGCGAAACCGGAAATGATTCCGCCAAGGCGATGGTGGGGAAGGCAAAGGCCGCCCTTAAGGTCGGGAAACTGGAAATGGCGTTCGCCTGGTTCATGAAAGCGGCGAAAAAGGAAAATCCCGAGGCCCAGAACATGGTGGGCAAGTGCTATGAAAACGGGATCGGTGTCCGGGAGAACGATATGGACGCGGCGGTATGGTACCGAAAATCGGCCGGGTATGGTTATGCCGAAGGTCAAAACAACTTGGGCAATTGTTACCTGCATGGAAAGGGCGTCAGGAAAGACGACCAGGAAGCGATCAAGTATTACCATAAGGCGGCGAGCAAGGGAAGCACTGCCGCAGCCTATAACCTGGGTTATTGTTATGAGACCGGTTACGGGCTTCCCCGAAATTCAGGGATGGCGAAATATTTTTACCACATGGCCGCGGCCGAGGGAAACACGCTCGCCCAAAGCCGGTTAAGGCAGATCGAGCGATAATCCTAAAGGCCGGTTTTTCCCCGCTTCGTCAGGGTTTCGCTTTTTCGGCCGGATTGGTTTTTTCCGCGGCGGGTTCGGCCGCGGGGGATATTTTTTCCGCGGTTGCAGGGATTGGTTCCTTAGCCGCTGTTTTTTCCACCGTCTTCTCAACGGCCGCCGCCAGGATTTTTTCCACCCGGCCCCGGATCTCCTTGGCGATGGAGATGGGCGAGCGGCTCCCCTGGATGCTGTAAAAACCGAACTCCCTTTGAAGCGCCTGGAACACCTTGTGCAGGCGGTTTTGGTACTTGATGAAATTATCGTACATGCCGCCCACCCGCTGGATATCCATGCCCGATTCCCAATAATCCAAATAACCGCTCTTGCTGAAATTGCGCTCGGCCAGGATCTTGGGGCTCACATTGAGGTAAAAGACCGCGTCCGGCACCAGCGCGAACCCGTAGATTTCCTTGAGCCAATCCATGGAGGAGCCCCGCACGATGTCCCGGGCCATGAGGGTATAGATATAGCGGTCGGCCAGGACCACGAAGCCCGCCTTCAGGGAAGGAATAATGACCCGCTCCAACTGGTCGGCGAAATCGGTGGCGTAAAAAAGGTTCAAGGTGATGGCGTTCAGGGTGTTTCCCTCCATGGCCTCGGCCAGGGCCTCGCCCACCAGCTCGGAGCGCTTCAATCCCACCA
>Ga0207052_10156_pt1 | contig 23221 bp, 14 predicted proteins | sample Alteio_BWMinCont_62_FD_153294 | JGI IMG/M metagenome (GOLD analysis project Ga0207052, IMG submission 153294) | Enriched cells from forest soil in Barre Woods Harvard Forest LTER site, Petersham, Massachusetts, United States -... | ecosystem: Environmental > Terrestrial > Soil > Temperate forest >...
GCGAATACTGTGCGCCAATGCGATGGGCTGTCGGAGATGATGTCCTTCTGGACCTTCTCCGATGTATTTGAGGAGGGCGGTCCGATTCCGAGGCCCTTCGAAGGGCAATTCGGGCTGCGCGCGAAGGGCGGCATCAACAAGCCCAGTTACTACGCGTGGGGTTTGTTGCATGAGTTGGGTGACAAGCGGATCAACAACGATGCGAAAGATGCAATCGTCACCCGGACAGCCGGCGGCGGGTTGGCCATTGCGGTATGGAACTTGGTGGATCCGGATAAGGGAGGTGCCGCCAACAAGGTGGTTCTGAACTTTTCGCACGTTCCTGCCAGTGCGCACGTCAGCGTGGAGCGCGTCGACGAGCAACATGGGAATGTTCTGGAGCGCTACGCTGCCATGGGGAAGCCGCTCGATCCGACGCCTGCGCAGGTGGAGCAACTCAACCGCGAAACCGCTCTGCCCGCGCCGGAGGAAATGAAGCTGCAGGGAGGAAAACTGGAGTTGACCCTGACGCCGAATACTCTGGCGGTGGTGAAAGTCAGTGACCATTGATCGGTGTTTACGCGGAACCGCCGACTTTATGGGGGATTGAGGCGAAGTCTTTCATCATCGCTTTGAGGTCGGCCATGTTGGTGGGCGCCTCGTGCAGCAGCAGCTCTGTCGATTGCACGATCGGGTTGACGTGGAACCACTCTTGCGCCGCGTCTTCGCAAATACAGTTGAGAACCGCAAGCAGCGACATTCCCTGGTGATGAGCCATCCACTCGCGGACCAGTTCTCCGTTTTGCGCTGAAGTAGAATAGTCCGCGGCCTCATAGTAGCCGTAGGCGCCCACCCAGCCCACTGAAGACATGTAGCGGAGGTTGCTGACTGCCTCGACGGAATCGACTCCAAGCGCAAGAAATGTGGAATAGGGTGAGACGACCGGCCCCGCAGTGGCTTCGTAGAAGAGTGCGAGCTGCGGGATGCCCCAAGCGTGGTAGTGGTAGTCTCCGGACTCATTGATGCGCGCCGAGCCGGATTCCGAGATGCCCCACGGAATGCCGAGGGAACGCGCGAAAGCGCGCTGCACGTAGACGCTGGAACTGAGCGTATTCGCGATCAGCGTGTGCGGATAACTGCGCATCCACAGCGCGGGCATGAGGTACTCAAACATGGTGCCGGTCCACGAAATGATGGCATGGGTGCCGTAGACGTAGGCATAGTCGCGGGCGAGTTTGAACCAGCTCTGCTGCGGGAGTTCTCCGCGGGCGATGGCAAGGAACGTTGCGATGCGCGCTTCCGAGGCCAGCATGTCATAGCATGCCTGGTGGACCGTCTCGCCGCGCACATCGTAGCCGATCGAAAGGATCTGACGGCCGCGATTGGCGAGAAAACCGAATTCCGTTTCTTCGGCGAGCTGTTCCGAGACATGGGCCACCTTGCGCAGCGCCGTGGCGCATCCGCGAAGGTTGAGCGCGGCCGCGGGCAGCAAGGCGCAGAGCCTGGCAGCGAGCGGAGGTGAGGACGAATTGGGCTTCGCAGCCTCTGCTGCGTGGAGAAGTTTTTTCTCCAGTTCCTCGGCGAACAGGGCCGCCGCCTCGATGGTCAGAGTCTCGGACTGCGGGGTAATCGCCAGTTCAGGAACTTCGCGGAGCGGCTTGAAATCCGGAAGCAGCCAGGGCAGGAAGTCGCGGACCAGCGCGAGAAGAGAATTGATACGGTTACGCGTTTCCGCGAACCACCACATATCGGCTGGTTGACTGCCCGAGTATACCTTCGCCGACTCTGAGGCGGAGGAAAAAGCGGTGGGAGCGTTCACAAGCCATGCGATCCAGTCTGCGATGGTGGCCGAGTGTCCCGGCGGCGAGATCTTCGACAGCGATGAAGAGAGTTTGCCCTGAGAGTGCATCATCTCCCAATGCAGGCGCAGTCCGGTAAAGAGCTGGCGGGAGAGGAGCGGTTTATCGAAGAACGCCAATGCACCGGCATGAAGCGTATAGAGAGAGGCGACAAAGTTTCCGCTATCGACGGTGGAGACAAACGGCCTGGCCTCCAGCGGCGCGCAAGTGCGGGTGTCGTACCAGTTATAGAGATGGCCACGGAACTTCTCCAGCCGCTGGATGGTCGCGAGACTCTTCTGGGTGAGATCGACGAATTCGGGTGCGGTTAGAAAGCCAAGTTCGCAAGCAGCCTGGCGGGCGTTGAGGAGCAGGCCGATGTTGGTGGGCGAAACGCGCGCGGCTTCGACTCGATCGCGTTCGACGACATTGTCGGGGATGAGGTAGTTGTGGCGCTCGACGCCGAATTCGCAAAAATAGCGCCAGATGCGCAGCCCATGGCTATGCAAGAACGTCTTGTCGCTGGAGCTGATGCGCTTGTTCTCTTCCCGCGGGGGCCGGCTGAGCCAGGTGGTAATGATGGTGGTGAGGCACCACAGAACGAGGATGGGAGCGGCAATGAAAATCGTCTCGCGGTGCGGCGCAAAGGCGTAGATCAAAATGGCCAGTCCGCAGGAGATAAACGGCATCATGGCCAGATAGCGATCGACGGGGGTCACTTTCGTTTGCGATTCGGCTTCGGCGGCGGTCTCCCATTCCAGGAGGCGTTCGCCGGTGATGAAGCGCCGGATCAGGGCGCGCACGATGGCGTCGATGGCGAGGAGCGTCTGGTGGGGAAGAAAGAAGAGATTGAGGAGAGCGACAAGGGCGGCCTGGCCCGAACCGGCGAGCGCCTGCGGCACACTTCCTTCGCGTCCGACGAGCACCGCGCGGCCTACGCCGAATACGAGCTGAATGATGGTGGGAAAGAAGAAGAGAAGCAGGGGGACGACCGTCCAATAGACCGGGCCGCCGGGTAAATAAAACCACCCGGCCACGAACAGAATGAAGGTGAACGGCTCGACCAGCGAGCGGCGGAGATTATCGAAGATTTTCCATCGCGAGATGGTGGAAATCGGACTGGCGACGAGGCGGCCCGATTCGTCGGGAACGCGCGAAAACATCCACTGCGCAATCTGCCAGTCGCCGCGAACCCAGCGGTGTTTGCGGCGCGTGTAGGCGCTGTAGTGGGAGGGATAATCGTCGATGAGCTCGATATCGGTGGCCAGCCCGGCGCGGGCATATGCCCCTTCGATGAGGTCATGGCTGAGCAGGGAGTTGCGCGGGAAGCGGTGATTGAGCACCGCGTGGAGCACGGCAACCTCGTAGATCCCTTTGCCGGTGAAGATGCCCTCGCCGTACAGGTCCTGGTAAGCGTCAGATGCCGCACGGCTGTAAATATCGAAACCGGTTTGGCCGGAAAAGATGGCCGCCAGGCGCGAACGCGACGTCGAGCCTACGCTGACGCCGATGCGCGGCTGCAGAATGCCATATCCCTCAGCAACGATGCGCTGCCTGGGATCGATGATGGCCTGGTTGAGCGGATGAGATATGGCTCCCACCATGCGTGCTGCCGAGCCGCGGGGCAACTGCGTGTCGGAGTCGAGGGTGAGGACGTAACGAATCTGCGGAAGGACGTCGAGCCGGCCGGCCTTGATAGGGAAGGCGTCGTATTCGCCGATCAGGAGCTCGTTGAGATCGAGGAGCTTGCCGCGTTTGCGCTCCCAACCCATCCACACGCCCTGGCGCACGTTGAAGACGCGGTGGCGGTGAAGAAAAATAAATCCTCCGCCACCATGAGATGCATAGCGGGCATTGAGTTCGTCGATGAGGCGAGTCGCCAGGTCGACAAGCGGATTGGAGTCATCCACGTGCGGCTTGCTGACCGAGTCGGGCAGATCGGAGAGCAGGACAAAATGCAGATGAGGGTCGCGGTTGGCGAGAAAACGGACCTCGATATCGGTGACCAGGGCGCGCACCTGCTTTTCGTTGAGAAGCAGGGTGGGCACGGCCACGAGTGTGGTGCACTCGCTGGGGATGCCCTTGGCGTAGTCGAGCTTGGGCAACGGCGCCGGATCATAAATCGAGGTGATCAGGTTGTTGACCAGGTCAACGGCGCACTGCATGGTCGGCAGCAGCATGAGCAGAAACGTGATTGCCAACCGTCCGAAGACCGGGTAGTTGGGCAGGAGAGGGAAGAGCGCGGCGGCAATGAAGAAGATGGTGATGAGTTCGATCCCGGTAATGTAGAAATCATCCGCATTGGCGCGGATCGATGCGCGGATGCGATCAGCGATGGGGGGGTGAAAGTTGACCCGGGAAGCGAGCTGGGCGAATCCCTTGTCGATGAGGTAGTACCCAACGTGGCTGAAGCGGCGAAGCATACGCGGATCGTTGAAGGTGAGCTGCGAGCCTTCGCGGGCCAGGTCGAGGGCGTGCTCCGCAACCTGGATTTCGGTGCAGTCGGAGTGGCGAGCAAGGTAGGCAACCTTGGTCCGATAGACCTCGCGGGTCTCGAAATCCATCGCCGCATACGTGCCGGCCGGGTCCTGGTTCAGTGCGGTGTCGATCACAATGAGGGGCTCGATGATCCCCGCCCAATCGGTGGTGGCGACTGTTCTGAGGCTCCTGAACAAGGCAGGAAGTTGCGACGGGCCGGTCGCGTCCTGACCGCGCAATGCAGGTTGGGCTTCGGCGAGCATGGCTTCAAGAAGACTGAAACGAAGGAAAGCGGGGAGGTTCCACAGCTCGAAGACCGTAAGGGGATCGCGCGCCTGCAGAGCGCGGATAAAGGTCGTCAACGTGGGCTCGGACAAATCGCCTCGGACGGTGCGCAGATATAAAGCGGAAAGACTGATAATCCGGGGTTCGTCCTGACGGTTGGGCAGGATCACCCGTGGCAGTTTTTCCAAATCCCGGGGCTTGACAGTGACCGCAGTGATGCAGGAGCGCAGAAGGCGAGGATTGGCGCGCAGGTCGAGCAGCGCAATCATGGTTTCATCCGAGTCCGCATGCGCCGCTGGAAGGGAAGCCAGGTCGGCCTCGAGCTTGAGCAGTTCACCGCGTCGAGCCAGAATTCGCTGCTCGAAGGCAGTCGAATTGGCAGGCCGGAACGCCACTTCCCACGACGAGGCTTTTCGCGCAGCGAGGGAGAGTTCTTCGGAGAGTTCGTCGCGCGGCGAACTCTGCGGGTCAAGGATTGTGGCAGCGTCGGTCATTCAGCCTCAACGGTAGCTTGCAGCCTGCATCTCAAACATGGCGGCGTAGCGGCCGCCGAGCGCCATCAGCTGTATGTGGTTGCCCTCTTCCACCAGGCGGCCGCCCTCCAGTACTACGATGCGGTCGGCCATGCGAACGGTAGAGAAACGGTGCGAGATAAGCAGCGCCATCTTGCCTTCGGTGAGTTCGGCGAAACGCTCGAACACCTGCAATTCACTGCGAGCATCCAGGGCGGCCGTGGGCTCGTCGAGGATGAGAAGCTGCGCGTCGCGAAGATAGGCGCGCGCCAATGCGAGCTTCTGCCATTCGCCGCCGGAGAGATCGACGCCGCCCTCGAAGCGGCGGCCGAGCATCTGGTCGTAGCCACCCTGCAGTTTGGCAATCACGCCGGCCGCCATGCTCTTCTCGGCCGCATACTCGATTTCTTCGGGCGCGTGGGGGACTTCAATGCGGCCCACGGCGATGTTTTCGCGCGCCGTCATCTCGTAGCGCATGAAGTCCTGGAAGATGACTCCGATCTCCGCATGCAGGTCGGCGAGATCGTACTCGCGAAGATCGACCCCATCGAGCAGGATCTCGCCTTCGGTGGGGTCATAGAGCCGGGTAATGAGCTTGACCACGGTGGTCTTGCCCTGCCCGTTTTCGCCGATGAGAGCGATGCGCTCGCCCGGGCTGAGGGTGAAGTTGAAGTTGCTGAGGACTCGGCGGTTGGTGCCCGGATAGGCGAAGGAGACGTTGCGGAATTCAAATCCGCGCGTAATCGGCTTGGGCGCGGGCAGTCCGTCGACCTTGGACTCGACGCGCGGCTTCATTTCGAAGAAGGCCAGCAGATCGGTGAGGAAGAGGGCCTGGTCGGCCACACCGGATGCGGTGGAGAAGGCCTGCTGGATATTGGCCATGGCCTGCATGATGGCGGTGGTGATCAGGGTCAGGTCGCCTACGGTGTATTGCCCCTGAACGGTGCGCCAGATGCTGTAGCCATAGGCTCCGTAGTAGCCGAGTTGCCCGACGATGGCCAGCACGCCGCCCCAGAAAAGGCGACGGCGGTTGAGAGCGACATTCTGCTCATAAATCGTCTGCGAGAGGGCCGAGAAACGATTGGTGAGGTATTCGCTCAGGTTGAAGAGCTTGAGTTCCTTGGCCGCTTCTTTGCTGCCGCCCACCTGGCGCAGGTAATCCATTTGCCGCCGCAGGGGTGTTTGGCGGAAGTTCTTGGCATAGGTGAGAAACGCGAAATGACTCTCTCCTAGGAATGCGGGGATGATGCCGATGACCAGCAGCAGAAGAAGAAACGGAGAGTACTTGAGCAACACAGCGGAAAACGCAATGGCCGCGACTGTTTGCTGGATCAGTCTGCCCATCTGCTGGATCATGGCCAGGCGGTCGGTCGCTTGAACGCGGGCGCGCTCCAGCCGGTCGTAGAAAACCGGATCCTCGTAGACGGTGACATCCAGCGCCGCGGCCTTGCGCATCACCTCGACGCTCACATGATGGGTGTAGCGGTCAGCCAGCAGGTTGTCGAAGTAGTCGACCGAGCGGGAGAGAATGCCGGTAATGACGGCCAGGGCCATTTCCGCGGCCACCAGCCACCAGAAATGCTCGGGAAGCGGCTGATGCATACGGATGCGGTTGACTCCGTCGATAATGAAGCGCCCGATGATGCCGATCCCGACGGGAAGAAACGCGACAATGACGCGGATGGCGATGTTCCAGAAGACGACCGCGGGGCCCGACTCCCAGACAAAATGAAGAACCGGAGGCACATTCCGGAGCGCGCGCAGACGATCGCCCCAGGCGCTCGCAGGCTGTTGCGGCGCCTCGGACTCAGTTTCACTGGTTTCGCCGGTAACTTCCGGATCATCGATCGCGGAGGACATTGACTTCCTTTTTTTCTGTTAAGTAACCGCAGCGATGGGGATAACCGGGAAAGAAGCCCATTCGTTTAGCCAAACCCAAAGGACTCGTTGCTCCTGCCGGCGTCGTATCTACTTAACTACGATGCGTTTTCGAATCTCATTGTTGTTCGGACATCGGGGAAGGGACTCTGGACAAGGCGCGCTTTCGGACGAAGCCGAAGACACCCAACCGGCGGCGAAGCGGGCCGCGCCGCGTTCTCCTGTATATTTTACAGGCTGCTGGGGGCTTCGTAGGGCTTAAAACCGGCGTTTTCCATCCCGCGCTGGGCTTCCGGGTTCTTCATAAACGTGTCCCAGACGAAACTCGATCGCGCGTTTTCGGCCATTAGCATAGTAATGCCCGTGTCGATTCCAATGACGTCGGTGTCATACCAGTCGGTCACGGGATTGAAGGCATCGACGAACCCATAGCGGCACCAGGCCTGGGGATAGTGGTCATGAATGGTGTGGAGGACGCGCATGGTGGCGGCGGGCAGAAAGGGCAGCGAGCCGCCCGCTGCGGCAGGCACGACGGTTCCGTCGATGGGTCCCATGGCCGGAGGGCCGCCCCACACGACGTAGCCTTTGGCGGAATCGGACGCGGTGATGCCCCAGAGAGCATTGCTGTAGCTGGGGAACTGTTCGTTCAATTCGAGACAGAAGCGGCGATGCACGTCGGTGGCGATCGTTGAGTTGTGGAAGTAGTCGGTGTACCGGTCTTTCTTGCCGCGAAAATCGAACCACGCCTGCGAATACTGGTGCACAAACAGCGGCGCGAACGAGCCCACATAGCGAAGCCCGTCGTACTCGAAGATTTCGCGTTTCCACGCATTCCAGGTGTCGGGCACGAGTGGGTGGGAAGCGGATCCCATGCCCAGCAGGTACATCATCATCAGCTCGCTGTAGTCGTCCCAGCGGGAGTGGATGAAACCCATCTCGGGGGTCCAGCCGTGCGACAACAGCGTGGTGTCCTCTGAAAGCCAGGTCCAGTCGACCCGGTCAAAAATGGCGTGGGCGAGGTCGTCAATAGCCTTATCCCGGAAGTACTGCCGGCAGGTGAGGGCTCCGCAAAGGAGCATGGCCGTGTCGACGGACGAGACTTCCGAGTCCCAAATGCGGTCACCGGTGTTGATATTGGCGAAATGGTAGAAGAAGCCGCGATGGGTTGGCAGCTTGTGCCACAAAAAGGACAGGGACTTCAGGACCCGTGTGCGGGCGTCTTCATAGCTCACGAAGCCGCGCATGAGGCCGATGCAGATGGCGGTGAGGCCGAATCCGCTGGAGGCGATGCTGGCCGCCAGGCTGGTATCGTTGGTTCTGACGTTGCAACGGTCCTTGATCAAGCCGGTTTCGGGATTGCCCTGCTCCCAGAAAAAAAGGAAGTTGGCGTGTTCGAGGTCGTTGAGAAACTGGTCGTCTTCGGGAGAGAGAGACGACGGGACGGGCGGAGGGGCCGGGGACTGATGCTGCTTTGCGGGGGGTTGCGAATGCGATGCCGGGGGTTGCTGGTAAGCGAAGAGGTCCTCGCGTGAAACGGAGAGTCCCAACGACAGACCGGCCATTTGACCCAGAAGTTTGCGGCGCGAAAGGTTTTTTCCGCGGACTGTGTCGCCGCGGGCGCGTCCCCCAGTCTGCTTGTCGAACGGTTCCAACCCCTTGTTCCTCGTCGCGGAGCTTGCGCTCTGCTGAGTGATTCTGGCTGTCTTTCATATTAGATGCAACCGCTCGGGGTCGCGAAGGGCTCCCGACGGACAGCGAATCGGGCGGTACATGCGTCAAAATAAGGCTAAGGCGCGAATGGAAACTCAATGAAGTGGAGAAAGTGGGTAGTCTGGGCCGGGGTCGGCGCGGTGACAGCTGTCACGATCATTGTGCTCGTTGTGCGCAGTCATCGTTGGCGGCCGAGGACCATCACGATCGAGGGCGCCGTCATCCGCCAGGACAAGGATCCGCGCAATGCACTACCCATTGCCAACGTGGCGGTTACGGCAACTGACGGCCTGATGACGGTCAAAACGCAGAGCGATGCTTCGGGGTATTTCAACTTGAAGTTCCGCGAGAATGTTTGGCCGGGCCAGACTGTGACTTTGAGTTTCAGAAGCCCCGACTACGAGTCCTACGACATGACGCTGCATCCGGGGCTCCGCACAACTGCCCAGGAGTTGCACGTGGCTGAACTCACCCCCAATAGGCCCGATCTCGAGCCGCGTACCAATAAGAAGGAGTCGGTAGTTTCGAACATCCGCATCCGGTATACGGTCAACTCCCAGGGAAACGTGAACATCGGCAGCGAGGTGAAGACGTTCCAGGTAGTGAACACGAGAAACGTTCCGTGCAACCGGCAGGCGCCGTGTTCGCCGGACGGAAACTGGAAAGCCGCCACTGGCTCAGTGACGATGGACGCCGGGCCCGATCATGAGTATCGCGATGTGCGAGCTTCGTGCATCGCCGGGCCGTGTCCGTTCACGCGCATCGATTCGAGCGGCTTCAGCCAGGGTGGGCGCATCATTACGGCCACCGCGCTGGACTGGTCCGACACCGGGACCTTTCTGCTGGAGGCAGAGGTGTTTCGCACCGTAGTCGATTCCAACGTTCGTGAATCGTATCCGGTCAAGTTCGGCCAGACGCTGAACTTTACTTTGCCGCCCACCGAAGAAGGCGTCAGCATCCTGGCCGAACTGGATGGCACCGCTATGGTGTTTCCGCTGGGACCCGATCTTTACCTGAGCTGGGCCACCTGCACGGCGAGAACCAACCGAGAGACCGAAAAGTCGACGGTGTACCGGTGCGAGCTGAAGCCCGGATATCGGTTTTAAAACTCCAGCTGTCGATCGATGATTCCGGGGGGAGCGGTGGTCTTCAATGTCTGCGTTAGAACTCCAGAGGGTACTTGTAATCCACGGCTGAGTTTGGGCGACAAGAAAGTATGTCGCGATTAAGCTGCCCAATCCGGGCCGACAGCTCGACACCTGGAAGACATAAGCGACAGCTCACCCCATTGGCTCACCCCCATTATGGTATGATGGCTCCATTCGACGGTCCTCCTGGGCCGTTCACGGCTCGATGCTTTCTGTTTGGCGTGTTGATTTCTATTGAGGTTGGACTGCGAAGTCTCACTAATTAGTACAAAGATACTGATGCTAAGTCAGCGTGGCGAAGCAACGCGCGAACCCAGATACGCAATGACGCCCCCCGTCGCTCAGCTAAGGATCGATCATCTTCTGCCCCCCAGCCTGATCGCCGGAGACATCGCTTCATGCACTCAAGTTCGAAGCTACTCGCTACTGTTTGCCGGATGGATTCCATTGTTTCTAAGCGTCCATGGTAATCGGGTTTCACTGTTCGCAGAAATGAGAAGAGGGTACCGGGCTTGGACTGTCGTGAAGCGGTGCGGGCGTGCCTAGAATTCTGGCTCCATATCCTGACACTGCAGTCGATCACCAGTTCTTGGGGCGCTTTGGAAATCACCGAAACATCTACGTATCGATACTTTCGTGTTCTTGCGCAGCGTGCATTGTTCTGATTTATTGCCGTTAAAAGGAGAATGGAGTTTAATGCAACTCAAAGGTCAAAAAACTCTGGTTTGCGGGGCTGGCGGATTCATCGGCGGACATCTTGTCACCAGCCTGCTGGCCAACGGCGCAAATGTGATTCGAGCCGTCGACATCAAGCCGCGTGAGGAGTGGTATCAGGCGTCTTCGGGCGTGGAGAACCTGGTTCTCGATCTTAAGGATCGGGACAACTGCCAGCGCGCGGCAAAGGGCGCTGACGTTGTATTCCAGTTGGCCGCGGATATGGGCGGCATGGGGTTCATCGAGAATAACAAGGCGCTTTGCATGCTAAGCGTTTTAACCAACACACATATGCTGCTGGCCGCGCGCGATGCCGGCGTGCAGCGGTTCTTCTATTCTTCTTCCGCGTGCGTGTACAACGCCGACAAGCAAAGGACCCCCGAGGTAGTTCCTCTCCTGGAAGAAGATGCATACCCGGCGTTGCCTGAGGATGGCTACGGATGGGAGAAGCTCTTCAGCGAGCGCATGTGCCGGCACTTTGAAGAAGACTTCGGCCTACAGTGCCGCGTGGCCCGCTACCACAATGTGTATGGCCCGTTTGGAACCTGGACCGGCGGACGCGAAAAGGCTCCCGCCGCGATCTGCCGCAAGGTCCTGGAAGCCAAGATGAGCGGGAAGCACGAGATCGAAATCTGGGGCGACGGCAAGCAGACGCGCAGCTTTATGTATATCGACGATTGCACGCGCGGTACGCAGGCGATCGCGGAAAGCGAAATTCTCGAGCCCATCAACCTGGGATCGAGTGAACTGGTGACCATCAATCAGCTGGTCGACATCGTGGAGGAGATCGCGGGAGTGCGACTCCATCGCCGTTACAAGCTTGATGCGCCCAAGGGCGTGAACGGCCGCAACAGCGACAACACTAGGATTCTTCAGTACCTTGGCTGGGAGCCGTCCATCCGCCTCAAGGATGGCTTGCGCAAAACCTACGAGTGGATCGGCAAGGAAATGCACGCCCTCGCGCACGCATGACCGGGCCGGCGCAGGCGGGGAGTCGAAGATGGAGAGACCGAACACACCTGGGTCCGAAACACGCCGGATTCTCGGCGTTGATTTCTATGCAGGAGACGTGGATGGCGCGATTGACCAGCTATCCAGCGGCGGGCTGCTGGTTGTGCCTGCTGCGCCGGCCTTGAAGGATATTGCCTGCAACGAGTCGTACCGTGAGGCTCTTACGAATGCCGACGTCGCCATTCCCGATTCATCCTTCATGGTGCTTCTCTGGAACTGGCTCGAAGGAGACTCCCTGAAGCGTTTGTCGGGACTGAAATACCTGCGCCAGCTCCTCGTGCGGGAGGAAGTGCGCGCTCCGGGTAACACTTTCTGGGTGATGGCGGGTGAGGCCAGCGCTCGGAAAAACATCCAATGGCTTGCTTCGACCGGGATCGCGGTGCCGGCGGGCTGTATTTATCAGGCCCCCATGTACGGCTCGGAAATTGATGATCCGGTGCTCATTGAGCGCTTGCACGATCTTCGTGTGAAGCACATCGTGATCACGATCGGCGGCGGTACCCAGGAACGTCTGGGGCTGTATCTGAAGCGAAACCTTGATGACCGTCCGGCAATTCACTGTATTGGGGCAGCGATAGCGTTCCTGAGCGGGGACCAGGTGAAGATCCCAGATTGGGCAGACCGCTCGTATCTGGGATGGTTCTTCCGTTGTGTTTCCGCTCCCGCACGCTATGTTCCGCGCTATTGGTCCGCGATCAAGCTTGTTCCGCTGTTATGCCGTTATCGCGGCAAGCTGCCGCCTTTGCAGGCCGTGACACCGCCAGCGGCTAGTGCAGAAGCGTAATCGCTCGAGACCAATCCACGCATTTGACCTGAGTGTTGACCACTCGAATCGGGTAGTATGTTTCAAGGGCGATACCGAGCCATGGGTACCGTGATATCTCTTTATTGCTCCTTCCTTGTCAATTCTCATATCACGTGGGACGGGTGAATAATTGATGCGAGTTCTCGTCAGCGGAGCTGCTGGCTTTCTGGGTTCCCACCTTACCGACGCTCTTCTTGCAGATGGACATTCGGTAATCGGGGTGGACAATCTTTGCACAGGATTCCTCGAGAATATCTCTCATCTTGAGACCGAACCGAGGTTCAAGTTCCTGGAACAGGATATTTGCCTGAAGTTCGACCCTGGCCCGGTTGATTACGTTTTCAATTTTGCATCGCCGGCCAGTCCGCCAGATTATCTGCGGTTGGGGATAGAAACCCTGATGGTCGGCTCGATAGGAACTCGGAACCTGCTCAACCTTGCGAAGAAGTATGGCGCGAAGTTCCTGCAAGCCTCAACCTCCGAGTGTTACGGGGATCCCCTGGAACACCCACAGACGGAGGAGTATTGGGGACATGTGAACCCCATCGGTCCGCGATCGGTCTACGATGAGTCCAAGCGTTTCGCCGAAGCCCTGGTCATGGCGTATCACCGCTACGAGGGCGTAAGTACGCATCTTGTTCGGATCTTTAACACTTATGGTCCGAGGCTGCACGGGAATGACGGCCGAGTCATCTCCAATTTCATGACCCAGGCATTGAGAGGCGAGGATCTAACGGTCTATGGAGACGGCAGTCAAACGCGAAGTTTCTGCTATGTCTCGGATGAGATCGAGGGAATCATGGGTTTGTCGCGCACCGACGAACACTTGCCGGTGAACGTCGGCAACCCAAGTGAATGGACGGTCCTGGAGTGTGCCCGGGCGGTATTGCGAGTTACCGGCTCAAACAGCAGGATCGTTCATCGGGCCCTTCCGCAAGACGATCCCGTACAGCGCCAGCCGGACATATCGAAGGCACGCCGGCTATTCGGCTGGGAACCAAAAATCGATCTTGAGACGGGGTTGAGTTTGTGCCTGGAGTATTTTGGCCGTTCTATCGCAACATCAGCCTGACGTAGGGTGGCATCGGCGTAGTATTTCGCATTTAAGTTCTGCGCCAACGATTGGCGTCATCTAAACGAAAGCACGAACCGGAGCAATGGAGACGTTAGTAGTGAAGCGAGCTCTTATTACCGGCGTTACGGGACAAGACGGCGCCTATCTTGCGGAGTTGCTCTTAGGCAAGGGATATGAGGTGCATGGAATCAAGCGCCGCACTTCTTTGTTTAACACCAATCGCATCGATCACCTGTATGAAGATCCACATCAGCCGTCGCCTCATTTCATGCTGCACTACGGGGATTTGACCGATTCGAGCGGATTGATTCAGATTGTCCAGAGGGTGCGGCCAGATGAAATCTACAATCTTGCCGCGCAGAGCCATGTGAAAGTGTCCTTCGAAGAACCCGAGTACACAGCCAACTCCGACGGTCTGGGAACTTTACGTCTCCTTGAAGCGATACGGATTTGTGGACTTGAAAAAGTTACCAGGTTCTATCAGGCTTCTACGTCGGAACTATATGGATTGGTGCAAGAAACTCCGCAGAAAGAGACGACACCCTTTTATCCTCGCTCACCCTACGCTGTCGCGAAGTTGTATGCCTACTGGATCACAGTCAATTACCGGGAGGCCTACGGTATTTACGCCTGCAACGGAATCATGTTTAATCACGAATCACCTTTGCGGGGCGAGACATTTGTCACTCGCAAAATCACCCGGGCACTTGCCCGCATCAAAGTCGGATTACAGGAGCGGCTATACCTGGGAAACCTGGACGCATTTCGCGATTGGGGACACGCGCGCGACTATGTTGAAATGCAATGGCTCATGCTTCAGCAGCCGGAAGCAAAAGATTATGTAATCGCGACGGGAGAACAGCACAGCGTCCGCGAGTTTGTAAGTGCCGCCGCACGCTGCCTCCAAATGGAGATCAGTTGGGACGGCGAGGGAGCAAAGGAGAAAGGTATTGACAAGAACGGCCGCGTGATTGTGGCGGTGGATCCTCGATATTACCGCCCGACTGAGGTCGAAACGCTTCTGGGCGATGCGAGCAAGGCCAAGCGCGAATTGGGTTGGCATCCGCAGACGACTTTTGGGGAACTGGTAATTGAAATGGCAGAAGAGGATCTCAAGATAGCAGAAAAGGATGCACTGGTTAAGAAACACGGATATTCGGTGTTTAGTTATCATGAACGCTAAGAGTGCCAGGACCCCATAAATGGAGAAGGACAGTCGAATCTTCGTTGCCGGGCACCGCGGTTTGGTGGGGTCGGCGATTCGACGTGCGCTTGAAGAAAGGGGATACTCAAACCTCTTGCTTCGCACTCATTCGCAATTGGATCTGGCTGACCGCGAGGCGGTGCGCAGCTTTTTTCGTGAACAACGTCCGGAGTATGTATTTCTGGCCGCCGCAAAGGTAGGTGGAATCCTGGCCAACAATACTTACCCCGCGGAATTCATTTACGATAATCTTGAAATTCAAACCAATGTCATTGACGCGAGTTACAGGAACGACGTAAAGAGATTGCTCTTTCTTGGTTCCAGCTGTATTTACCCAAAGCTGGCTCCGCAGCCGATTAAGGAAGAGTACCTTTTGACCGGACCGCTCGAACCTACCAATCGCGCCTATGCGCTCGCGAAGATCGCCGGTATCGAAATGTGCTGGTCGTACAACAGACAATACGGAACGCGTTACTTGTCTGCAATGCCGACGAATCTATATGGTCCCGAAGACAATTTTGACCTAGATACATCTCATGTTCTTCCAGCCTTGATTCGCAAAGTGGCCCAGGCCCGCCAGGCCGGGCATAGAAAGATCGAGGTTTGGGGAACAGGAAACCCGCGGCGAGAACTGCTCTACAGCGAGGATCTCGCCGATGGATGCATTCATCTGTTAAGTTTGCCTGACTCTATCTACGACGGCCTGCTCACTCGGGACTCCCCGCCGTTAGTCAATCTGGGTACGGGCCAAGACGTCACCATTCGTGAACTTGCCGAACTAGTGATGAAGGTTCTGGATTTCGAGGGTGAACTTGTGTTTGATACGTCTCGAGAGGACGGTACTCCTCGAAAGCTGCTGGACGTCAGCAAAATAAGTTCCCTTGGCTGGCGTGCGCGCACGAATCTTGAGGATGGGATCCGCAAGACTTATGATTCGGCGCGAACCCAGCTTGAGTTCGTCACTTGATAAATCTCTTGAATCGATGATGCTCTCAGCGCGGCCGAGTCAGCGGCGCCGCTTGGACTGGCTAGTCTGACTTAGAAAGACAGAACTGTTTTAAATTATCTTCCAGACTAACTCGCGCTAACTTCGCTGGCGATCTTGCGTAAGTCGGGAAGAATAACTCCCAGAGCGGCAGGTGGGGCAGACCGCGTACCCAGGGCGAAGTAGGCCTTGCGGTAGAGAGGAAAGAGCCTCTCGTAGATTGCTGCGCCTGCGGGATCGGGTGTGTAGATCGTGAATTCAAGGCACAATGCCGCCTGGGCTTCTTCGACGGTTGCATAGGCGCCCGCCGCGAGCATCGCAAAAATTCCCGATCCAAGACTGGTAGGCACTCCCGCCGGCACCAGCACAGGCTTACCCAGCACATTCGCATATACCTGGTTCAGGACCGGGTTGTTCTGCGGAATGCCTCCTGCGTTGATCACACGGTCGACGCGAACGCCGTGCTCCCCCATGCGCTCGAGAATGATGCGGGTGTGGAAAGCCGTCCCTTCGATGGCGGCGAATAGTTCGTCCTGCGCGGTGTGGATGAGGTTCCATCCCAGCGTCACTCCACCCAGTTCCGGGTTCACCAGCACCGTCCGGTCGCCGTTATCCCAGCTCAGGCGCAGCAGCCCGGTTTGCCCGGCGCGATAGTTTTCGAGGCCTTGGGCGAGCGTGGAGACTTTGACCCCGGCGCGCCGTGCGACGGCTTCAAAGATATCGCCGGTGGCGGAGAGGCCGGCCTCGATTCCGGTGAACCGGGGGTGCACGCTTCCCGGAACGATGCCGCAGACGCCTGGGATGAGGTCGGTCTCGCGGGCCATGGCGATGATGCAGGTGGAGGTTCCGACGACGTTGACGACATCGCCCTCACGGCATCCGGCGCCGAGCGCGTCCCAATGGGCGTCAAAGGCCCCGACGGGTACGGGTATGCCGGGGCGCAGGCCCAATTCGCTTGCCCAGTGCGGGGCCAGGTCTCCGGCAAGGTGGTCCGAGGTCTGGTATTCGCCGGCCAGCTTGTCGCGCACTCCATCGAAAAGGGGATCGAGTTTGGACAGGAACTCCTGTGGAGGCAGGCCGCCCCACCTGGGGTTCCACATCCACTTGTGGCCCATGGCGCAGACACTGCGCTTCGCCTGGCGCGGGTCGGTGATCCCGCAAAGAGTCGCTGCGACCATGTCGCAGTGCTCAAACGCCGAGGCGAACTGATCGCGCTTGTCAGGGTTGTGGCGCAGCCAGTGCAGAAGCTTGGCGAAGCCCCATTCGTGAGAGTAAACGCCGCCGCACCATTCAATCGCTTCGAGATTCTCGGCGTGGGCGAGCGCGGTGATCTGCTGCGCTTCTTCGTGGGCGCGATGATCGCACCACAGGTAGTACTCGTTGAGGGGCTGCATGTGCGCGTCGACGGGCACCACGCTCGATCCGGTCGTGTCGAGGGCGATGGCTTCAACCTGCTCGCCGGAAATGCCGGCCGAGGCGACTGCCTTGCGGGTGGCAGCGGCGAGGGCGCGCATGTGGTCGGCGTGCGCCTGAGTGGCGAAGTCGGGGTCCTCGCGCTTGCGGTGCAGCGGGTATTCTTCCACCGCAGTGCCGAGGCGGCCGCGCTGGCTGTCCACGATGGAGACGCGTACGCTCAGTGTTCCGAAGTCAACTCCTGCAACGATGGCCATGGGTGATTCCTGGGATGAAATCTTCTCTGCTAACTTTCCTGGGACGGAGCTGCGAAAAACTGAGAAAACGTTTGCCGAGAAAGTCTCACACTAGTTTCCCGGTCCGCCCCCTGTCAAGAAGCTACGACGACGGAACCAGCCCCTGCGCGGGCAGAGTTACCGACCCCATGCGCCCCGAATTCTCATCGACAACGATTACGCGAACCGATCCAGCGCCGGGCTTGAAGGGCGATGGCTGGTCGAAAGGAATGCCTTCGTGAAGAACCTTCTGGTAGGTCGCAGGGTGCAGGCGAAGACCGAGCGTGTGGCCGGTGACCTTGGCATGCAGCGTGTCGTCGTCGCGCTCGATCAGGAAGATGTCGAGCTTGTCGGTCCAGAATTCGCCGGTCTGGGCCATCTCGAGGTCGGTGGCGGCAACGTTGATCTTGAGGACGCGGTTCGGAGCGGAGCCCAAGGCAACCGCGGTGAGGGCGATGTCATTCGCGTAGCGCGGTTGCCAGACGGCGCGCTGGAAGCGCTGCTTGAGCGTGGCCGGCTCCTTGTCATACAAGTAGCCGGTGCGATAGCGCAGGGTGAGGTCGTGGCGGGCGGCGGGCTTGACGGTGATCAGGTGGTACTTGTCGTCCGCGGGCCCATCGGGCGTGAAGCTCAACAGGTAGGCGGCGCGGCCGTCGGCGGCGATGCCGTTGAGCTCGGCGGCAACGTCGCCAGCGCGGCGGAGAGCGCGGCCCCCGGTGGCTTCGGCGAGGTCGCGGAAGGTGCCCTGGATGGTGTGAGTATCCTGCTCCATCTGTGCGGTGAGGCGACCCGGGTTGATATCCTTTTTTGATTTTTCCATGGCTTGCAGGCTCTCATCCTGGGAGATGGCTCCCGCTCCTACCGGCGTCCCAAGCTGAATAGTCCCCTCAAGCTGAATATCTGTCGAGGTTGGATTTAGCTGGACATTGGTGTGTTGAAGGTTCGCCCCCACGACGTTGGCCTCAAGCTGGGATGCATCGAGCGGATAGATGCTGACTTGAGCCTCGTTGAGAGCTTCTCTGGCTCTGAGCGCGAGGGGGTCGAGATACTTGTCGCCTCTTTCCACATCCGGCGCCTTTTCGCTGAAATCGGCGAGCACGTTGTCACTCGCCACCCAGATGAGACTCTTGTGTCCCTTGAATGCGGCGACGTGGTGTGCAACCGAGACGAGGTACCCGAAAGCGTTCTCCTCCGGGTGGTCACCCAACGAGCGCCTCTGGGGATCGGGAGCCGAAAGGATATCACCCTCCCCGGTCGGGGTGTTGCCGTTCATCGCCAAGAGGTCTTTGCGGCTTCGCACGGACTCCATCTCCTGCCGGTTGCATAATTCTTCCTGCTGCGCCTGTGCGAGGTCTTGCGCGCTGGGCATCCAGTTGCGGAGTTTGGCCGCTACGGCGGCGTGATCGCTGGTTGTTTCGAGCAGGACTTCGAAGCCGTATGTGCGCATGATGTACAGGCCCACCGCTTCGCCGGCGGGAAGACCTTTCAGGTAGCGCAGTATTTCCTGGCGCGCGTAGGACAAGTCGCCCCAGGCAAGGTTTGAAGCATCGATGAGCAGGATGGTGGCGTGGCTCTCCGCCGAGGCCTGGCGGGCCTGGGCGGCGGGACGGTTGGTGATCACCTCTTCGGCCGGAGCGCTCGTGGCCTGATCGGCAGGAGCGGCCGGCCCGGGAGCGGCGATTTGGCTGGCCTGGGCGAAATACTTGATCTCCTGCTTGTGCCCGTTGTCGTAGATCTCGAAATCGCTCTGCTTGAGATCCGTGACAGGATGCCCCTTCTTGTCATAAGCCACCAGCCCGACATCGACCAGCCGGGTGGTCGTCCGTAGGGTGAACTCCGACCCGGGAGCGCCGGATTGCAGGTGTGCCGGAGCATTGGGCACGTCTGCAGAATCGGTCACGCTGATTTCGGAAGGGGGCGGGGGCGGTGCGGCCGGCGTGGCCGGTTCTGCGGCAGCGACCACCGCGGCAGGCGGAACTGAGACGACTGAACTTTCGGGCGCCGCTGACGTGGCGGAGGTCGCGGCGCTGGCCTGATCCGGGGTGGCAGGGCGCTCCGTCGGCTCTTTTGCGAGCGGCGGAAGACCCGGGCTTTGCCCGGTGCCAGCGGCCAGCACGCGCGCATCTGCCCGGAACATGTGGTACTGCTCAAACTTGACGGCGTTGAGCATGGTTTTGAGCGGCTGCATCTGGTGGGCCAGGGGCTGCGCATATCGCTCCGTCTGTTGAACCATCTGGGCGGTGGTGACGGAGACACTTTTCAGGGGGCAGATGTCGGTCCTTCCGCCAATCTCCACGGGGCCGTATTCAACCAGGATGTCGGCGCGCGATACGGGATTGTCGGGCTTGAGCGCTGCCATCACCGAGATGCGCAGGACCGATCCGCTGGTTGGATCGACAGCCATCTCTCCGCGGTAGCCGACGACCTGGCGGAACGGAAGCATGTTCGCAACCACGGTCGCCGACTGGTTGGCGACGCAGCAGTAATTCACTTCGTAGTGCGATTTTTCCCGGGGCACCTCGTATGCGAACACGGCTTGAGGGCCGGCCGGCCCCTGTTCCCAATGGCTCCAGGCGAGCTGGCTCTGCGCGGCGTCGAGCAGGACGATGCCCAGGATGGGGCCAAATTCGCCCCAGGTGGTGAGTCCCTGGGTGGTTGTCGTCTTGATTTTGGTTCCCCCCGCATCTTCGAATTCGCACCCATCGCGGTAGAAAGCGGTTGCGCTGGACGTGCCGATCTGGTGCAGCGGCTCGTAGGGGATGAAGCCGCCCGGTTTCTGCAGGAGGGGCGTGTCTTCAAAGCGGGTGGTGGCACGGGTGGCAAGAAAGTTCGGCAACTGGGGGATGGTTTTGGTTACGTAATTAGCAACCAGACTCATGATCCGCCGCTGGGCGGCAGAATCGGGTGCGGCTGTGGCCGGGATTTCATCGGTTGGAGGAGCCTGAAAGCTCGAAGCGTCCCCGATCGCAGTCAGGGCTTGCCGGCTCTTTTCGCCGGGGAGCGCTGCGGCCAGGCGGGTCATCCGTCCGGCGCTCAGCTGTTCGGTCAGCTCCAGGTCGCCGATCTGGTAAGCCAGGTCGCCATCCGGCTTGCCGTCAAGACTCGTTACGAGCTGTTCCAGTTGAGCAGCGGAGACCCGCTTGACCGCCTGACAGGGAACAGCTATCCCGGACAGAACGAGCAACAGGTAAATCGTGCGCTTCATGCAGCCCTCCCACCAGGGTGAATATTCGCGGGGTTCGAGGCAGTTCGTGAGCCTCGGGGGGGAGGCGCGGCTTGCAGACCCTGACATTCGACAGCACGGATTTTACGCCGGCGCCGCGATCTGGGCGGTGATGGGAAGCCGATTTAGCGCCGAGGTCAATGCGCGCGGGCGTGCCCGAGAGCTGTGCCTGCCGCAAGGCAAGACTGCTCCGGCGATGAGTCCGGAACCGGACCTAAGTGGTTTCATACGAGTGGCCTGGCAACTTGGCCCAGGGGAGTGACAGGGGTGGTTCGGGGAGGGCAGAAAATATACCCCAAAAGGGTCATTACCCTTTGCTAAACTCTTGTTTTCTAAGCGAGATAGCAAGCAGTCGGAAGATGAACTTAAAATGAACTTGAACCCGAAATTGGCCCCTAACCTATTGATTTTTGGAGAAAAAATCCTTAAAATGAAACTCTAGCATGGCCTCAGGACCGCTTATCTGGTTATCCCCTCCCAGCGTTCGAGGCAGGCAAAGTTAATTCTCACATTTTCGTAATTAAGGACAACAATCAAATGGCAAAGCGTCGCGGAAATCCGAATTGGGGCAAGCCGGAGCCTATCGGCCCGGTAGTGCCCACAGTGACCTCCTTTGAGCAGATCGTCAAGGAGTTCAAGCTCACGCCGGATCAGTATATTCGGTCAACCAGACTTCGGGAGTGGGCTCGCCGGAACAAGAATTCGAAGTACATCCCTGAGGCTCTTCTCGAGGCTTGGGGATTCGAGATCGAATCGACGTTGTAAGCCCTGTTCGATTGTGGACGTCCAAGACGCCGCCTGCGGGCGGCGTTTTGCTGTTCAGGACTTTTCTGGGTGAGAATAAGACAAACCGATGATGCAGAGGGAACGCTCAATGGAAGCTCCGTTTACCGACGTGCCGGGCGCGCTAGCCGAGATTCGCGCGGGCCGCATGGTGGTGGTGGTCGACGACGAAGACCGAGAGAACGAAGGCGACCTAACGCTGGCCGCGCACCACGTTACGCCCGAGGCCATCAACTTCATGGCGCGCTACGGGCGTGGGCTTATCTGCCTGACCCTGACGGAGGAACGGGCCGACTACTTGCGGCTGTTCCCCATGACCCAGCAGAATTCCTCGCGGTTCGGGACGGCGTTTACGGAGACGATCGAGGCGCGGGAAGGGGTGACCACCGGCATCTCCGCCGCTGACCGGGCGCAAACGATTCGTGTGGCGATCGATCCCAAATCGACGGCTGCCGACCTGGCTCGTCCGGGACACATCTTTCCGTTGCGGGCGCGCCGAGGCGGCGTCCTGGTGCGAGCCGGGCAGACCGAGGCGTCGGTCGATCTGGCGCGGCTGGCGGGCCTCGATCCCTCCGGTGTGATCTGCGAAATCATGCGCGATGACGGGGAGATGGCGCGCATCCCGGACCTCATCCCGTTTTGTCGCGAGCATAGGCTCAGGATTCTCACCGTGGCGGAGCTGATTCGCTACCGGCTGCGCAATGAACGCTATATCGTGCGCGCCGGCGAGAGCCGCATCCAGACGCGCTACGGGGAATTCCGCATGATCGCTTATGAGAGCGAAGTGAACGGTGGGGAAAGCCACATCGCGCTGGTGCGCGGCGATCTGTGCCCTGGGTGTCCCGCATTCCTCGACGGCCCTTCAGGCCTGCCCGGGAGTTCGAATACGCGTCCGCCCTGTTCGCATGCCGTCCTGGTGAGGGTCCATACGCGCTGCACGGCGGGCGACATCTTCGGCGCCGACTGTCACTGCCGCGAAATTCTTGACCAGTCAATGCGCATGATTGCCGAGGAAGGCTGCGGCGCGATTCTCTATCTGCACAACACATCGCGGGGATTCGCCATCGATCACACCCCGGCCGATGCTTTTGAGCCGGGCGGCGCCGTGACTCCCGCCGCCGCACGGGAGGCCGGCATCGGGCGCCTGATTCTCCACAAGGAGCTTCGCGCGAGAGAAGGATCGCAGGACCGCTCGGGGCGCATTCTTCGCGCCATCGGGTTGGGAGGCCAGATCCTGTCGGACCTCGGCATCCAGCGCATCCGGTTGTTATCGAACACGCCGATGCACATCCCGGCGCTCGAAGGCTTCGGCCTGGAGATCGTGGAACAGGTCCCCATCCCGGTCGAAGAATGCAGCCGGGTGGGATGAGGCGCAGATTTTTCGGATGGTCCCGGGTTGGAAGAATTAACCCAGGTGACCAGAATTACTCAAGAAATCGAGGACTGTCTTTCTAGCTATCGTTGCCGTCGTCGCCCAGGTTGAAAATATGTGAGGTGACTTCCTCCACGTCGATCTTCTTCAACTCAGGCGCAGTCCATTCTTTCTTGGTCTCAACTTTTTTTTCGGTACGGTTCTCCATGGTGAAACACTCCCCGGGAATGGTGATTGAAATGGACCAGTACTGCGTCATGAACTGAGCATGAACGGGCACTGTGAAGTTTGCCTTGCTCTTGGTCAAATAACGCCGGAGTAGAGGTAACCACGCAAACTGACGTTGTAGCTTCCCGAAGTTTTTTGCGGAACCATCAGTCCGTTTGCCGCGTACGTGTGACTAGAGGTATCCCCCATGCTATCTGTGCGTCTGTCCCAGGTCGCTGTCCCGGCTCTCGCCCTGACCTTGTTGGCCTTTGCTCCCGCTCTCACTGCGGAAGCAGACTGGCAGAAATCCTACCCCATGTCGGGAA
>Ga0207052_10157_pt1 | contig 23177 bp, 15 predicted proteins | sample Alteio_BWMinCont_62_FD_153294 | JGI IMG/M metagenome (GOLD analysis project Ga0207052, IMG submission 153294) | Enriched cells from forest soil in Barre Woods Harvard Forest LTER site, Petersham, Massachusetts, United States -... | ecosystem: Environmental > Terrestrial > Soil > Temperate forest >...
ACCTTTAGAAGCTGTCCGGAATCCTAATGACCCCACGACGACGCAATTTTCGGCCCCAGACTAGAAGCGACGACGAGGCGACTCCGATCGTAGAGTCGTCGAGGAGGAGCGACACCGTATGGGGCCGAAAATTGCGTCGCACGAAGTGTGGGCCGGAAAAGGCCCGAATGCGAGGCGGAGGACCGAAGCGTATCAGAAGAACGATACTCTGAGGTCTGACAACGACGCAGGCGGGCCTTTTCCGGCCCATCGAGGGGTCATTAGGATTTCGGACAGCTTCTTATCTGGCCGAGGAAATATCGGATGATGCGATCGATTCGCTGGAGACGTGGCTGACGAATTCGGGGTATCCCGGGGCGCCCATTTCGGGGATATCCAAACCCGCCACTTCGACCTGGGCGGAGACGCGGTTGGAGCCGATCAGGCGGCCGATGAGTTGGAAGACTAACCCGCCGACCACGATATTCCATGCGATGCAGACGGCGGCGGCGATGATTTGGGCGAGGAGTTGTTTGAAGGAATGGTCGCCGTAGAAAAGTCCGGTGACGGGGCCGGCGACTTTGTTGTAGCCGTCGCCGTAGGTTCCGTTGGCGAAGAGTCCGACGGCGAGGATTCCCCAGAGGACGCTGATAGCGCCCACGGGGTCGTCGACGTGATTGCGTTCAAAGAAGAGGACGCTCCAGACGGTGATCAGGCCCGCGACGATGCCGATGAAAAACGCGGCGCAGGGGCTGATGAAAGCGCAGGGGGCGGTGATGGCGACGAGTCCGCCGAGCATTCCGTTGCACATCATGGAGGGATCGGGCTTGCCGTAGATTTTCCAGATGACGAGCGTCGCCGCGACGGTGGATGCGCCGGAGGCGAGCATGGTGTTGACGGCGATGAGGCCGATGCGATCGGTCATGCCCGAGAGGCTGGAGCCGGCGTTAAATCCGAACCATCCGAAAGCGAGGAGGAATGTGCCGAACATCACCATCGGCATGTGGTGCCCGAAGATCGGGCGGGGGAAACCTTCGGGGTCATATTTTCCGATGCGCGGGCCGATCAGCTTGGCGAGAACAAGAGCGAGGACGCCGCCCTGCAGATGGACGACGGACGAGCCGGCATAGTCGACCGCGCCGTGCCCGAGGCCGGCGTTGATACCCAGCGCGGCCAGCCAACCGCCGCCCCACATCCAGCAGCCGTAAACGCTGTAGATAAATCCGCCGACGCACAGGCTGAATATAGTGAAGCTTTTGAATCGCCAACGCTCGGCCAGCGCGCCGGTGGGGATGGTGGCGGTGGTGTCCATGAAAACCATCATGTAGAGGAAGAGGACGAGCGATCCGGCGGAGAGGGATGAGCCGCTGAGAAAGAAGCCGCTGTATCCCAGCAATCCCCAGTGTTTGCCGGCGACGGTGAGATAAAGCATGTGATTGAGCAGGGATGGATCGTCCAGGCCAAGGGATGCGGGGCCGCTGAGGCCACCGGCCGCGCCGTTGATGCCGCCCATCATGAAGGCGAATCCGCAGATGAAAAATCCGATCATGCCCAGGGCATAGACCAGGAAATTCATGGACATGGTGTGTGCGACGTTTTTGGCGCGGCACATGCCGGTTTCGACGAGTGCGAATCCCGCCTGCATGAACATGACCAGGAAGCCGGCGATGAGAGTCCAGATGAAATTGATGGAGCGGTCGGTGTGATCGATCATGAGGTTGCCGGGAAATTACCATTGACAGGTGATTGCCACAAGAAAGGGGATGAAAGAGGGGTTTGAGAAATCGAGGGACATGGCCGCTGAAGCGGCCGATGCCGGAGGGAGGATGTCATTCCGCGGAGATTCCATTGGCGTTGAACTCAGATGATCAAAACGGAGACGGCCATCCGAAGATGGCCGTCTCGCATTTCAACATCCATTGGCAAGCAAACGATCAGGTAGCCGCCATGGGGGGTTTGGTAAGAATGACTTCCCTGCCGAGTTTCTTGCTGCGGCCCATGAAGTAGAAGATGCCGTAGATACCCCACAGGAACGCGACGCCCAGTGCGACGTACGGCTCCTTGGGGCTCATGCCTGCCACGAAGAAGGGTCCGACGAGATAGAAGATCATGCACAAGAGGTTCGCCAGAAGGCCGAACATAGGGATGAACTTGTGCTTGATGAACCCGTGCATGTGGTGTTCGTGGAAGGCCACGATGGCGATGATGCAGCTCATCATGTACAGCAGGAAGGTTCCGAAGTTACTGATGAGTGTGATCGCCAGGAAGCTCTGAGGAATCTTGGTAGACAGGGCATTGTGGAACAGGCCGATCTTGTAAAGGAAGTTCTTGGGAAGAGCATCAATGACGCTGTCCGCCTGCGCGGCCGGTCCGCAGAACCAGAACATGACCGTCAGGATTCCGAGGAACGCCGAAAGGAAGGCCAGGGTCCAGATGGCGCGATGGGGCGTGGCATTCTTGCCATGCAGGATTCCAAAGTGGCTGCCCATTTCCTCGTCGCGGCCCATGGCGTAGGTCACGCGAGCGCCAGTGTTGACGCAGGAAAGGGTGGTACCGATGAGTGCCAGGAAGACGGTGCAGGCTTCGATCATCATGAACCACCAGCCGGCGTTGGCGCTGCCAAATGTCCAGGCGCCGACGAGTTGCATGATGTCGCCGATGGGAGCGGACGATCCGCCTGCTGTAGTAGCGGTGTAGCCGCTGTTGAGATAGAAGTTGGCTGCAAAGTACTCGAAGAGATAACAGAATCCGCCCTGGATGATGAGGGAGAGAATAACGGCCTTGGGAATGTCACGCTTGGCGTTCTTGGCTTCTTCACCCATTGAGGTGACGGATTCAAAACCCACCAGGATCAGAATGGCGATACACGCCTGAATCAGCACGTAGCCGATTTTATGCGGTGCAACGACGGATTTGGCGGACTCGTGGTAATTGAAGGTTTCGACGCCCTTGTCATCCTTGGTGACGCCGCCGAGATAACTGACCGTGACCAACTCTGGGATCGCTTTGATCGCTGGAGCGGGGAGAGCCGCGGGCAGCTTGCCGTCCTTGTCGGTGGGGATCACGATGGGATTGCCGTCCGCGCCGTTGATGACTTTGCCATCCTTGTCGGCGGCGTACATCACGTCGACTTCGTTGCTGGCTGAGTCAACTTTCGGGAGGGTGCCGCCCGGATTAGCGGGGTCCACCATTGTTTGGCCCGCGTGGGCTGGATCAGGGATCATTTTTGGGGGATTCGCCGGATCCGGAATTGTATCCTGAACGTACTGGGTTGGAGAGCCACCTGAGTTCAGTACCCAGATGTTGCTGCCCTCGGGGTGATTGGAACGGTGAGCAATGGCCATCACCGAGAAGATCAGCAGGGCGATAATTTGCGTGACGTTGATCGCGACACCGACGCCGGTTGATCCGACCACTCCGCGGTAGGCGATGTAGGAAACGCCGAAGGCGAAGGCGATGCAGAAAACCCACATGAAGATGGGGCTTGGGATGGAAGCGCTAAAGTGACTGCCATCGGAGAAGTGGGAATCGATCTGGCCGATCATGTAACCCACGATCATGGCGGTTACGCCGACCATCACTCCGGGGTAAACCCAGTAGTAAAGGTGGCTGGCCCAGCCGATGACGAACTTGGAAAGTCTGGCCCATTTGAAGGCTTGTTTCTTGGAGACGAAGGCTTGTTCAGCGAAGAAGTAGCTGGAGCCTGCGCCGGGGTAGAGTTTGGAGAGTTCCGCGTACGCGACAGCCGTGGCAAGGCAGAGGAGCAAGGCGAAGAGAATGCCAAGCCACATGGACATGCCGGCCGCGGGAGCACCGGTGAGAACCTGACCGCCGAAAGTGAGCCATAGGAATGCGCCAGGTGCAATGAGTGCCATTGCGTTGCTGGTGAGTCCGGTCAGGCCCAAGGTTGCCTTCGGACTGGTTCCGGAAGGGGTTGGGGTTTCATTTGCCACAGACACTCTCCTTTGTGTGCAAGGGAATCAGCGGCGATCGATGGGCCTGTACGCTGGGCCCAGTAACCAATCGATGTGCCTCGCCGACAGCGCCTTGCGCGATGTCAAAGAGCAATCACAAACGGTGTGCCAGTTAAGCAGGCAGCGCAGCTTTTGCCGAAAATCGGGGTGGTGGGCTTGGATTCCGATGAAATGGATCGGTTAAAGGTGATGATAGGGGTTTGGAGGGTCAAGCCTAATTAGTATGCAAACGACAATGGCTATTCATCTACCTGTTGCAATGTTAGGCGGAATGAGGTTTTTGAGAGCGTTTTGGCGTTGGATTCATCGACGAAAGCGTAAGGAGCGTTCGTTTTTTGCAGCGCCAAAGGTTTGACGGGACATGCAAATCACGGGCTTGTAAATTGGATTGGGGTTCCTAGAATCGCGGTTCCAACCGATCATCCCCTGATTTATGCAGATTGCATACGGAAGCATATCAACGTCTGGTCCGGTTAGACCTCACAATGAGGACTGCCTCGAAAGTTGGCAACCCAAGTCAGAGCCCGATTGGCGCGGCAGGGGGGCGATCGTCGTTCTGGCCGATGGGGTTGGTGGGCAGGACAAAGGGGAAGTCGCCAGCAAACTTGCGTGTCAGTCAGCGCTTAAGTCATTTCTGGAAGCCAAGCCGATGGCGGCGCCGACTCAGGTGATCAGCCAGATGTTTAGTGCAGCGAACATCGCTGTTTATGACCAGAACTTGAAACAGAGCGGGGTTGGCCGGATGGCGACGACCATGACCGTCTCCCTCTTCCGTCACAATGAGGTGAACATCGGGCATGTGGGAGATTGCCGGGTTTATCTGGTTCAGCAAGGGCGCATTCGGCAGGTGACCAACGATCATTCATACGCCGGCGTTCAGCTCAAGCTGGGATTGATCAATGTTCAGGAGGCAGCCAACAGTGAGATGCGCTCGGTGTTGACCCGAAGCATCGGCCAGGAGCCGACGCTGCGGGTTGATTTTCATACGATTACCGTCAGCAGGGGCGATGTGATTGTGCAGATGTGCGACGGCGTCTGGACCCAGCTTACCGAAGGGGAGATTGCTGAAATCGTAACCAAGCAGACGCCGGAAGAGGCGTGCAAGTCGCTGGTGACCATGGCGGAGCGCCGCGGAGCGGATGATAATCTTTCCGTGCAGGTGATTCAGGTGCGGGGGGTCGAGCGCCTAAGCTACTACAGAGGGCGGCCAACATTTCAGAAAGAGAGTCCGGCAAACATGGGCAGCGATCTGGAAGTCGGGCAATTGCTGGATGGCAGATTTCAAATCACAGACCTGATCAGCCGGTCGGGGATGGCATCCATTTTCAAAGCCATCGATCAAACGACCGGCGATGTCGTGGCGCTGAAGGTGCCGTTCATGCAATTCGAATCCGATCCGGGATTTTACCAGCGATTTCAGCGTGAGATGGCAATCGGCAAGGCGCTGCAACATCCATATATCCTTCGCATGATCGACGATGAGTCTCTTCAGAAAAGCCGGCCATACATCGTGATGGAATATCTGGACGGCCAGACGCTGGGGCATTTGATGCAGCAGATCCGGCCTTTTCCGGAGGCGGATGGATTGAAACTGATCAGCAGGGTTTGCGAGGCGATTCATTATATGCACGAGCACGATGTGGTGCATCGCGATCTCAAGCCTGACAACATCATGATCTGCTCGGATGGAAGCATCCGCATCATGGATTTTGGCATCGCGAAATACGAGGGGCAGCGGCGGCTGACGTTTGGTGGATTTACACCGACGATGGGGACGCCGGATTATATGGCTCCGGAACAGGTGAAGGGAAAGCGCGGAGATGCGCGGACGGATATTTACAGCCTAGGCGCGATTCTGTACGAGATGCTGACGGGTTCCGCGCCGTTTGAAGGGGCTAATCCGTTCATCATCATGAACAGCCGGCTGAGTGGCGATCCGATTGCGCCGCGGAAACGGAACGAAAAGATTTCGCCGCAGGTGGAGGAGATCATTCTGCACGCGATGGCGCGGCTTCCGGCGGATCGATATCAGACGGCGCTGGAGATGAAAAACGACCTGGATCATCCGCAGGCGGTGCAGGTGACAGGCCGCGTGGACCGGCTGGTGACGCCCAGCCCGGTTTCGGGGAATATTCGGCGTTACCGCCTGGTGGCGATTTGCATCGCGATACCGATTCTGATCTTTGCGATCGTCTTTTTTATGAGCAAGTTTAAGATCGTCGCGAAATAGGCGACGCGGTTTTCCAATTCGGTTCGATTCCCTTAGGATTCCCAGACCAAGATGACCACCGCAATTCCAACCGGAAAAATTGCCTCTGCTATTCGCGCGGCGCATCGCGATGGGATCGGGCTGATTCCTTTTGTGCCCGCGGGATATCCCGATCTGGCGACGACGGCGGCGGTCATCGGGGCGATGGACGCGGCCGGGGCGGCGGTCATCGAAGTGGGATTTCCGTTCTCTGATCCAATCGCCGATGGGCCGACGATTCAGCAGGCATTCACTGCTGCACTGGCGAAGAAGCTGAAAGTGACGGACATCTTCCGCACCGTGCAGTCCGCCTCAGGGAAAATATCTGCGCCCCTGGTGGCGATGGTCAGCTACAGCATCGTCTTTCGATACGGCCCGGAGAAATTCTGTGCGGATGCGAACAAGGCGGGGTTTTCGGGGTTGATTATTCCGGATCTGACGCCGCCGGATGCGGACAAAATGGAGCGCATGATCGGAGAGGCGGGGCTGGAAACGATTCTTTTGATCGCCCCGACAACGGCGAATGACCGGCGGGCGCAGATTGCGCGGCTTTGCACTGGGTTTGTCTATTACCTCTCCGTATCGGGAATCACCGGCGCGCGGGATCAGCTCCCGCCGGATGTGATGCAGAATGTCCAGCAGATCAAGGCGCTGACCGATCGGCCGGTGTGCGTGGGTTTTGGCGTTTCCAAACGTCAGCACGTGCTCGAGCTGACCAAGGTCGCGGATGGCGCGATTGTGGGCAGCGCGATCGTGCAGCGGATGATCCAATCCGCCGGGCTGGGGGCGGATGCGATTGCTAAGGTTGTGGGCGATTATTGCCGGGAACTGCTGGGGAAATGATCATTCCCATTTCACGCGGCGGGCATCGGCCCAGAGGTTTTCCAAATCGTAATACATCCGGGCAGCGCCGTTGAAGACGTGAATAACCACATCCACGTAATCGACGGCGATCCAGGATTCGCCTTCGTATCCCGAGCGGTGAAAGCTCCGAAAACCTGATTTGACGGCCAATTCGTCGATGTCGTCACAGACCGTTCTCATCTGCCGGGCGCTGGTGCCGGTGGCGATGATGTTGAAATCGGTAATGGGCGATACGCCCGTCATATCGAGCACGACAACATCATGGCAGCGTGTGTTTTTCGCCAGGTGCGCGACCTCGATGGCGAATTTGCGAGTTGCCTCCATTCGAGCGGACTGGTCCTTTGCGATCTTGGTTGCGATTTTCGGCTCGGCTTCCGTAGCGATAACTCACCTCCGTTCCCGGCAGTGTATGCACAATTCAATCAAATCCAAGGCCCCGGACCTTTCCCCGGCGTCGGAACACGCTATACAATATAAGTCGTCTCTTACCGGGCGGAATTGATGCGCATGGTTTTTGGGCTGGTCGGCATTCTGGTCACGATGTTCGTGATCATCCTTATCATCAAATATGCCTATGGGCCGAACATGTCTGCCGTGGCACATGCCAACGATCAGGCGAAGTCCGAAGTTCAGCAATTCGGCGGAATGACGGCGGATCATCGCGATGTGACGACCACCTATAAACTTTTTGCCGACACCAATGCCAATGGCAAGCTGCTGGATTTTCAGGTTGCCGATATTGATGCCGACAGCCCGATGGCGACGTATTTTGGGCTGAAGACCAATGATGTGATCCTCTCAGCGGAGCACAACGCGGTTGAATTCAAAATGAATCAGCAGGACGACGAGGAATCCGCAAAATTCGCGATCCGTGATGCATTCACCATGCAGGGCCACCTGGTCGTGCAGCGAGGGGACATGAAGTTGACGCTGCCGATGGCGCCGGGATCCGCTGCGCCGGTCGCGGTCGCGCCGGCGAACAGCTCCACGCCGGCGACATCGCCGAGCCAGCCGATTAATCAGGGGATTAAGAATCCCGACAACGAAATGACGCCGGATGAAAGGCTAAAGGCCCTTTCGCACATGAATCCGGGGATGTGATCCGGTCATCAGGGAATAACCGCATCGGCTTCGATTTCGATTTGAGCATCGGCGTCGATCAGTTTGGCCACTTCGACGATTGTTGTAGCCGGGCGGATTTCGGCGAAGACTTCGCCGTGAACCAGCGCCACCTGCTCCCACTTTGAGATATCCGTGACATACATCCGCGTGCGGATGACGTGTTCGATCTTGCCGCCCAGGGCTTCGATGGCGGCGCGAATGATTTCCAGCGATCGGCGGGTCTGATCGGAGAGTGAGGGGGAATACTTCCCATCCGCGCCGACGCCGACGGTCCCGGTCACAGCGATGAGATTCCCGCTGCGGACGGCGCGAGAATACCCCATCTTGGGTTCCCATTTGGAGCCGGAACTGGCGGTCTTTCGCCCGGCGCGGTCGGCGGTGGTGATGTGGATGTCTTTGGGCATTTGAATCTCCTGTTGGAAACTTGCTGATTTTCCAAATTACGAAATCATTTCTTCTTGTTCTTTTCCGCCAACAACTCCGGTCCGGCAGGGCAATCCTTAAAAATCGTACATTTATCACACGCGGGATTGCGGGCCATGCAGATCGCGCGGCCGTGGTGGATCATCAGGTGCGACCAGAGCGTCCATTTGTCCTGCGGTATCACCTGCATTAAATCCTGTTCGATTTTTTCGGGATTGTCGAAATCAGTCAATCCCAGTCGCTGACTGAGACGGCCGACGTGCGTGTCGACGACGACGCCGACGTTTTGGCCGAAAGCGTTACCGAGGACGACGTTGGCGGTCTTGCGGCCGACGCCGGCGAGGGCGGTCAGCTCATCCATCGTTTTGGGAACCTGGCCTTTGTGCTTGTCCAGGAGCGACTGGGCCATGCCGCGGATGCTTTTGGCCTTGTTGCGGAAGAAGCCGGTGGATTGGATGTCGCGCTCCAATTCTTCCTGCGAAGCCTTCGCGTAATCGGCGGCGGACTTATATTTGCGGAACAGATCTTTCGTGACCTTGTTTACCCGGTCGTCCGTGCATTGCGCCGAAAGGATCGTCGCAACGAGCAATTCAAGCGGCGTGCGATAATTCAGGCTGCATTTGGCGTTTGGGTAGGTTGCTTCCAAAATCGGCAGGATTTTGGCGACCCGTCGTTTTCGCTCGGGCAAGGGGTTGGAATTCTTCTTGGCCATGCGAATTAGTGTTCCATGATCAGTGTCGTGGCCTGCGTGATGCCGCCGCTGAAGAGGATGATTCCAAGAAGAAAGAAAACCAGGACATTCAGGAGCAGAAAACTTTCTCGCTGATATCGCTCGAACAATTCGCGGGCTGGGTTGGCGGTGTCGGGTTCGTCGGCGTTGTCGATGAACTCCTTGCGGTATTTCCACGCCTTGGGCCAGACGAATCGCCAGTCATAGACGACGACGCCGACCGCCCCGACCAAAAGCCCGGAGCGCACAAAGAGCGATGCGCGGACCCAGGAATCGTTGACATTCAGCACAAACCACTGGCTGCAGATGGTGATCCCCAGCAGCACGGCACAGAGCAGCCCCCATCGCCAGAGCATGACGACCAGATTCCCCAGGATGCTACCGCCCAGGAGAATCGAGTGCTGGCCTTCGAGATTCACGCTGAGAACTTGCGGTAGGATGGGGTTGTATTCGCGGAGCGTGCGAAAGATGATTTGCGCGGCGGCGGCGATGAAAAGCGCTCCGCCGAACCAGCTCGATAACGCAAGCCAATAGACCACCTGCACGAACTGAAAAAGCATGAAGCGAAGGGTAGGGCGCGGCGGAGGAATGTCAAATCGACGGGTGGGGTATGGGGCCGCGAAATCTGAAATCTGAAATTTGAAATCCGAAACGAAGAGGGAAATGTTCCGCCGCGCAGTTTTCTTATGAATTGCGGGGCGTTACACTTCATGTGTGCGGAAATTCATTTGCCTTGCCTTTATCTTCGGATTGATCTTCGCGGCCATAGGGTGCGATTCAAAAGTCACTGAGCCGGGGGAGCCGGAACATGGCGGGGTGTTTTTGCATGGCGATCCCTCGAACAATCCATCGACGCGCTAGTTAGCGCGAAGATCCTGGTCTGCCGCCGTCAATATAAACAGACTGCATAGGGTGGACAACGCGAATAGTCCCATGAATGCCATGAGACCCTTGCCATGCGTTCCGCAAAGTTTTTCATTGCCTGCCGGCCTAATGCGGCATAAACTAGGCGTGTCGTAGCTTGTTGTTCCACGCCATGGAGGATTTGTTTTGGTGTGGCCATCCCGTAGTAAATGCAATTCCGCCCGGAAAATCGTTCTACCCACTCTTCTATTAGCGGGGTTGGCTTACCCTGCGCTGGCATTGGATATTCAAGGCGTCCTCCCCGGGGCGGCGGATCAGCCGCAGACGAATGCGGAACTTATCGATTCCAACAGCAATGTTCTCAGCGATCAAGGCGTCTCAGCCATTCAGGCATTTCTGGATACCGGAACCAGCGGAGTCATCCTAAGCCTGGAGACGCAGCAGGGATTGGGAGCAAACCTCGACAGTTACAATGGAACACCGACTACCTTTCAGGACATCGCAGTCGGCGGACTCATCGGATTCAATGTCTCGACCCCATATACCATCGCCTTGGCGCCGTTCAGCATCAACACCGACCCCAGCGCCGGTGGAAATGAGCCGGATCCGAGCGCCTTCGTACCGGTGACCGGCCCGGTGCGGATGGAGACCAACCCGACGCCAGCGCCCGACAGCGATTTCAGCGTCGGGCCGATCGACATCATGGGGATGAGTGCCCTGCAGAACAAGGTCGCGGTGTTTGACATCCGGCCGATCAACGCATTCGTGAATGGCGGGGATTTTGGCGAGACGGCAACTTATGTTTACAGCGCGGGGACGCCTTACAAGCCCGCGACGCTGGATACCGATCCTGGAATTGCGCCGATGCAGTATCACATCAAGGTGAGCTACGCCAATTTCAAGCCGTATACCTTGATTAATCCGAGCGCAGCGCCCGGGCCGGCGTTCAACAACAATCCGATCGTCGGGCCCAATCCCCTGAATCCCAACGGCGATACCACGCCGCCAATTTCGATTTCATATAACGGGCACGCTTCGACGGGGAGTTTTCTCTTTGACACAGGAGCGGCGGCGTCGTTTATCTCAACGGCCGAAGCCGCGAAGCTGGGAGTGGTCTACGGCATGGACGGCGGCGGGAATCCGGTGCTGATCAATTCTACGACTCACGCACAGATCCCCAATCAGTTTTCCATTCCTATCACCGGCGCGGGCGGCGCGACTGTTGATTCGCTGGGGTTTTATCTCGATTCGTTGACGGTGCCGACGGTCGAGGGCGAGCCGATCAATTTTCTGCAGGCGCCGGTGCTGGTGCAGGATATTACCGTTTCCAACGCCACGAGCACTGTGACTCTGGACGGCGACCTGGGCATGAATTTCTTCGAGCCCAGCGTTGATCCCTCAACTCTCAACCTCGCGCCCAGTGAGTTTGACTGGATGACGTTCGATCAGGCCAACGGTTTGATCGGCGTCAACCTGGCGAATAATTCGATCGTCGCCCTCGGGACTCCGACATCCTGGGCGTCGCCGACCAGCGGCAATTGGTCGCTGGTGTCGAATTGGGCCACGCCGACCGTCCCGGGGTCGTCGACGGCCGTCACGTTTAGCACCGGATCCACGACGCCCTACGCGGTCAATCTCACCGCCAACGCGGCGGCAAGCAGTCTGAGCGTTCAGGGCGACAAGGTGACGCTGCAAAAGGCCGGGTTCAATTTGAATGTGAGCGGCGCAGTGAACATCACCAGCGCCGGTGGCCACAATGGATTGCTGAAGCTCACCGGCGGCGGAGTCAGCACCTTCGGATCTCTCAGCATCACCAGCGGCCAACTGGATATCACCGACAACAAAGTGGTGATCAATTACGGCGTCGGCAACCCTTCGCCGCAGGCCGCGATCAAAAACTATATCGCCGGCGGTTACAACGGCGACGCGTGGAACGGCGTGGGCATCGTCAGCTCCAAAGTCGCGTCGGTAAACGCATCGCACAACAATCCGCATCTATATGCGGTCGCTTACGCCGATGCCGGCGATGCCGCTGTGAAAAACGACGGCTTTGCGCCGGGGACGGTGGTCATCGAGCCGGCGATCGTCGGGGACGCGAATCTGGATGGCAAGGTGAATTTCACCGATTTCCAGCTGTTTTCTGCAAGTTATAACGTCACGAATACTTCCTGGGACCAGGGAAATTTCGTTTACGGCGCGAAAACGAATTTCACGGACTTTCAATTGCTTTCTTCTAATTTCAACGATTCGACGTCGCTGGACGCTGCGGACTTTAACGCGATGAACCAATTCGCCCTCAGCCAGGGATATACGCTCACTGCCAATCCCGATGGCGACGGTTTTTCGGTCACGCAGGTTCCCGAACCGGCTGCGTTGTCGATCCTTTTGGGCGCGAGTCTGATTCTGGCTTTTCGACCTGGGCGAATGCGCCGAATCGCTATCCCTGTCTGATCACATAATAAGGCTGCCCCGTGAATCCCGGCTCAAACCCCGGGAAAATGGCCGCGCGATTCTGATCGCCCTGAACCTCAAAATAATATTGCAACGGATAGGGCGAAGCCGAGTACGTGCCGTCGATGCTCGCGGTGAATTTCCCGGTCGCGCGATCCATGTCGAGATATTTGTAAGTCTCCGCGTGATTCATCCGGCGATACGCCAGCCGGACGGAGGCTGGAAGTGCGTCCCCGGAAATCTCAAGCGCCACCGGCTGCCCGCTGCGAAAAGCGGCGGGGGGTGTATGCAATAATTGCGGCTGCCATCGATCATTCGAAGAGAGCGCCTGAGCCATCGCGGCCGCGATCGTTTCGACCGGGACCGAATCCTTCGCCGGTTTGGGCACGTAATTCTCGACCGCGGCGATATCCTGATCGATGGCGGGCAGCCGATCCTGCCAACTGCCGCGAATCTGCGGCGCATCGCCGAACGTGATGTCCTTTACGTAAACGGTCGCCGCCAGAGCCGACAGATCGGCCCAGGCCGTGCGCGCCTTGCGATAGGCAAACAGCGCCTCCTGCCGCGCCGGCTCGTGGGCGGTCTGGCTGAAGATCGAAAACAAAACGCCCGCACGGAATTTCCAGGCGAAGAAGCTCCCCAGTCCCGCCGCGATTCGCGCATCGATCACTTCTCGCCGGATTCCCGGATCGGTCAATTCAGACAAATCACTCATCGCGCCCGATCCCCAGAGTGCAAGCTGTGCAGCGACATCCCTCGGCGAAACCTTTGCCAGTGGCTTTTGTGACAGAAGGGACTGCGAATACTCCTGTATCGTCGCAAAGATCTGCGGATCAAGGGAACTGACAGTGCCAAAAACCCGTGGCGTCGGCGTATCCGTGTATGGTCCGCCCGTACGCGGCTCTACCATCGACATGTTCGTGTACATCTCAGGGGTGTAATTCGCATTGGCGGCCGAGGGGCAATGCGCGCTCGTCACCAGTGGCAGAATCCGGCTGCACTGGGCCAGGGCGGATTCGAGCTTGGCGTTGCTCATCTCCCGCCGCCAGACGTCCGGGGATGTCTTGGGGTCATAACTCAATCGCCCCCAGAGACGGTACGTGTAACGATATTTCTGCCAATCCTCCGCCGGCTGGAGTGACTTGTCAGCATATGCGTTGCGCCCGCCGGGCAATCCCGATCCCTTGCGGCCTTTGAATCCCAGCGGATCGAACATCTCAAATCCATCGCTGCCGCAGAAGCTAAAGCACTTTGCGTATTCCGCCTCAAAATGCGGATCGCCCGAGAGCAGCAGATGCTGCGTCCCCGGCCAGATGCGGTGGATGATTTTGTAAGGGCGATCCTCGCGCATCAGATCACCGTAGCCGTAGCGGAGGAAACTGCGCGTGCCATTGGAAAGGGCCATCGCCCCGCGCGCGTTGGTGGCCTTGGGCAATTCTAATTCGCGAATCGAACTCTGATGGTACGGCAATCCCTGATGCTCCGCCCAGAATTTGGGCGAGAGCGTTACCGGCAATCCGCTCTGGACCGCCGTGTCGATCATCTTCTGATCCAAACCCTTGGCGTGCATGTCGATCTCGATCTTCCGCCCGCTGGCGGCGATGCCGGAATAGACCGTTTTCCAGAAATCGTAATTTCCCTCGGCCACGCCGCTCTCCCCGTGCGTACGCAGCGTGATCCCCGTGATGGAAGGGCACTCCTTGAGCAGCATAGTCATCGCATCCCGGCAATAGTCCGCGTGCTTCTCCGCAGTCAAACCCGTCACCACATAATTCACATTGGGGCTGCGAATCCACTCGTACGCGTGCGTCCAAATCCCCAGATTGAAATCCAGCCCGCGCAGGGCCGCCTGATCGCTGATAAATTTCAGCATCTCCAGATTCTTATCCCGCTCGGCATCGCTCAGCTTGTCCACCCGCACGTCGTACCCCGGCACCGAAAGCAGAAACGGATAGGCAAAAAAGAAATAGGCGTCCGCCAAACCCTGTGGCGCGTCGTATCCAACGCCCATCGCCAGATTGAACCGGTTGAATCGCTGGGTGACGAGGTTGGTGAGATAATCCTGCCAGAACTGGCGGTCGTAATACCAGGCTTTGTCTTCGACATCGCTGACGAAACAGCGCATGACGCTGCGGATTCGATTGGCCCGATACTGATGGATTTCTGAAATCGAACTCAGCGCCGACAACGGATCGTCAGAATGTTCAACCAAATCTGCCAATTCGGTTAACGCATAGACCAAGCCCCGCTCATCCCTCCCGTAGGCCACAACAATCCGCTGGCTTTGCGGCTGAATCAAAAACGATTCAGCCGCATCCTGATGAACCTGCGAGGACATTGATACGGGCAGTGGCGTACCATTCGCCAAAATCTGGATGTCCGCCCCTGGCATATCATCTCGCCATGATATGATCTTGCAATCTACTCCGCGCGCGACGATCGTTTTCCGCAAGTGATCCATCGCCCATTTCCCCGGCGCGGAAGCCGCCATCGGATCATCGCCGGGAATAATGGCAACCGATCTATTGGCACCCGCCGAAGAAGGCGCCTGTTGCGTCGACTGCGATTTACACCCAACCAAGCCCTGCGCCACCGCCCATCCGCCCAGCGCCGCCGTTTGTTTCAGGAATTTCCGACGACTTGGCAAAACGCCATCCGATCGTTTCATGGTGCTCCTCGCAATGGATCGTTATTTCGTGCTCTTGAATGTCATCTCCGCCGGCGTAAGTCCCGGGGCCGTCGCATGGATCGTGATATTGCCCGCGTGCATCGTCCCACGCACCAGCACCGTCGCGATTCCGGCTTCGGCGCGGACGGGATTCGCCTTGATCCGATCATCATTGATGATCGTTCCTTCGCCTTCCACGGAGAACGTCACTTCATCGTTGGCAAACGGATGCGTCGTGCCGCGGGCGTCGGTGATATACGCATGAACCCGAATCCAATCCACCCCGTCGGCCACGAGATCTTTGCCGCTGGTGTCGGCTTCCAATCGCAATTTCGCAGGAGTGCCCGGGTGATTGATCGCGTACGTCGCGACGACTTTCCCATCGATCAGGCCCTCGGCTTTCAAGCCGTTGATGGCGGCGTTGGCGGGCGCGATGCCGGTCATAAACATCGTCGATTGTTCCTCGGAAATCTGCCCGATCTTAAACGTGAACGGCGGATGCGGCAGGGCGTAACCGCTCATCGGCTTCTCCGTGGCGATCACTTGTTCGCTCATCTGCGTCCCCGCGCGACCGCGGCGGGTGGTCATCGATAGTCGCACTTCCTGGCAGTTGCTGAAAACAGTCACGTTGTTCGGCGATTGAAACGTCGCGTAGTTGGCGATAAACACCATCGGGCCGTCCTCAACCCCATTTACATGAACATTCGGATCGCGCTGGCTCTGGAAAAAATAGAAATCGAATTTCGGAACGCGGAACAGATCCAGCGGTCCGCCGAGGAACGGCTGATGGTGATACCCCCGATAAGCATCCACCCCCGCCCAGAGATCAAGCCCCGCCAGCCGCTCGTCGATTTTCGCATCAGGACGAGTCGCCGCCCCCGGCCTACCCCCGGCGAATCCGCCGTTGATCGATTCGACATGCGACCACGCCTGCACGAGCATGGCCTCCTCGCCCCAGCCGCGCGAGATTCGCACGCGCGATTGTTGATCGCTCCAGTTGTCGACCTGATCGCCGATCTCGCGGATCCACAGGGGTTTGGCCCGATTGTTGCCGCGATAGGTGACATCCCAATCCTGGCCGCCGACGGAATCGCCGGCTGTGTAACACGGATCAAAGGGGTATTCCTCATGCACGATTTTCTGCAGCGTTGCGTAGAGATTGCGGTTGTTGGATTCGTTGAGCTGTGCTTCCCAGAGAATCACGCAGGGATGATTGCGGTCTCGCCGGACCATGGTGCGGGCGTTTTCGTAGACGCGCTGGTTGAAGAGATCGTCGCCATTGAATTGCCAGCCGGGGTTGGAGACGATCAGGAGCAAACCCAATTCATCGCACGCATCAACGAAGGCGGGAGACTGCGGATAGTGGCTGCGGATGGACGTGAACCCCGCCTCCTTCAGCTTCACCGCGTCGCGATATTGTGCCTGATTGGAGAGGGCGTATCCGACGTACGGATGATCCTGATGCCGGTTTGCGCCCATCGAGACAAACTTTTCGCCGTTGATGAACAAGCCATGATCCGCGTCGAATTTGAACGTGCGGATGCCGATGCGTGTGTCGATCGAATCGACCGTCTTACCGCCGGTGACGATGTTCGTGTGCAGCGTGTAGAGATAGGGATGATCGGGATGCCAGAGATTGGGCGAGGTCACCTTTAATTGCAGCGTGGCCGTCTTCGATTCCGCTGGCGCGAGTTGCAGATCGGCCGATCCAGCCGCAACGACCGCTCCACTCGCATCCCGCAATTCCTCGTTCACTGTGGCGTTTCGCGCGCCCGCATATTCATTGATGACTTCCGTCCGAACCTGCACGGTCGCCGCATCCTTGGCAACGGATGGGAATGAAACAAAAATCCCGCCACCGGCCGGCTTGCTCGCCAGCATGACATCGCTGACATGCAGTTTGTCTGTCACATCCAGATGCACCTCGCGATAGAGCCCGCCGAAATAGACAAAATCCAGCATATTCTGCGGCTTGCCGGGCGGGACTTCCTTGTTGTCGGAATTATCCAGCCTGACCGCCAGCACATTGTCAGACCCGAAATTCACCGCGTCGCTGATATCAATCGTGAACGGCGTATATCCGCCAAAATGCGTGTAAACTTTCTTGTCGTTGAGATAAACATCCGCCACCTGCATCGCCCCATCGAAACGAAGAAACAGCTTGTGATCCTTCCATGAATCCGCCGGCGTAAAATGCTTGCGATACCAGCAGACCCCCTGAAAGTTCTCCATGCCCGATGCATCGTATGGCTCGAGCCTCACCGTGTGCGGGATGACGACGTTATTCCATTTCGAATCATCCACCGTTCCAGCCGGAAGGTCGCCGATCTGGAATTTCCAATCGTGATTGAAATCAAGAACCTCCCTCGCAAAAACCGGTGAACTCAAAAGTAATATCGCCAGTGCCAGAAATCGAAATCGCATAGCCCTATCCTTCCACGACCAACACCTGATGATCAACAACAGACGGCAATGTGAGCTTTACCCAACCATTCGCCACCGCGCCAGCGATTACCTTCGGGGAATCTCCCACAAGCGTCGAGCATCGACCGCCCGAAATACCGCTGGGAAGCTTGATCGAAATCCCAATCGGCCCAATCCCGGTCAACTGATCCACCGGCGACTTCCACGTCGCCGAGCTCGTCAGATTCACCACATGCAAAATCAACCGATTGTTTTGCCGATATAGCTCACAATGCACCAGTCCCGGCGAATCAACCTTCAGCGGAAGATCATCCTTCGCCGCCCAGCGGACGATATTGGCCAGCAGATCGCCATGATCCGGGAAGTTGTACATCGCATATCGCCGGTCGATATCCGCCGCCAGATACGCGACGCGCCCACCGGCGTTCTCGTTGATCACCAACCCCGGAACATCCGTCTTAGGCACGCGCATCCAGGAAACCTCCGGTGGCGTCGCTGGAAACGCGGGCACAAACGTCAGCAGCACCTGCGCCTTGCCGTCGGGAGATAGCGTCTGCAGGGATCCGCCATACGGCAAAACATCCGTCTCTTCAAACCCCGCGAGAATTTCATGACGAGTTCCGCTCGCCGCAGGCTCATCGCCCCACATCGGGCCATCGACAGTCCCGCGCAATTCCGGCGTCAGCCGCAGATAGGTGTGCGCCGCGTCGGTAATCGCCGCGCCGCCGCGACCGACTCGCGGGCCGGTGGGCATCACGCCTTTTCCTCCTTTGACGCCAAACAGATCGGCCAGGGCAAAATCACTTCGCGCATCGCCAAATTCGTTGAACAATCCCGTCTGCCCCGACGCCACCAGCGAGCCGCCTTTCTTGACGAATTGCCGGATGGAAGTCACCTGCGAATCGCTCAATCCTCCCACATTCGGGAGCACCAATGTCGTGATGTCCGCGCCCGCCTTCTCCAGATCGTCCAGATGCAGCGGCACAAACCCGATTCGCGCACGGATCATCGCCTGTGTGAATCCCCGCATCGGCTCATCGACCAGCTCGCCCGCGTTATCCCGCCCGAAGAAATCCGCGTTGCGCTGCGACCACCCAACCGCGACGCTCACCATCGGCGTGCGATTGATCAAATATTCCTGATTCGCCTCATGCCAGCGCATCATCGGCTCGGCCGTCTTGTACGCCCGGCGATCCTCATGGTACGCCCCCACATGATGCCACCACGGCCCGATTCCCCCGGCAAAACCAGCGGCCATCCACATCCGCGCTTCCGGGGCGGTCTTGGCCGAAAATCGGAATTGCGGTGCGCCGTGCTGATACATCGCCATGCTTTCGATGATGATCTTGTCGGGCCCGAGCAAACTCCGCGCAAATTTCCCGGACATCGCGTTTTCCTGAAACCCCGTCGGGCTGCTGCGCGATTGATTGTCCAGCAGAAGAATCGGGGCTCGCGCGCAGATTTCCTTCAGATCGCGGAAACTCCCGCTCTGCCCACCGGTGCCCGCGCCGTTCATCCCCACCCATACGCAGTCCGCGCCGCCTGCTTCCTGCGTCACTTTGTTGTTGAATTCCCACTGCTTGATGCGGAGGTCGTAATTCCAATCCGTCCATTTGCGGAAGATCGGATCATTCCAATCCCGCCGGGCCGGTAGGGGGCTTCCTGAATAATCCTTGAACTTGTCCACGCAATTCTTGCAGTAGCAGATCATGTTTCGATCCAGCCCGCTCCAGATATTGTCGGTGAGCCCTTCCGGATGCGTCCGCTCGATGATCTCCCGCAAAACCCCCGGCAAAAACTCCGAATAATATCCCCCGCTGATGCAAGAAAGATAAAATTCCCCGCTTCGGTAAACCTGACCACTTGCATCCACGCCAAACCAATCCGGATGCGCCTGGTATAAATCCTCGTGCCCCTTGCTCGAATCCATGCGCGCAAGGACGCACAGCCCATCCGCATGCGCCGCCGCCGCAAGCTCGCCATAGAGGTCGCGATCCTTGAGCTGCGGCGGACGATAGTGCAACGGGAATTTGCTCGGATAATATGCAAAGATTCCCCCCGCGTTGATGATCACGCCCTGCACGCGCGTGCGCTTCCAATATTTTCGCCACCACGCGATGTCGTAATGAGCGATGTCCGCTTCGGTGATGTTGGTCTGCCCCCATCGCATAGCCCGCTGATACCATGGAATGGCGCCCTGCGCGGCTGGCGCGGTTTGCGCCGCCGCTTTCTTGTCTTCGATGCCCATCGCCGCGACGGCTGTCACCGCCGCGACCGTTTTCAAGAAATCCCTTCGCGTCGTACCGGTAGAATGAGATGGAGTGGTTGGCATGGGGGCCAATCGTACCACCACGCTTCGCTTGCGGAAATGATGAATGATGAATGAAATGCGGGCTTCTAATTCATCATTCAGCATTCATCATTCAGCATTTCTTCCTCGCGTTCTTAGCAACATCCATCCCAACATGGGCATGACCACTACTATCCCCGGCTCCGGTATTTCCGTAATCGTCGCCTCATTGCTCACCGTCACCGCGTCCAGTTGAAAGCTGAACGCATACGTCGCCGGCACCGAAAATCGGATAAAATTCACCTCGCCCAGTCCGGTGCCCGAAACATTGAGCCATGTGCCGCCGGCGGATCCCCCATACGCTGCAAGCGTCGCCGCCTCGTTTGGTTCATTGGCAAGCGACGCCAGATTCCCGGTGAACGGCTGCCCATAATTGCTCGCCTGCGTGGCCGCTACATCCGCGAACGCATTGGCCGGAATATCAAATACGATCGGATTTCCTCCATTGAGCGAAACCCAATTGTTCCCATCGCTGCTGACATTCACATCCGCCTGAATCGAAGGGTAAAAAAGCGCCGGCCCCCCATTCGTCCCGCCCGATGGCTGTTGCACAAATTGCTGAAACGCAAACACCCCGATCTGCGGCCTGGGATCCGTGCAGCTCGCAGGCGTCGACAATTGCAACGTCAATTCCCCGCCCAATCCCACCGACACCACATCATTCGGGCTAAATGGATTATTAAACGGCGTAGTCGCCACCCCATCCCCCGGATTCGTCTGCGGTAATCCCAACGCCACGCTCGGATTTGTGTATGAATTAAACTGAAACCGATTCGTCCCCTGATCGTACGACACAACGGCACTGGCATATCCCCACCCAAAGGCGCGCCCGCATAACGACAATCCAACAGCGATCACCAATCCCAGTGCCCTGCATGAAATGAAACGACCCATATTTATGCTTATCCCCAAATCACGCGCCACCGACAAGGTCTAAACTACCGACCGCCTGCCGGATTACAAGCAAAGTTAATTCGCCCGTTGTAGAATGCCATCCAGGAGCACCGATGACCGCTAAAACATTTCCGCGTCTTTGTCTGTCGCTCGCGCTGATTTTAATTTTCGCAGAGATTTCCCGCGCCCAATCCTCGCCGCCTTTCTACCTCGGCGCCGACATCTCCACCCTCGCCCAGGTCGAGCAGCGGGGCGGCGTCTACCTCGACGACAACAAACCCGCCGATCCCCTCTCCATCTTCATGAAACACGGCTGGACCTACTTCCGCCTCCGCGTCTGGGTCAACCCCGGCAATCATGGCAACGATCTCGCCTACACCACCGCCCTGGCCAAGCGCATCAAAGCCGCCGGCGGAACGTTCATGCTCGATTTCCACTACTCCGACTGGTGGGCCGACCCGCAAAAGCAAAACAAGCCAGCCGCGTGGAAAGATCTCCCCTTCGATGATCTGGTCAAGCAATGCCAAACCTACACGTCGGATGTGATCAAACATCTCAAAGACGCCGGCGCCTGCCCGGATATGGTCCAGGTCGGCAACGAAATCACCGGCGGCACCCTCTGGCCCGATGGACAGGTCAAAGTCCCACCCTCCACCGTCAAAGTCTTCACCGGCGACGTCACCACGATCCAGCCCCCCGAACCGTACGACGATGCAAAGCAGTGGAATAATCTCACGACGATCATCAAAGCCAACATCGCCGCCGTGCGATCCGTCACCACGCCCGCCGATCACGTCCGCATCATCATCCACATCGACTGCGGCGGCGACTGGCCCGTCACCCAATGGTACGTCGACCACCTCAACGCCGCCCATGTCGATTACGACATCCTCGGCCAAAGCTACTACCCCATCTACCACGGCACCCTGCAAAATCTAAAGGACAACCTCCGCGAAACGATCAACCACTATCACAAAGATGTCATGGTCGTAGAGACCGGCTATCCCGCCCGCCCGCAGCGCCGTCTCACCGACGCCCAGGCCAAAAACATGACCTGGCCCATGACCCCCGAAGGCCAGCGGCAATTCCTCGCCGACGTCATCGCCGCGGTGAAGAATGCCCCCGAATCCCACGGCATAGGAGTTAACTACTGGCACCCCGAATCGACATACATGGCCGGCCCCACCACCCGCCCCAACAACGACGTCAATTCGCTCTTCGACGCCAAAGGCAACGCGCTGCCCGCGATGGACGTTCTAAATTGGATGCCCAAATAACCGTCTCCGACTGATTATCCCTTGCACTTCAACATTGAGCGTTGAGTGTTGCCGGCCCTGAGCCTGTCGAAGGGAGCGTTGCATACCTCTTCATTCAGCATTCATCATTCACCATTCAGCATTTCCCTTCACCCTTCCCCCGTTCCCGCCGATAACCACTAAGTATGCCTTCAGACACCTATTCAGTCGCCGCCGAATACACACAAAATCAGAATTCCAGCCATTCACCTGCCCCGGAGCGTTGCGACGACGGCAAGGCTCTGCTTGCCATGAGTGGCGCAATGCTCTGGCCGGGCGTTGGCCACTGTTTCAGCGGATCCTTCATCGCTGGCAGCATCTGGTTCTTTTTCTGGACATCGATTGTCACGGCGTTCATCGCGATGCTCGCCTTGCCGCAATATCTCGCGGGTTTGGTTGTGCTGGTCCCGCTGGCGGCGATCGTACAGCTTGCCCAGACATTCCACGCTGTCCGCCGCGCCAAGCGAAGTGAATTACCAATGCTCGCCAACCCGGCCATGCGATACGCCGCCGCCGGCGTGGTTCTGGTCCTTGCCGGCATCGTCCAGATGTCCGCCATTCGCTACATCCAGGACAACTGGCTCGAAGTCTGCTGGCAACCCACCACCAGCATGGCCCCCGCGATCATCCCCGGCGACTGGTTCCTGGAACTGCGAAATCAGCCGCTGCAGCGTTGGGACATCGCCGCCTTCCACGCGCCTCGCTCGCCCGATCGTGAATACAAGGACTACTGCAAGCGCGTCGTCGGCCTCCCCGGCGAAAAAGTCGAGATCACCGCCAGCGCCCTCCTCATCAACGGCAAGCCGACCAAACTCCCTCCCCACGTCGGCCCCTATATCCCGGTCGACACCAACCTCCAGCGCCTCAGCGATTCCGCCCCCTTCGGCGCCG
>Ga0207052_10158_pt1 | contig 23172 bp, 14 predicted proteins | sample Alteio_BWMinCont_62_FD_153294 | JGI IMG/M metagenome (GOLD analysis project Ga0207052, IMG submission 153294) | Enriched cells from forest soil in Barre Woods Harvard Forest LTER site, Petersham, Massachusetts, United States -... | ecosystem: Environmental > Terrestrial > Soil > Temperate forest >...
AGGAGGCATGCTGCGAAGGTCGCGCTTACGCGCGATGTGCGTGCACTCGTGTAGCGGAAGCTTGATGCGGTAGGGGTGACGCGGAGTGTTTCGGGGTCCTTCGTCGCGTTGCTCCTCAGGATGACACCTTCATTATTATTTTCAAAAATTTTCATTTGGCACCTCCGGTGCTGGCCGGGGCTTTTGTGACGGCTGGCTCCGCGGCTGGTTTGGGTGCCTGGGTCTGGATCATGGCTGAGGTGCGGTTGCCGGCGATGAAGATCTTGTTGGCGACGCGGCGGATGTCGGCTTTGGTGACGGCATCGTCTTCGTCGAGCTCTTTGAAGAGCTGGCGCCAGTCGCCGAAGCGGGTCTGGTACTCGGCCAGGGAATGGGCGATGCCCTGGTTGTCGTCGAGGCCGCGGAGGAGGTCGGCGCGTTGGCGTGTCTTGAACATGGCGAGCTCTTCGTCGCTGACGTCTTCGGTCTTGAGGCGTTCGACCTGGGCTTCGATGGCGTCGCGCATCTCCTGCGGCGTGTGGCCGGGCGCGGGGATGGCGTAGAAGGAGTAGAGGCCGGGGTACTTTTCGCCAGGGAAGCCGCTGAAGCCTTCGGCGGCGACGGCGATGTGCTGGTCGCGGACGAGGGTTTTGTAGAGGCGGGCGGTGCGTCCGTTGGAAAAGATGTCGGTGATAGCGTCGTAGACGGCGTCGTCGGGATCGCGGTAGTCGGGGCGGTGATAGCCCTCGATGTAGAAGGGCTGGGTGCGCTCGGTGAGGGTGACGGTCTTCTCGGCGAACTGCGGCGGCTCGATAGTGGTCATCTCTTCAGGCTTGGGACCGGCAGGGATTGCGCCGAAGTATTTTTCGAGCAGGCTCAAGTCCGAGGCTTTTACATCGCCGACGACGGCGATGACGATGTTGGAGGGCGTGTAGTACTTAGCGTGGAAGGCTTCGGCTTCTGTAGCCGAGACCTGCGAGATCTCCGACTCCCAGCCGACGCCACTGCGGCCGTAGGGGTGGGCGACGTAGGCGGTGGCGAGGAACTGTTCAACCATGCGGCCAATGGGGTCGGAGTCGACGCGCATGCGGCGCTCTTCCTGGACGACGTCGCGCTCCTTGTAGAACTCGCGCATGACGGGGTGGCCGATGCGGCCGCTTTCAAGGTAGGCCCAGAGCTCGAGACGGTTGGAGGGCATGGACCAGAAGTACTGGGTGGAGTCTTCTTCGGTGGAGGCGTTCAGGCCGGTGGCGCCGGCCTCTTCGGCGATCTGCGAGAACTGGTTGGGGATGACGTACTGCTGGGCGTCCTTGGTAGAGGCGTCGAAGGCTGCCTTGAGGTCGGCGAGCTTCTTGGGGTCCTGGCCGACGAGCTTGCGGAACTCGGTGTCATAGGCGGCGTAGGCGACTTCGACTTTGGCGAGAGCGATCTTCTCAGCGGGGTAGTTGGTGGTGCCAACTTCGGTGGTGCCCTTGAAGGCCATGTGCTCGAACATGTGTGCGAGGCCGGACTGGCCGTTGGGATCGTTGGCAGAGCCGGCGTCGACGAGGGTGTAGTAGCTGAAGACGGGAGCTTCGGGGCGCTCGCAGATGAGGAGGGTGAGGCCGTTGGGCAGGACCTTGGTGGTCACGCGGCTGGAGAAGTTCTTCTCAATGGCGGCGGTGTCTTGCGCGTGGAGATGCGGTGCGTGGACGGCGATGGTGGCAAGAAGGGCGATGCTGAGAAGGCGAGAGCGAACGGGCATGCGGTGAGAACCTCGGAGACGACAGTTTAACGCTACATCATTGGTGGCTGAGGATATAGACGTTGGGGTGATGGGTTTGTTGTGGAAGGAAAGAAGGCGGTCGTCGTTGCGGGACGATGCCGCACCCGGATTCTTATCTCGCCGGGAACCTGCTGTGGTTCAGTGGCGGGGTGGTTTGGAGATATCCACTGTTGCCTTTTGAGTAAACGTCAGTGAGAATCAGCATTGACAATGCACAACAGAGGTCTGGTCCGTCGAATGCGCCTAAGTTTACTGCAACTTGCAGCGATTGCCCTGGCAGCGGTGGGCGTTGGTGCGCCGGTGGCGCTTGCACAAGCGGCGGTGCAGAATGCGACGGTTTCGCCGCTTCTGGCGACGGCTACGGATCTGGGGGCGCTGCCGGTCTCGCAGCCGGTGACGGGGGTAGTGCTGCAGCTGGCGACGACGCCGGCGCAGCAGGCCGATCTGGCACAGTTTTTGAGTGCGGTGGTGGACTCTAGTTCGGCAGAGCATCATCAGTGGCTGACGCCGTCTGCGTTTGCGGACCGGTTCGGAGCGTCTGCGGCGGATGTGGCGACGCTGACGGCGTGGCTGGGCGGGCAGGGTCTGCATGTGGATTTTGTGGCGCAGGCGCGGGATTTTGTGGTGGTGAGTGGGACGGCGGCGCAGGTGGAAAGTGCGCTGGATGTGCAACTGGATCGCTTCCTGCTGGCGAATGGTACGCGCGGGTTTGCGAATATCGCCGATCCGGTACTGCCGGCGGATATTGCGGCTCTGATTGCGAATGTGCGCGGGCTGAATGATTTTGCATATGCCCCGGCTGCTGCGGCGAGTAAAGATCCATTGCTGGCGGCGGCGCTTGGCATCGATGGCAATGCGAATCCGGTAATGCGTGTGCATGGCGGTTGTGCGGCGAGCCTGACGGTTGCGGATATGGCGTGGTTTGAATCGGTGGCGATGCAGGCGAATGCGCAGGGAATTACTCTGCTGGCGTCGACCCATGATTGCGGTACCGGAGCAGCCTTTCCGGCGATATTGACCGAGGTGACGGCGGTGGGCAAGGTGTCTGCGCCGGTGGCTGATCCGGGAGCGTATCCGGTGGTGCGGCCTGCGTGGCAGAGTGTGGCGGGTGTTCCGGTTGATGGGATGCGGCATACTCCCGATCTTTCTACGAGCGGCGATGCGAGCGATACGGCGTCGTTTGCTGCGGTGCTGGGGATGGTGCTGCAAAAGGCCAAGGGCGTGCGGCAGGGGAATGTGAACAGCATCCTGTACACGATCGCGGGCGATCCGGGTGTGTTTACGCCGGCGGCAAGTTCAGCGGACGGATTGACGCCCATGGCGCGTACAACAGGAACGGATACGGCGAATTACGATCCGCTGGGCGGGCTGGGTGTGCCGGAGCCGACGCCGATGCTGGATTACTGGCCGCTGGGCTCGGTAGCGAGCAATACGTCCCTGGTAAGTTCCAACTATTCGCCGCAGCATGGGCAGAGCTTTACGCTGACGGCGACGGTTACGCCGACGGGTGTGACGGGCTCGGTGAACTTCTTTACCGGCGGAACGACGTTCCTGGGAACGGCGAATTTGGTCAGCGGGACGGCGACGTTCTCGACGAGCTCTTTGGCCGGTGGCACCTATGCGATTACGGCGACGTATAGCGGTGACGGAACGTATGCGTCGAGCACGAGTGGACAGGCGACGGTGACAGTACTGCCGGAGGCGGCTTCGATTACGGCGTCGGTGAACGGCACGCCGACGATCGGCACGCCGTTTACGGTGGACGTGTCGGTGGCGGGAACGTCGGGTGTGGGCGCGCCGACGGGCACGATCAAGGTGACGCCGCAGGGTGTGAGCAACAGCACGACGGGCAATGCGACGCTGAGTCCGGGGACGGCGGCGAATACGTCGACGGCGACGCCGAGCGTGATGATCGGGCAGGCGGGCACGTTTACGCTGACCACCTCGTGCGTGAGCGGCGACCAAAGCTTCACATGCAGCACGCCGGCGAGCACGCAGGTGACGATTGCGGCGGGCACGACGACGACGGCGCTGAGCTTTACGCCGAATCCGCCGACGCCGGGGCAGCCGATTACGTTGACGGCGACGGTGACGCCCTCGGTGAGCGGAGCCAACATTATTGCGCCGACGGGAACGGTGAACTTCTTTGACGGGACGACGAATATCGGTTCGGGCGCGTTGACGAGCGGGACGGCGACGGCCACGGCGACGCTCTCTCCGGGCAAGACACATTCGCTGACGGCGAAGTATGCGGGCGATACGAATTTTGCGACGAGTACGTCGACTGCACAGAGTGCAGCGGGTGGAATGATTGCGAGTGTGACGGGGCTGAGCTCCTCGACGTTTACATCGACCTATGGAGCGAATGTGACGTTCACCGCAGTGGTGACGGCGGACCCGAGCGTGACGACGGCACTCTCCCCGACGGGCAAGGTGAACTTCTTCGACAACGGAACATTGCTGGGGTCGAGTACGCTGGCGAGTGGAGTGGCGAATTTCTCGACGACGGCGCTGCCGGTTGGGTTGCAGTCGATCACGGCGACATACGTTGGCGATACGAACTTTGCGACGAGTACGAGCACGGCTTTCAACGGTGTGACAGTTTCGGCGGCGACGGGAACGCTGACGGCGTCGATCTCGCCGGCTACGGGAGCGCCATATGGCTCAATCGCAGTACTGACCGCGACGCTGACGCTGGCGAATGGCGGCACACCGACGGGCACGATCACGGCCACGATTCCGGGCACGGGTGGCGGAACTTACATGGGCACGCTGGTAGCGAATACGGGTGGCTCGGCGACGGCGACGATCAATGTGAATGTGCCGCCGCCGGGGAACTACACGATTACGGTGGCATGCGTATCGACGGGAACGGCGAACTTTACCTGCCCATCGACGACGACCACACTGGCTGCGGTGAAGGGGCTGACGACGACCACGGTCAGCTTTACGCCGACGGCGCCGTTCGCGGGACAGAGCACGGTTCTGAATGCAGTGATCGCCAATGCGGGTGCAGGGACGGGAAGCTACACCTTTACCGGATCGGTCACGTTCTATGACAACGGCGCGGCGATTGGCACGGCGGCGGTGGCGGGGAACAGCGCTTCGACGACGGTGACGTTCAAGGCGAACACGGTACACAGCATCGTGGCGATCTATAGCGGCGATACGAACTGGACGACGAGCACATCGGCGGCTGCGCCGCTTTCGCCGATCGCGAGTCCGACGACGACGACGCTGGGTTCGAACTACACGACGGCGCTGAGCGGGACGAACCTGATCCTGACGGCGACGGTGGGCAGTGTAAATGGTGCGAGCGGCATTGTGACGTCGATCCCGACGGGTACGGTGACGTTCTACGACAACTTTAATGGCGTAATCGCGACGCTGGGGACGGCTGTGCTTTCGGCGGATGGGCCGTATATGTCGATGGCGACGTTTACCACGACGGGGCTGCAGGGTGGAGCGCATAGCATCTTTTCGATCTACAACGGCGACACGAACTATTCGAGTTCGACGAGCGAAACGCTGGTGATCACGGAGCAGGATTACAGCCTGGTCTTCAACCCGGCGACGCTGACGCTGAACCGCGGACAGAGCGGGCAGGTGGCGGTGATCCTGGGGACGGTCGGCGGGTTCAGCGGAACGATCTCCTTCGGCTGCACACCACCACCGGATACGGAGACGACGTGCAGCTTCCTGCCGGCGACGGTGTCGAATGGCGGATCGACGACATTGTTTATCGGAACGACGGCACCGAATGCGAAACAGGCGACGGAGACGGCGGGTAATCTTGTGCCGGTACTGATTCCGTTCACGGCGGCTGGGCTGCTGTTGTTGCTGCCGGGACGGCGGAAGCGGCTGGGCATTCATCTGGGAGCTGGGCTGATGGTGCTGCTGTTGGCTGCGGGGCTGGCTAACCTGGGCTGCTCGACGGTGACGGTGAACCCGAATGGAACGACGGGCACGGGGACCGGCGGAACGTCGACGGGGACGCCGCAAGGGTCGAATACGTTCACGATTACGACGGCGGGGACGTCGGTGGGATCGAATGGGACGTATACGGTGAGGCATACGACGAGCTATCTGGTGACGACACAGTAGTGCTGTGCGCGGCGCGGAGTTCGCTTTGCTTGCAGAGGCCCGGGGCTAAAGCCCCTTCTACTTGTTACTATCCAGGGGCCTGAAGGCCCCTGCTCCCTCCGGATCGCCGCTTCGCGACGAATGGCTTCGCAGTACGCCTTCACACGTTCATCCTGTCAAAAAAGGCTGCTGGTTTAAGGGCCTTGGACACCGCAACTTCCCCCAATGAATCCCGTCTAAACTGCTTAGAATGCATCTCCGGAGGCCGGAGGACCGTCTGCTGAGCAGATTGGCCTGCGGACGGGTAACATGGATTCGACGCACCGCATTCCCAACTGAATCGAGCCGCTCTTATGCTGACACAGAGTCTTCGCCGCACCACCATGGTTGCTCTTCTGATGCTTTCTCCGCTGGCGCTGCCGGCGTTTGCCGCTGGGCCGGTTAGCCGCATTGCTTCTATTAACGGGACGGGGACGAGTGCAATCCGTGGATCGGCGCACCCGATGGCGCGGCCGGAGTTTGACCGCGGCGTGGTGCCGGATGCGACGCCGCTTTCGGGGCTCTCGATTAATTTTCAGCGTTCGGCGTCGCAACAGTCTGCGCTGGAGTCGCTGATTGCGGCGCAGAGCGACCCGGGCTCGCCGCAGTTTCACCAGTGGCTGACGCCGGAGCAGTTTGCGGCGAACTACGGCATGAGCCTGGATGACATTGCGAAGGTGACGGCGTGGCTTACGTCGCAGGGCTTCTCGATTCTGAAGGTGGCGGATAGCAGCAACGCTATCTTCTTCTCGGGTACGGCAGGGCAGGTGCACAATGCGTTCGGCACGGAGATCCATCACTACGCGGTGAACGGCGTGACGCATTATGCGAATGCGAGCGAGGTGACGCTTCCGGCTGGACTGGCGGCGGTGGTGAGCGGCGTGAACGGGCTGGATGATTTCAAGCCGAGCCCGCACTATGTTCGCCTGCCGGTTGCCTCTGCGAGTATCAGCGCAAATTTCACGTCGGGCATTAGCGGAAACCACTATCTGACGCCGGGCGATTTCAGTACGATCTACGATGTAAAACCGCTGACCAATGGAGGATTTACCGGCGCGGGCGTGATGATCGGCGTTGCAGGGCAGACGGACATCGTACTCTCCGACATTACGGCTTTTCGTGCAGCGGCCGGATTGCCAGTGAACAATCCCACCGTTGTGCTTGCACCCAATGATCCCAACATCATCTCGTACGGCAACGACCTACCGGAGGCCGATCTGGATCTGGAGTGGTCGGGCGGTATTGCACCGAATGCCAATATAGTTTTTCTTAATTCCCCGGACGCTTTCACGTCGCTGATATACGGTATTAAAAACCGCGTGACGGTGAACAGCAACAGCGTGCTGCTCCCGATTATTTCCATCAGCTATGGGCTCTGCGAATTGGGAGCACAGCAATTGCAGGCACCGACGTCATTGACAAACATGGAATCTGCGCTGCAACAGGCTGCTTCGCAAGGGCAGACGGTAATTGTGGCTGCCGGTGACAATGGCGCGGCGGATTGCGATACCGGCTCCATCTCTACCCAGGGGCTGGCTGTGGATTATCCAGGGTCGAGCGCCTATGTGACGGACATCGGTGGCACGACATTCAACGATGGTTCGGGCCTGGGAGGCACGACGTACTGGAGCGCGAATGGAAGCACGGATGTGATCAGCTCCGCACTTTCCTATATTCCAGAGATGGTATGGAACGATACGCCGACCGCAGCGATAGCCAGCATCGATGGTACTTTGCTGGGTGGTGGCGGCGGTAAGAGCATTCTCTTTACCAAGCCGACGTGGCAGACCGGTGTTCCCGGTATTCCTCAGGATGGACAGCGGGATGTTCCGGATATTTCACTGAGTGCTTCTGTAGCGCATGATCCCTATCTGGTGTGCACACAGGTGCAGCTTGCCAGTAACCCAACCGGGCCCTTTGTCGGCAGCTGCGGCAACGGCTTCCGCATCGCGGATGGAACGGCGGTCGACAACCAGGATCTGACGGCATTTGGCGGGACATCGCTGGGCGCGCCGTCGTTTGCGGGCGTATTGGCGCTGATCGAACAGAAGCTGGGTTCGCAGCAGGGGCTTATCAACAAGGCGCTTTATAGCATTGCGTCGAACGCGACGACCTATGCCAGCGCATTCCACGACATTACACTGGGCAACAATGCCATGCCGTGCTCGGGCGGGAACGGATGCGTGAACGGCGTGGTGGGATATAACGCCGGAACGGGTTATGACCAGGCGACAGGGCTGGGCAGCATTGATGCCAATAATCTGGCTACGGCGTATGCGGCTTATGTCGCGACCAACGGCGGCAAGGTGGGCACGTCGGCTACGCTGACGTACCTGCCGACGTCGCTGGTGATTGGGCAGTCGGAGACCTTCACGGTACATGTGACGGCGAATAGTGGTGGCGGAACCCCGTCGGGCACGGTTACGTTCAGTGTGGATGGTGTGGCGACGGGTGGAGCGGTGACGCTGGTTGCGGGTGCAGCGTCCACGAGTTACAGCTTCGCGAGCGGCGGCACGCACACGGTGGTGGCGAGCTACTCGGGCGACAACACGGATTATGCTTCGCTGAGCCCGACGCTGACGTTGACGGGCTTTGCCGACGCAGGCGGCGCTGCACTTACGACGACGGTGCTTACCTCGAACGCCAATACAACGGCGCTTTACTCGGCGGTTTCACCGGTCTATACGGCGACGGTTACATCGGCGACGGCGGGAACGCTGGGGGGCACGACGGTGACGTTCACGGTGGGTACGGGAACGGGCGCGGTCTCTACGAAGTCTACGTCCAGCAACTGTTCCACGACGCAGTGCATCTTTACGCTGGCGGCGACGAATGTGACCGATGCGACGGGTTATAGTGCGGGCTCGGTTACGGTGAGCGCGCACTATGACGGCAACACGTCGTACCAGCAATCGAGCTCCAACACGCTTTCGATTACAGTATCGAATCCGGCGTTCACGATCGCGGTGCCGACGATGACGGTCTCTTCCAGTGCGCTGGCGGCACCGGCGACGGCTACAGCCACGATCACATCGAGTGGCGGGTTTGCCGATACGATCAATCTCGTGCTGACGACAACCAACTATCCGGGGTGCGGATTTATAGCGCCGAGTGCGGTGACTCCGGCTGCCAACGGCACGGCGACGGCGACGATCACGCTGGAGAGCTGTTCGCTGGCGACAAGCACCGGTGTTGCGAACCTGCGCGGCGGGGTTGCGGCGAATGGCTTCGGCGCAGGGAATACGCGCATGGCGCAGGCGCTGGGTGTTCTGCTGGCGCTGTTGTGTGTGGCCGGATGTTTCCGGCGGCGCGGACTCTCGCGAGTGACCATGATGGCGGTGATCGTTCTGCTGGGCGGGTTGATGGCTGGGATCACCGGTTGCGGTAACTCAGGCGGATCGGTGGTTGGAAGCAATCTGCCTGCGGGGACGTACCAGGTGACGCTCACGGGAACGGATGCTGTGAATACGTTGATTCCGCCGGTGTCGACGACGTTCAATGTAGTTGTTCACTAAAACAAGAGGGTAAAAAAGGCCGCATCCTTTGGGATGCGGCCTTTTTGTTGCCCGCGATTATTTTTTGCCGCTGCGTTTTGCCACTGGTTTGTGGGCGGTGCGCGGGGTGGGTGTGGATGTTGCTGGGATGTCTGCGAGGGTGGCGTGGCCTTCGGCGAGGTGGATCAGGAAATCCTGCGCGTTAAAGTGGGTGCTGCCTTTGGCGGCGCGATGATAGTTGCCATCGCCATCGAGCAGGCGGGCTTTGACGTTGTCGGCGAGGTAGGCGGCGAGAATTTCATCGCGAAGACGCGCACGATGGGCGGGATCGATGATGGGGAAGGCGGTCTCGCAGCGCTCATAGAGGTTGCGGGGCATCCAGTCGGCGGAGCCGCAGTAAATCTCGGCTTGCTCGCCGTTGAAAGGGCCGCCATTGCTGAAGTAGAAGATGCGGCTGTGCTCGAGGAAACGGCCGACGACGGAGCGGACGCGGATGGTCTCGCTCATGCCGGGAACACCGGGCCGGAGGCCGCAGATGCCACGGATGATAAGGTCAATGGAGACGCCGGCCTGCGATGCAAGATAGAGTGCGTCGATGATCTTGTGATCGAGGAGCGAGTTCATCTTGGCGATGATGTGTGCGGGGCGCCCGGCGCGGGCGTGCCCGGTTTCACGCGCGATGAGGTCGAGGAAGCCGTCGGCCAGGGTGAGGGGCGAGACGAGCAGGGGACGGAAGTCCTGTGCGTCGGCGTGGGCGGTGAGGTAGTTGAAGACGTGGTGCACGGCGGTGGTGATGGCGGTGTCTGCAGTGAGCAGGCTGACATCGGTATAAAAGCGTGCAGTGATGGGGTTGTAGTTGCCGGTGCCGAGGTGGGCATAACGGCGGAGCTCGCCGTCTTCATCGCGGCGAACGATCAGCGCGAGCTTGCAGTGGGTCTTGAGGCCGAGGATGCCGTGGAATACCTGCACGCCGGCGTCTTCGAGCATGCGGGCCCAGCGGATGTTGGAGGCTTCGTCGAAGCGCGCCATGAGCTCGACGACAACGGTGACGTCCTTAACCTGTGCGGCTTCGACGAGCTCCTGAAAGATGGACGAGTCAGCGCTGGTGCGGTAGAGCGTCTGCTTGATGGAGACGACGCCGGGGTCGGTGGCGGCATCTTCGATGAAGTTCACGACGGTGTCGTAGCTGTCGAAGGGGTGATGCAGAAGAATGTCATGTCTGCGAATCTCTTCGAAGATGCTGGCAGCGTTGTTCGAGTGCTTGTGCTTGGCGCCGTCGAAGGGAGCGTACTTGAGCGCTGGGTCGGGGACGGCGGTGTAGAGGTTCATGAGGCGCGAGAGGTTGACGGGGCCGTCGGTGGGATAGACCTGCGCGGGGTCGAGCTCGAAGTTGATGCGAAGGCGCTCGGAGATGTCGGGATCGGCGGAGGCTTCAATCTCGAGGCGGACAGCATCACCTTTGCGGCGGTTGTGCAGCTCGGTGCGAACGCTTTCGAGGACGGAGCGTGACTCTTCTTCCTGCAGGTAGAGGTTGCTGTTGCGGGTGACGCGGAAGGCGGCTCCGGAGAGAACGGTATAGCCGCGAAACATCGTGGCGGCCTGCGCCTGGATGAGGTGGTGCAGAAAGATGAAGCGGTGCTCGCCTGCGGGTGCGGGAAGAGTGATGAGACGCGGCAGGGAACGCGGGACGGTGACGACGCCGAGTTCGGTGTCCGAGGGGCGCAGCCGGCCGGCGCGTTTGCGGCGGAGGAGAAGAGCGAGACAGAGGGCCTTGTTGAGAACACGCGGGAAGGGATGCGAGGGATCGATGGTGACGGGGGTGAGAAGAGGATCGACCTCGGTCTGATAGAAGTGCAGGGCGTGATGGCGAGCGGCTTTATCGAGCTCCTCCCATTCGAGGACCTGAATCTTTTTGTCGGCGAGCGCGGGGATCAGGAGATCGTTCCAGCAGGCGTACTGTGCGGCGACGAAGGACTGCATGCTGGCACTGAGGCGCTCGAAGCGGATTTCAGGCGGCAGGCCCTGGTCCTCTTCGTGCGTGGGGGCATGACCCTGACCATCTTCAATGCGCTGAAGGAGACCGGCGAGGCGGATCTCGACGAACTCGTCGAGGTTGCTGGCGGTGATGGCCAGGAACTTCACGCGCTCTAAAAGCGGATTGGAGTGGTCCTGCGCCTCTTCCAGCACGCGCTGATTGAAGGCGAGCCAGGAGTCGTCGCGGCTGAGATAGCGGCTGGGGGCGGGTTGGCGTGCTTTGGGCATGGGAGCATCCAGTTTACGGGAGGGCCGTTGACGATAAATGTTAAAAGAATTTGCATACTTCGGGCGACTGGAACATCAAAAAACAGTATCCAAAGAGCATGTGCTGTTAGAGATGCGGGCTTCGGGCGGGATGAAGAGGCTGAGAAGAGGGAAAGGCAGTACCATTTACAGGATGATGGATTTAGTTCGATTCAGACCGGCGGCTGTTCTCCCTGTAACGCTTGGGATGCTGCTGGCCTTGCCCGGAATGGCGCAGACGGCGGGTAGTGGGGTGAGCGCGAGCTCATACCAGGGCAGCCTGGTGACGGATAAACCGACAGGGTCGGTGATGGATCTGTCGCTGGACGAGGCGATCCGGCGCGGATTGCAGCATAATCTTGGCGTGATTCTGCAGGGCTCGCAGCAGGAGTCGGCTGCGGGAGCCCGGCTGCAGCAGTTGCAGGCGCTGCTGCCGACGGTGGATGCGCAGGCGAAGATCTCGGTGCAACAGATCAACCTTGCGGCCGAAGGGTTCAAGTTTCCCGGCATCAATCCCATTGTTGGGCCGTTTCAGGTGGTGGACTTTCGCGCGTACCTGACGTGGTCGCTACTGAATGTGGCTTCGATGGAGAATTTCATCGCGGCGCGGCATAACTTTGAGGGCACGAAGTTATCGGCCCAGGACGCGCGCGACATCGTGGTACTGACCGTGGGTAATGCGTACCTGCTGTGCGTTGCGGATGCGGCGCGGGTGGAGAGCGTGAGCGCGGAGCTGAAGACGACGCAGGTCTCGCTGGACCAGGCGAATGCGAACCATGATGCGGGGACGAGTCCGAAGCTGGATGTGCTGCGCGCGCAGGTGGACAACCAGAATCTGCAGCAGCAGTTGATTGTGGCGAAGAATCAGCTGGAGAAGGACAAGCTGGCGCTGGCGCGGACGATTGGTTTGCCGCTGGCGCAGGAGTTCACGCTGACGGACAGTGCGCCGTATGCTCCGCTGGACAATATTGATGTGGATGCAGCGGTGGCGCAGGCGCTGAAGAACCGTAAGGATCTGCAGGCGGCGGCAGAGCAGCTGAAAGGCGCGAAGGCGCAGAAGACGGCGGCATTTGCGCAACAGCTGCCGTCGGCGAGCTTCAGCGGAGATTTTGGCGATATCGGTACGACACCGGCACACTCGCATGACACGTACACGGCGGCGGGGACCGTTTCGGCACCCATTTTGCAGATCGCGAAGACGCGTGGCGATGAGGAAGTCGCGGATGCGAAGTATCGCCAGCTGCAGGCCGAGTACAGCGACATGACGCAGCAGGTGAATGCCGATGTGCGGGACGCGATTCTCGACATTCAGGCAGCGGCGAAGCTGGTCGAGGCGACGAAGAGCAATGTCGACCTGGCGAACGAGGCGTTGAGCGAGGCGCAGGACAGGTTCAAGGCTGGTGTGAGCGACAATCTTGCGACCTCGCAGGCAGAGTCGCAGGCGGAGCAGGCCAGCGACCAGTACATCAGCGCGCTGTATCAGCACAACATCGCCAAACTTTCACTGGCGCGGGCGCTGGGCATTGCGCAGACGAACTACAAGGATTATTTCGGAGGAAAGCAACCGTGAGCGAAGACCAGAACCAACAGGGCAAAGACGGCCAGGAGCAGACGGCGCAGATCAGCGGCACCGTGAAGATCATTCCGCAGGGCGGCGATGCGAAGCCGCAGGAGCCGACACAGAAGCCGGGCCAGCCGGAAGAGGCTACGGGCGACGATGAGCTGGTGGAGACGAAGTCGAATAAGCGCGGCATCATCATCGGCGTGGTGGTGCTGCTGGTGATTGTTGCGGGGCTCTTCTACTGGCACTCCACGTACTACGAGGACACCGACGATGCGCAGGTGGACGGCGACCTGTATCAGGTGAGCGCGCGTGTGAGCGGACAGGTGGTCAAGGTCTTCGTGGAAGACAACCAGCAGGTGTCGGCCGGGCAGCCCATCGCGGAGATCGATCCCAAGGACTACCAGGTCGCGGTGGACCAGGCGCAGGCGAATCTTGCCACGGCCGAGGCGGATTACGAGCAAGCCAAGGTGAACGTGCCCATCACGAATGTGAATGTGGCGACGAGCGTGAGCACGACGAGCTCGGATGTGAAGGGCTCGGCGGCTTCGGTCGGCCAGGCGGACAAGGAAGTGGAGGCGGCGCAGGCTCGTGTGGAGGAAGCGAAGGCGAACTCGACGAAGGCGCAGCTGGACGTGGACCGCTATACGCCGCTGGTGCAGCGGGACGTGATCAGCAAGCAGCAGTATGACGCTGCGGTGGCTGCGGCGACGGCGGCGAAGAGCCAGGTGCTGGAGGCGCAGGCGAACGTAATCGCACAGGAAGAGGGTGTGCGGCAGGCGCAGCAGAAGCTGGACCAGTCGCAGCTGCAATCGCGCCAGAGTGCACAGAACGCGAGTGGGCAGCGGCAGGCGCAGCAGGCGAAGGCGGATTCGGCCGCAGCGACGGTGCGCCAGCAGCAGGCCAAGCTGGAGCAGGCGCAGCTGAACCTCGGTTACACGGAGATTCTGGCGCCGGCGACGGGCATCGTAAACAAGAAGAGCGTGGTAGTGGGCGCGAACCTGAGCATTGGTCAGATTCTGCTGACGATCATTCCGCTGGACGATCTCTGGGTGACGGCGAACTTCAAGGAGACGCAGTTGAAGGAGATGAAGCCGGGACAGAAGGTTGTGCTGAGCGTGGATGCTCTGGGCGGCCGGAAGTACGACGGAACGATTACCCAGATTGGCGGAGCGACGGGATCGAAGCTGAGCCTGTTTCCGCCGGAGAATGCGACGGGAAATTATGTGAAGGTGGTGCAGCGAATTCCGGTACGCATCGACTTCACGAATCTGAAGGATGAGAACAAGGATCATCTGCTGCGGCTCGGTTTTTCGGTGACACCAAAGGTGTCGGTCAAATAGTTTTCACTGTACGAAAGAGGCCCGTAGCTACGGCTGCGGGCCTTTTTCCTTTAACCGCATCGACGATAGGCGCGGGTTCATCTAAGCTGTATGCAAGCAGGGAATGCGTTATGCCGGCACTTGAGTTTTTTCTCCACTACCGTTATCTGATTCTGTTCGGCTGGGTGTTGGGCGAACAGCTTGGCGTGCCTGTGCCTTCGGTGCCGCTGATCATTACGGCTGGAACGCTGGCGGCGACGCATCGGATGAACTGGGAGGCGTCGCTGGCTTTGATCGTGCTGGCAAGCGTGATCGGGGACAGCTTCTGGTATGCGCTGGGTAAGCGGTATGGCAGCAGCATTCTGCAGCTGCTGTGCAGACTCTCTTTTAATTCGAATACCTGTGTCGCGAAGACGGAGGGCTACTTCGAGAAGCAGGGGCCGATGACGCTGGTGATCTCGAAGTTTGTGCCGGGGCTGAACACGGTGGCACCGCCGATCGCGGGCGAGATGGGCATGCCGTTCGGAAGATTCCTGATTTACGATCTTGGTGGCATTCTGCTGTGGGCGGGTGCGGCGCTGGGTGCGGGATACTTCTTCGGCGATCTGGCGCGCAGGAGCAGTGTTCTGCTTGGCGTTCTGGCACATTTCGCGTTCTGGATATTCGTCATCAGCGTGGTGGGTTATATGACGGTGCGTTATGTGCAGCAGCGGCGATTTTTAAAGTATGTACGCGAGAACCGCATGGAGATTGACGATCTCAAGGCCATGATTGATGCGGGGAAGAAGCCGTTCATCGTGGACCTGCGGCATCCGCTGGATTATTTGCCGGACCCGCGGGTACTGCCGGGGGCGGTACGGATTGGTCCGGCGGATCTGGCGGCGCACCGCGAGGTGATTCCACGGGATCGGGATGTGATTCTGTACTGCACCTGCCCGAGTGAGCAGACGAGCGCGAAGCTGGCGCTGGACCTGCGGAAGATCGGTGTGACGCGGGTGCGGCCTTTGAAGGGCGGGTTTGATGGGTGGAAGGAAGCGGGGTACCCGCTGGAGCTTTATGTGCCGGCGGCTATGCCGAAGAAGATTGCGGAGATCAGCCGGTAGGGATTAGAAGTGAGAAAAGCGGCGGCCTCGGCTGTCGCTTTTGTTTTGTGGCGATATTGAATGAGTGAGATTCTTCGCTCCGCTCAGAATGACAAAGTTTTAAGCGTCCCGGTTAGGAAACTTTGAACGGTACGGGCCAATGAGGGTTCGTCGGGGTCCTTCGCGCAAAAGCGCGCTCAGGATGACACCTCAAAAAGTTAATAACAATCCTCAAATTTAGTGGGCTAGAAGGGCGACGCCGGCGCAGACGAATAGTGCGGCGAGCCAGCGGCGTTGGTCGACGTTTTCTTTGAGGAAGATCTTGGCGGCGATGGCGTTGCCCATGAAGGTGAGCGAGGCGGATGCGGGCGCGGCGAGGGAGAGGTCGACATTTGAGAGCGTGAAGAGCAGGGTGAAGAAGCTGGCGGCCATGCAGAGGACGCCGAGCAGGAAGATGGGATTGCTGACGACGGCTTTGATGGCTCCGGGCAGGCCGGCGACGGCGCGGATGTCGTCGAGGTCGCCGATCTGGCGCATGGCGCCGGCGGTGAGGACGTCGCCCGCGACGGCGGTACCGGCGACGGCGATGATGGTGGTCCAGGTTTCTATCGTGCCGACGTAGGTCATGCGAGCGGGTCCAGTTCTTGTCCCACAGATGGGCCGGGGTGTTGTGCGTGCTCTGTACGCGAAGGCCCGTTGGCGACGAAGCCTACACCGCAGACGATAAGGATGATGCCGAGCCAGCGGTAGATGCTGATCTCTTCATGCAGCCAGAATCTGGAGAGCAGGGCGACGACCACGTAGCCGAATGCAGTCGAGGGCAGGACGAAGGTGAGATCGGCCCAGCTGAGCGCGGTGAGATAGCTGGCGAAGAAGCCGAGCAGGCAGAGGATGCCGGCGACGACCCAGAGGTTCTTCATCGCGGAGAAGAGCATGCCGAGGTGCTGGAGCGAGACGGGGCCGACCTGGGCCATGCCGTGCGAGAGCAGGGTGTCGCCGACGGATGCGGTGAGCATGACGGCGAGGAGGATGAGGTATTGGGCGGGCTTGAGGGTGTGCTTCATCGTTCCTTTGAATTCAGCGGCTCGTTGAACTGATGAGATTCTTCGCTGCGCTCAGAATGACAAGATTTAGAGTAGTGCAAAGAAAAGCGGCCAGCCTGAGCTGACCGCTTCTGTTTTTTGATGAACGCTTACGCGTTCATGCTGACGGATTCCTGTGCCTTGGTGGCGTTGGCTTCTTTCATGGCGCGGACGGACTTGTTGCGCTGGGAGCGGAGCTTCATGAAGGAGACGGCCTCGGTGTAGAGACGGGGGACATCGCGGTTCACGATGGCCTGCCAGATGACGCGGGCTGCGGCCTTGGGGCGGAAGTAGTATTCGTCGTAGAACTTGTGGACCATCTCCATGACGTACTCGACCGGAAGGCCAGGGTATTCGATGTGGGCCATCTGGTGGCCGCCGTCGTCCGACATGGCTTCGTTGGTGATGAAGCCGTTCTCCTTGGCATAGTCAAAGAACTCGGTGCCGGGGAAGGCGTGCGCGATGGAGACCTGGATGGTCTCGCAGTCGAGCTGCTTGGCGAACTCGATGGTGTTGCGGATCGACTCACGGGTCTCGCCGGGGAGGCCGAGGATGAAGTCGCCGTGGATGACGAGGCCGAGCTTATGGCAGTCGCGTACGAAGTCGCGAGCGCGCTCGACTGTGGCACCCTTCTTGATGTTCTTGAGGATCTGCGGGTCGCCGGACTCAAAGCCGACGATGAGCAGGCGGCAGCCGGCGTCCTTCATGGCCTTGAGGGTGGCGTAGTCCGTAGTGACGCGCGAGGTGCAGGACCAGGTGAGGCCGAGGGGCTGCAGTTTCTGGCAGAGCTCGATGGTGCGGGCTGCCTGAATGTTGAAGGTGTCGTCGTCGAAGAAGAACTCCTTGACGTGGGGGAAGAGCTTCTTGGCCTGCGCCATTTCGGCGGCGACGTCGTCTGTGCTGCGCTTGCGCCAGGCGTGGCCGGAGAGTGTCTGCGGCCAGAGGCAGAAGGTGCACTGTGCCGGGCAGCCGCGCGTGGAGTAGAGCGAGACGTACGGGTGCAGGAGGAACGGCACGTTGTACTTGGTGACGTCGAGGTCGCGGTTGTAGATCTCGGTGGCCCAGGGCATCTCGTCGAGCTGCTCGGGGGTGACCTGCGGGCGATCCGGATTGTGCTGGATGACACCGTTGGCATCGCGATAGCTGGCGCCGAGGATCTCGTTGACCGGCTTGCCGTGGGCAAACTCGACGACGGCGAAGTCAAACTCGCGGCGGACGATGAAGTCGATGGCCTTGCACTCGTTGAGGGCTTTGTCAGTGCTGGTGGTGACGGGCGGCCCGACGAAGCAGATCTTGATGGAGGGATAGGTCTCCTTGATCTTTTCGGCCATGCGCTGATCGCCGTCCCAACCCATGGTGCTGGTGAAGAGGACGAGGAACTCATAGTCCTTGAGGATCTCAACGACCTCCTGCCACTTGATGTGGTGGGGCGGAGCGTCCAGGAGGCGGGAGCCCTCGATCATACCGGCGGGATAGGTGAGCCAGACGGGGTACCAGTAGGACTCGATCTCACGGGTTGCGGGCCAGCGGGAGCTTGCGCCGCCGTCAAACTTCTCAAAAGAGGGAGGATTCAGTAATAGGGTTTTCAGTGGCATGATTAGTCTCTGATTTTACCATTTTGCCAACCCAAAATCCGGGGTATTTCAAGCAAACGGAAAGGCTTTTCCACGGGGTACTTCCGGTGGTTCTGGCAGTTTTAGAGGTTTATTTTGTGGGAGCTGCGGATCGAATCCAGGCTTCCAGACCACCGGTGGCGCGCAGCAGGTTCAACTGGGCTTTGCGGAGCTGATAGCCGGCATCGAGCAGGTCGAGGGATTTTTCGCCGGCGGCGATGCTGGCGCTCTGCGCGTCCTTGGGGGTGATGGCGGGGGCGTTGGGGTTGCCGCTGCCGGCGGTGAGTTGCACGGTGATGGCGTCCATCTGCTCCTGCGCGAGCTCCTGGTCGAGCGTGGCGACGTCCTGCTGGGCGGTGAGCTCGGCGATGGCGCGGCGGAGTTTCTGCTGGCCTTCGATGGCGAGATCGCGGTTCATGTCGGCTTCATGGGTGGCGCGTGCGGCTTCGAAGGCGGAGACGTCGGCTTTATCCCGGCGGACGCGGTCGAAGAGCGGCCAGGTGAGCTGCATGCCGAGCGCGGCGTTATTGAACTGGAAGGGCTTGGCGCCGCCGGTACCAGTGGGGCTGCCATAGTAATCCTGGTAGTTGTTGAAGCCGGCGAAGCGGGCATACTGCGCGGCGAAGGCGATCTGCGGGAAGTAGAGCTGGCGGCGATCGCCCTTGGCCTGTAGCTGCTTGGACTTCGCATTGGCATAGGCGGCCTGAATCGCTTCGGGCATGTAGGCGGCGTCGAATGCGGCGACGTCCGGCGCGGCAGGGATGCTGGCGGTGTCGGTGATGATGCTGTCCGGGGGCAGGCCGGTGAGGAGTGCGAGATGCGCGCGGAGACCGGTGATGTCGCCTTCGAGGTGAATCTGCTTGAGATGGACCTGAGCGCCGCTGAGTTTGGCGCGGGTGAGATCGATCTTGCTGTCGAGTCCGGCATCGAGGCGCTGCTGCACGATGTCGCCGAGTTTTTGCGCGGAGCCGTACTCGCCGGTCATGACCTTTTGCTGCTGTAGGTCGTTATCGAGCTGGATATAGCTAAGAGCGGCGTCGACTTCGACCTGCTGGCGAACGTCATTGAGAGAGAACATGCTGGCCTGGATGCCGGCGCGTGTGGCGTTGAGGTAGCTGAACTGCGAGATGTCGAAGAGCAGGCTCTGCGAGGTGAAGTTGAAGAGCGTGGGCTGGCCGACGGGGAAGCCGTAGGTATAACCGAGACCGGAGCCGGCGACGAGGTTGGGGATGTAGGCGTCCTTGGTCTGGTGCATGCTGACCGTGGCCTTGTCGAGCTCGGCCTGCGCCATCTTGACCTTCGGAGAGTTCTTCAGCGCGAGGTCGACGACGGTGGAGAGCGAGAGCTGCGCGTGCGCGGATGCGACCGCGCACAGCAGAAGAAGAGCAGGAGCAGTGCGGATTGTACGAGCAACGAACTTCAAGTGGTTGTCCTGACTTCAATCTTACTGCGGTGGCATGAAGAGAGTGAGATTCTTCGTTGCGCTCAGATGACAAAAAATAATTACTTACTCCCGGCAGCCTTCTGCGCGGGGGCGTAGTTCTTTGCGAGGGCCAATGCGACGGCGAAGGACTTCTTAGCGCCGGCGGCGTCGCCGGTAGTCGCGAGGCTGCGGCCGAGTTCGGTGTAGACGCGGCAGGCGGGTGCGTCCTCACTGCGCGAGGGGCCGTCGAGGTAGCTGCGGTAGAGCTGCTGTGCCTGCTTCGCATCGAGGCTGGCTTCGAGCAGGATGCCGGCAGCGTCGGAGACGGAGTAGTCGCGGGCGGTGTCGGCGGCGACGGCGGATTTTACGGCGGTCATCACCTGCGTCTTGCTGCCGTGGCGTTTGTAGAAGGCGGCGAGATCGACGAAGCCTGCGGCGGCGTGCTTGCCAGTGGCTGCGGAGGTGAACTCTTTCTCAGCCTCGGGAATGTTGTTCTGCTTTTCGGCGATGCGGCCGAGGAGGCGGTGGCCGCGCGGTGCGTTGACGGCGACGAGCCGCTGGGCGACGCTGTGTGCTTTGTCGAGACCGCCGCCGACGATGCCCGGAGCGTCGACGGAGAAGTCGCCGAGGTCGCTGAGAGCGTCAACGTTCTGCGGATCGATCTGGAGGGCTTTCTCCCAGGTGGCGCTGGCTTTCTTGGCGAGGCCGAAGGCGCTCATCTTGCCGGTGTGGCCGGCCTTCTGGCCGTAGGCTTCGCCGAGCCAGCGCAGGTAGGAGGCGTTACCGGGTGCGGCAGCGACGGCGGCTTCGCACTCGTGGACGGCCTCGTCGAAGTGATCTTCGGAGTAGAGGGCGCGGCAGAGGAGATTATGCGCGGCGGCGTCTTTGGCCGGGGAGAGTTGCGCGATGACCTCATCCACATGGCCTTGCGCGAGGAGGGTGGATGCGCTCTGGGCGGAGAGTTGCGGCGGAAGCGTAAGGACAAGAGCCGCTGCAGAAAAAACTGCGAGTTGGAGTTTCATGCGCAGGCTGGGTCCTTTCCGGAAATTAGTGAGAAACGACTTTGTTACAAGTGCTTTTTATTGGATTGTGTCCACATGCAGGCCGTTGCTTAGAGCCGAAACGCCGGAGGCGCTGAGGGCGACGGTGTCGCCGCTGTTTAGGCCGTGGACGATCTCTACCTGGGTGAGGTTTACTCCGCCGATCTCGATAGCGCGCTTCTCGAGCGTGTGGCCGTTGAGGACGTAGATGAAATTGGCGCTGCCTTCAGTGTGCAGGGCTTCGCGCGGGACGGCGAGCACGTTCTGCCGGGCGAGCGTGGTGACGGTGGCGTTCACGTTGGTATTAGGCAGCAGCTGGCCGTCGGAGTCTTCGACGGAGATGAGGACTTCGCCGACGGTGCGTGTGCCGTAGGTAATGACGGTGTCCGGCACCTGCACGATGTGGCCGTGCCAGGCGAGGCTGGGCTTGGCGTCCCAGGTAATGCGGACGGCCTGACCGTCGGAGAGCTTACCGATCTCGGGCTCGTCAAAATAGGCGCGCACGCGAAGGTGCGAGAGGTCGGCTATGGCGACCATATCGTCGCCGGAGGTGACGTAGTCGTACGACTTGACCGAGACGGAGTAGACGGTGCCGTCAAAGGGAGCGCGCACTTCGACGTTCTTCATGTTGGCGATGGCGGCGGAGTAGTTGGCCTGGGCTTCGGCGAGCACGGCTTCGGCGTGGGCGCGGTCGAGCGAGGTGAAGCGGCTGCTCTTGCGCTGCTGGATCGCGGTGAGGGAGTTCTGCGCGGTGAGGAGGCGCTGCTGGGCAGAGATGACCTCGGCTGCAGAGGCGGAGCCGCTCTGTTGCAGCTTCTGCGTGGCGTTGAGATCGTGCTGGGCCTGCGTGACCTGCAGCTGCGCGGCGGCGAGCTCGCTGCCGAGATTGATCTGCTCTTCGGCGGTGCCGCCGGATTGGAGGGACTGCAGGGCGAGCTGAGCGGCCTTGACCTGTTCGTTGGCCTGGGCGACGCGGCTGCGGGCGTCGTCGGCGTTCATGGTCAGCAGGAGATCGCCTTCGTGGACCTTCTGGCCTTCGACGACGTAGACCTTCTGCACGGTGCCGCCGGCGGGGGAGTGGGCGGCGAAGTTCTCGACCGGCTCGACCTTGCCGTTGGTGCTGATGGTGCTGAGCAGGTTCTGATAGCTGGCCTGGGCGACGCGGACGGTGACCTTATCGCGCAGCAGATAGTGCAGCGCGAAAAACCCGACGACAGTGATGGCGGCGATGGCAATCCAGAGGACTAGCTTGTTATTACGGCTTGGCGCGGTTTCCGGCATAGGCAGTTTCAATTCAGTATATAAGACTCAACAGGATGCGGCGCGGCGCAAATTATTTCGGTTCCGTGTGGGCGGCGGATGGATTACGGGTTCGCGCTGGGATTATGGGCGGTTGCGTTGGGTGTTTGCGTTAGCCGGATGGGTGGAGTGGGGCGTTAGAATATTGGCATGGCGAAAAAGAGCAAAACACCAGCACAGACGAATCCACGTTACACCGATGAGCATGCAGCCGCAGGGCTGAAGACGAAGTTTCCGGCGATTGAGACGTGGGAGAACCAGTTCGACGGCTACGAGATTCTGATCGATGACCCGGAGTTTACGTCGGTGTGTCCGAAGACGAGCCTGCCGGACTTTGGGCAGATCCTGATCCGGTACATGCCGCGGAAGCGCTGCCTGGAGCTGAAGTCGCTGAAGGAGTATCTGTTTGTCTACCGCAACCTGGGGATATTTCAGGAGAACATCGTGAACCAGATTCTGGAAGACGTGGTGAAGGCGACGAATCCGGTGTGGTGCGAGGTGAAAGGTGACTTTCGGCCGCGGGGTGGGATTTCTACGGTAGTGACGGCGAAGTTTCCGAGGCCGAAGAAGTAGAGGCAACACATCTGTGACCCCGTCATCCTGAGCGCAGCGAAGGATCTCAGTATTTAGCCCACGATAGCACGAGACAATCCAGCGCTAACAAGCCAGAGAAGAAAGCCTTGTCCGTGCAAGGTGAGACTATATGTATCTGGCTCTGCATTATGACTTACTAAGTCTTGCTTGAGCATGAAACCCATCCATTGCTCAAACGAGTAGTTGGTGTACAGGTCTACGTACTGCTTCGATGCTGCATCATAAAGCGGCCGAATGCTTGCAAGCGGTTGAGCGCCTTGCACGTTTATTAACTCCATCGCGCTTACTTGGCTTCCAAAGATCAGACGATAGGTGCGCTCATAGAAGGCATTAGCTTGAGCAGCGGCAAGTTGGCGGACAAGCAGCCCTGTAGTCTCGTCAGAAACTCGATTAAATTGAAGGCGGTTCAGATCATTGCCAATATTGGTTGACCGTTCTTCAACCACTGCGACACCGCGACCATAATTCAATACCGATTCGCGTTCAGCCGCAATGTCGTCTGGAACGGGGACGGGA
>Ga0207052_10037_pt2 | contig 23121 bp, 23 predicted proteins | sample Alteio_BWMinCont_62_FD_153294 | JGI IMG/M metagenome (GOLD analysis project Ga0207052, IMG submission 153294) | Enriched cells from forest soil in Barre Woods Harvard Forest LTER site, Petersham, Massachusetts, United States -... | ecosystem: Environmental > Terrestrial > Soil > Temperate forest >...
GAAGCGTCTGTCCCGTAGCCAAATGGCTGCGATGATGATTCAGAAGGCCGCGACGATTGCCCATATCGACGAAGCGTCCGCTGAATGGGGCGGACTGACTCGTCGACGTGCGCGCACCGATCTGCGTCGGCTGGAGATTCCGCTTCGCAGTCGTCACGCCAGCGTCGCCGAGTTGGAGTTGGCTGAAGGCGAGCACCTGGGCGAGATGGACGGCTACGACGATCCAGTCGTTGAAAGGTTCTACGAAGAGCCTGAGATTCCAAAGACGAGTTGGCTGGATGGCGATGCGCGCGACTCGGCCCTATCACAACTGCTTGCTGAGGAAGATCGTGCGGATCGGCTTGCGGATGAATCATGGTGGCGGAAGCCATGGAGCGATTCATGGCCGTGGGAGTGCCTGTTTCCTCGTCCTCACGAATCGACCTGCGACTGTGCAGCCTGTCGAATCTATCTCGCAGAAGTTGCGCGCCGGTCCGAGTTGATTCGAATTGAAAAGGAAGAACAGGAAAAGGCAGCACGCGAACGCCATGAGCAATGGGAGTTGGAGCATGGACAGGCTTGGAGGAAGGTTCAGGAATACAAAAAGAGAATCGCCGCTTCTGCTGTTTCGGTGAGTCTCCAGCAGCAACGAATCAACGCAGAGAGCGTCGGCCTATCGATTTCATGGGCCAACGCCTTGGAGCGGCAAGTGTTGTGTCGCACCGCTAACGGCTTCTTCGTTCGATGGCGAGATAGTCTTTGGGAGTTCAACTGGCGGCCGGGCATCGACGACAACCTGCGCGTCGGATCGATCGTCTACATCACTCCGCTGGGACAAATTTACGTTGGCCCGCAGTAACTCTCCCGCAGTAACTCTTCGGTCGATCACGGGAACTCATCGCCTTGCGAGCCATCGGGTATGCTCGTCTGCAAGTTCTCGCTTGAAGCGTTTCACGTAGCCTGCATTGAATGCTCGGAATGCTGCGAAAGCCTTATCGGCGGCGTGTTTAGCTGCCTTCCACTCTGGCGTTGCCCGCACCGCTTCCGGTGTCATCCCCATTAAGCCGCCGCCCGATAGTTGCTTCAGGTCGCGGCCTGTACGTTGAACCTCTGCTTCCAACTGATCGTGATGTTCTTTGGCTTTATTGAAGTGGATTTTCGGCCTTGGAACATCGCGCGCCATGGCCGTTCCGAGCTGCGCGAGCGACTTATCCAGCGTGCTCATCAGGCGCCACCGCGATCCACCAGCACGTTGCATTCGGGCGGCAGGTACAGAATGAAGGTCGGCGGAGCTGGCGTGCCATCAAGGCTGAAGTCGGAGATCGCGTTGGTGGAGAATTCCGGGTCCACGATGATCCGGATTTGTGAAGATGCGCCATTGCCTCCGTCGACCTGCAACACGGCTGGAAGCGGCGTAGCGGACTGCTGATCGCCGATGGCGACAATTAGGTCGCCGACCTGCACGAACTTCGCTTGCGTGAGAAGGTACGCCACGCCGCGAGCGTACTAAAGGCTCTTCACGGTCTGCAAGTCGGCGAGCAGCGCGGACAGGTCAAAGCCATCTGGATCGAGTCCGCGTTGGTCCACAAAGTCCTGCGAGACCACCGCATAGGCTTCCTCGCAATACTTCGGCAGGAAGGCGGGCGTGCAGCGCTTCATCGCGCCCCATGTCGGTCCGCCGAAGCCGGCCGCGTTGTACTGAAGGATGGGCCATTCGTGGCCGCCCCAACTCCATGGCTCGCCGCTGGGGCCGTCCGCCACGTCCCACAAATCTTGCGACTGCGCGGAGAGCGGCAGCGCGAAGCCAGCGTACAAGCCGCCAAACAGATCAATCGCGGTCTGCACCTGGAGCGCGTCGGTCGGGTCCACCATCGCGAACGCCTTGATCTGTCCGCTCGCTACCCACGCCTTCAGCACGTCCAGCATCACCCCGCCCGAGTCCGATCCTCGAATGGCCGGGTTGTAGCCGCACATCGCCTTGTACTCGGCGGCCGCTTCGTCGTCGGTCGGTTCGTAGTCTCCGCCCGCCGCCTTCACCCACGCCTGCTTCATGTGCAGTTTGCCGGCGATGGTGCAGTCCTCCAGTTGGTCGTTCAGCAGCATGGGCCACGACGACACGTTGCGAGTCCAGTCGCGCGAGGTCGGCGGTGGAGCCATGGCCCCGACTCCCCGAGCGCGTTCCGAGACCATTGCTGAAATGGTTCCCGACAACTCCTTCGCCAGCGATGAGGCGCGCGCATTGTGGTTCGCCAGCGCGTCAATCAACCCTGCCGAGTTCGTGAGCGCCATCACCCTGCGAATTTCCTTGGCCTTCGTCAGGTGAAACAACCGCTCGCGCTCCACCATCTTGATCAGCGGCGCAAGGAACTCCGAATGTTCACGGGAGAGATACTTTCCGAAGTGCAGCGTGCGACCATCGTGCTTTGTGTGGCGACGCCCCAACTTCATCTTGGAGTGGTTCACCTTCGCCGCCGGCCGCGTCTTCGGAACCTCGACCGGCTCCAGCGTCGCAGGAGGGGCCGTCTGAACGAGGGCGGCCAGCGCTGGCGCGCGCTCTGGCGCGTGGTCAGGTTCCGGCGCGGCCGGAACGGCGGACTCGACTGGAGGCGTCTGCGGCGCTTCAGGCGTAATGGCCGCCGACTCCGGCTCCGCAGGCTGTGGCGATGCAACCTGAGAAGCCGAAACCGGAGCCGACGAGGAAGATGCCGGAGCCGACTCGGAAGTCGCTGGGGGGGGAGTCAGGGACGGAAGAGCCGACTCCGGCAAGGTGGATTCAGAAGACATGGGCGAACCTCGAATCAGGCTTTTGGGGTGGCGACCACTGCGACCGGCTTTCCCGCGGCGGGGGCGGCAGTCTGAGCGTCCCGAATTTCAGTAATGGCCTGCTTGGTAAAGGCGGCAAGATCGTCCAGCACGGGAGCGGACTGCGCCGACTTAATGGCTGCCGTGGTCGCCGCAGCGTCCACGTTGGCGTGCGCGTTGATGAGCACCGCCGACCCGAGGCCCGAACTGCCCAGCAGCATGAAGATCAGGTTCGACACCGCTGACTCGGACATGCCCGACTTGGCGCACACGATGATGACCACCGCGCCGAGCAGGTGACTGATCAGGAAAATTTGCACCTTCTCGCTGGTCAGCACGCCCTTCAGCGTGGAGAGGATGGTCTTTTCGAGCTGCTGCACCTCGGCGTTGCTCATCGGGTTCTCGCCTGGCTGCGGCGGTCATCGTCCCGGCGCAACAGTTCGCTGACGTTGGTGTCGACTCGGGCCATGGTGCCTTCTACCGCGCGGATTCGTGTTTCGTGATCGCTGATTTGCTTGCCCTGTTCCGTAATCGTCGCGGCCTGAGCGGTCACAACGGGAGACAGCGCGTCGGGGCCATGCTTTACCACGAAGTCCACCGCCATGTGATAGCCGGTCAGAATGACCGCGCACAAAGCGATGACGCCGATCAGGAAGGTAATCTCGCGCTTATAGTTCGGGGCGAGCGCCTTGACTTCTTCGACTCCCGGCATCGCGTCTTCGGCCATCGGCGGCGGCTCCTGCCCAATGTCTACCAGACCTGCACATGGAAATCGACCAGCACTCCTCATTTCCAGCAGGAGCACAACACGACATCTTTGTCGCCCGCCAGATCGGAGGTTGCAGTCAGGGTGTCCGCATCCGGCGGCAAGTTGTACTTGATGCGTTTGAATTGCACGCCTCCGTCTTGAGGCGAGGCGTGCGGGCAATAGTCATTGCAGTCAGGAAGGCAGCCTGAAGGCCAATGGATGTTGCACTGCGCCGGATTGCCGCCATCGAGCGTGCAGGTCAAGGCTGGGCCGGCGTCGACAACTTTCGGCAGGATGATCGGCTGTCGCACCAAGCCGCCATCTCGGCCGCAAGTGACTCGCGCGAACAGCGAAGGACACCACACGGCTCCACCATCGGCGGAGCACGCCGCGGCAAGGCACTCACGGTCAGCAGGCGTGAGCGCCAATGCCTTCGACGCCGGCCGCGAGACCAGCATCGCTCCAACGGCAGCAATCCCAATGGTCGAGGCGATTACGACTTTCGGATTCAGTTGCATGCGGGGCCCCCGACCGAGACGCCAAGATAGTTCCACCAGGGCGATCCGCCGGCGGAGCCGCTGCACCAAATCTCTTCTCCCAGATCGGTATCGAAGTAGAAGGTGCCGACCGCATTTGAGAAAAAGGCTGGATTGGGACGCTGCGAGGTTGGGCCGCTGCCTCCATTGGTCGTGATCGCGAGGTTCACGAAGGTTCCGCCAAATCCGGAGGGGATGACATAGGGTCCTCCAAGCCCATAATTCACGAAAGCGTAGAAGGCTGCTGCGCCGCCGCTACAGGCATCGGCGAAGTCAAATCCAGCGCCAAGCGAGGGTCGGATGATCTCCAAGGCGAAAACCGAACCATCTCCGACCGCCGCAAAAACGTTCCCGCTGCCATTGAACCCCTGACTGTCTTGCACCGACATGATGAGAACATTGTTTCCCGACGAAGGCGGAATGACCGTGACCGGGCCCGCTTGCTCCTGAAAGATGGCGGCTCCATTGGTCAATGCAAATGGCAGCGGATGGCCCGCGTAAGTGAACGACAGGAACGGGGACGAACTTGCGGTGTTCTCCAGAAGCATGCCGCTGAATCCGGCCGGATCCTGAAGCACGGCCCCATTCGCCACCGACAAAACCGTCGCGGACGAATCGTTGCCCGACCCTATGAACGTGAAGCCAGTAACGACCTGCGTTCCGCTCGGGACTATTCCTGTCGTGCCGACGACGACAATGTTGGTGACGTAACTGGGCTGCGAGAGCACAGCACTCCATGGCGTCGTCACCGGATTCCAGACGTAGGTGTTTCCGGCTCCCGATCCGGTTGCTCCGGTCGGACCAGTGGGACCGCTGGAGGGTCCGGTAGGTCCGGTGGGGCCAATGGGCCCAGGCGTTCCCGTCAAGCCTATTCCGATGCCACACGAGATCGTAACCGGCGCAGGAGCCGGACCGCTGCTCGGCGTGACAAGGTAGTTATAGGTGTCCCCTTGAGCGATGCTGACAACGTGAGTGCGGTCAAAACAAGCGTTGTCCGCTGCTCCGCTGACCGCGCAAATGATGCTTGGATCGGTAACTCCGTTGACCTGCACCTGAATTGTCCATGATGCGCCAGCGCCCGGCGGCCCCTGAAAGATGCACTGCCATATTGAAAGCGTAAAGTCGGCAGACGCCACGTTTGGAATGATCGGCGCCGTACCCGCATTGCCTTCTACGGGATGAATGCCGGGCGCCATTGTGTCCGGCGAAAACAATGTAGCCAACTGGGTAGCCTGCGATCCCGTTGCTCCTGTTGCGCCGGTCGGGCCGGTGGCTCCAGTCGGACCAGTTGCGCCCGTCGAACCTGTAGGTCCGCCAGCGAGTTGATCGTTGACTGTCTGCGCGGTGAGCGCGCCAACAGCTCCGCCCCCTGCGCCAGCGCCGATGATCGTGTTGGGCCGGAAGTAGCGAACGGGCACGGCGACAACGATTGTCAGGTTCGGCCCGATGATCGCCGCGCCGCTGCCCGTCGCGCCAAACAGTACGGCCCAGTTCACGTTGTCTGGGCTGCCCTCAATGCGAATTTGCTCGCCGACCGCTCCATTGGTGTATTGAAATGCGATGCTGGCCGGAGGATGGAAGCCAGCCGTGTCGACGCTTGGTCCGGGACCGGAAGTCGCGGCGAGCGCGACGGAGCGGGTGTTCGAATCGACCGACACGACTCCCTGATCGAAGTTCCAGTTGCATGAAAGCGTTCCCGTGAGGCCGGCCGCGCCTCGGTTGGTGCGGAGCCAGTGTTGGGGCTGGATTTGAAGCGGAACGTTCTGCTGCCCCACGCCGACGTTGAGCAACGGCGCGAAGTTGGTCCCGTCGTAGCTGGACTCGATGAGAAACGTGTCGCTCGGCTTGCCGCCCACGTAGAAGCAGGTCTGAATAATCGGTCCCGCGCTGACATCGACCGCCGCTCCTGGACTGCCGAGCGGGATCGCGCATTGCGTAAGCGTAGGCGCTGGAGCGGTCCCGTAGGTTGTGCAGGGGCCAACGCCCAGTCGATGCGGAGTTGCGGCCATTCGCGCGCCCATGTGCGGCGGATCGATCTGATTCAGATGCACCGCCGCGCCGATCACTCCGACGCTGATCGCGATGGTCGCAGCGGATAAGAGCGCGAACGTAGTCTGCTGCGGCGACATCTAGGATGCCTCTCGAACCTCGACATGCCAGCGCACCATGTTGCCTTCGCGCTTGAGCACCTTCATCACGTTCGGCTGCGCCTCCAGCCACGCAATGCGCTCAGCCTCTTCGGCGAGTACAGGTTGCGGATCGAGCGCGTTGCCTCCCAGATGGCAGCTCAGGTGCGCGAGCATCGAATCCGAGAACGTGTTCATCACGCCGAGTAGACCAGTTTCCAGCGCTAGAATGGACGTCGCCCCTGAGTTCACATCGATCCACGCCTGCATCGCGTATTCGACTGACTCCGGCGCATAAGTCTCGGCGATGAAGCGGCGGTCTCCCTTTGCAACGATGTCCTGAGCGATGGCTCGCGCTTCGCCTTCTCGGTCACACCGGCCGCGAACGATCAGCGCGCCGGCAGGCCGGTCTCCGAACTTCTCGACATAGGCGTAGGCCAGCGCCTTCGCGTTGGGCGTGAGTCCCAGCGCCTCAAGTCGAGGATCGATGGCGCAGAAGTCGGCCACGGTGGGGCTAGTTGAGTTTCTTCAGGGACAGCGTGGCGTTCGCGCCGGCCTGCGTGACGCCAGCTCCAGCGCTCGTCAACGTGACCGCCTGCGTGCCCGAGTTGGTTTGGTTGTTCAGCGTCACCACATCGGCTGCGGTGAGATGGACGATGCCGCTTCCAGTCACGACCAACGTGGAAGCCGCCGTCAGATTCAACTCGCTCTGAAACCTGTACTGCGGGCCAATGTCCGCTCCATTGTCCCAAAGCGCGAATTGCAGCGACTCGGTAGCGGATGCTCCGCCAATTCCTCCAGCGACCATGAAGTTGAACTCGTAATCGCCCGTGCTCGCCACCGTGAACGAGGTCCCGCCTGGCGCGGGAACGGAGGTAAAGCCAGTATTCGGATAGGGCGTCCCTCCCAGGTTGAAGACCACGTTTCCTGCTGCGCCCACGGTCGATGTCGCGGTCGCTACCGCGTAGCCATAGGCGCTTAGTCCGCCGCTGCCGCCCGGAGTGGTCCAATGCGGCGCGAGTCCTGCGCCTTGCGAGGTGTAAATCTGGCCGGCCGACCCAACCGAACCGCTCGCGCTCAAAGGGCTCAAGTCGAACAGCGTCGAGGCCGTGTCGCCGCCCAGGAAGATGCTCTGCGCCGCAGATGAGTCGCCCAACAGAATCGCGGATGTGGATGCCGATGCGCTGTTGACGCCGATGCTCACGATGCCAGCGGTCCCGGCTCCAGAAGGAGCGCCGCCGCCAATCAGAACAGAGCCGCCATTGGCGCCGCCGTGTCCGCCATTCGTTCCAGCTTGACCGCCCAACAGCGACGCGCTCCCGCCTTGGGCCGCATTCTCTCCGGCGGTGCCTACTCCGCCGCGACCTCCGATGACCGCCGCCGAGCCTCCCACGGTAGCTACGTGGGCCGCGCTCGCGTGTCCGCCTGCTCCACCGACGACATTCGCTGCGCCGGCGGCTCCAGCCGATGACGATGCGCTGGCGATGGCTCCATTGCCGCCGCTAAGGGTTGCGTCACCTGCCGATCCGGCGACGCCCGTCGTGACTGTTCCTCCCGATCCAGCTTGAATTGATACAGTGCCTCCATTGCCGGAACCACCGCCATTGTCCGCTCCACCTGGCCCGCCGGTTATGGTGATTGCAGATCCAACGCCGCCGACAACCGTTGACGAACCCGCGCCGCCAAGTTCAGGTTGGACGATAAAGTTTCCACCGGGTCCAGCGCTGCTAGTCGAGGCCGCTCCGCCAACTCCCATGGTGACTTGAAAGCCGCCGCCTGCCCCAGCTCCAGAGCCGTTGTCGACTCCACCGGCGCCGCCCTCCAGTGAGTAGCCACCGCCATTGCCGCCGCTCTGTGCGCTGCTTCCGGCGCCGCCTGCCCCCAGAATGCCAGCGAAGCCTCCGCCTTGTCCGCCGCCTGCTCCCGCTGTTGCGGCGCCGCCATTGTTCGTGACCACTGCGAAGTTTCGGGAATCGGTTGCGGCCACAATTGCGTCCGCGTCGTCGAAGCCCCAGATGTTGGGCGAACCAATGGCGGTGACGGGAACAAGCGGATCGCCTTGCAGCGAAGTGGCCTGTCCGCTCGCGGACTGAACCTGATTTACGGCCACCTGCATGGTCAACACGCCGGTCGCCATGGTGTGTCCGGTCGTGAAGGATCGGAGGTAGCGAACGGGCGCGAAAATCGAGATGTTCTGCGCGGGACCGGTCAGCGTGGCCGATCCGCTGACGCCCCCCAGCCCCACCCAGTGCACGTTGTCGGGGCTGCCCTGAATGGCGATGATTTCTCCAGCGGCGCCGTTCACATAGGAGACGCCAAAGGAAAACGGAACGCCGTTAGGAAAGGTTACGGAGTTGCTGACATCGAGGCTCGAACCCGCGCCGCCGCTGGCCCCCAAGGGAATGGCGACGTTGGTCGCCAGCACTGCCGCGCTGCCGTTGTCGTAGACCCAGGTAGCGTAGAGCACGCCGGTCAGTCCGGCCGCTCCTTGCGTTCGCAGCAGGTGATAGGGCGTTCCAGCCGAAAGCTGCACATTGAAGCTCGATCCGCCGGGAACGAAGATCGGCTCCCAATGCGTGCCATCGTAGCTTTGCTGCACCGTGAAGTTGTCGGTCGGCGATCCGCCCGCGTAGAGCAGGGAGAATGTGAATGGCACGGAGCTGATGGCGAAGTTGCTGGTCGCCGCAGTGGACACATCCTCGCTCGCGCCCGGTGAACCAAGCGGAATGTTCAGTTGACACAGCGTCGGATCGCCAGGCAGTCCTTCCGCGATGCAAGTCGGCCCAATTCCGAGTCGATGCGTAGCACCCATCTTGTGAGCGGCCGATACGCCTTCAACCGCTTCCCGAAGATTCGAAGAGGCAGCCTCGGAAGCCGGCGCGGATGGCTGATGCTTCTTGGCCGCTACCTCGGGAGCGACAATGGCTCCACACGCAATAATGGCTCCACACGCTGCGGCGATGGCGAACTGAAACTTGGTGATTTTCATGGTGCACTTCTCCTCTGACGGAAGTCCTATCAACCTTGAAAGAAAAAATCGAGGGCGCTAGCGGAAGTGGGACGGGAGCGGAGCCGCTGGGATCTGGTAGACCTGTCCGTCCTCTTGCCTGATCACGGTCGGTTCGTTCGCGGCGGGTTGCGCGGGCGGCGCGGCTTCTCCGTAGGGAGCGCTCATCGGAGCCGTGACCCATTGCGCTGGCATTGGAGCGGCCGGAATCTCCAGCACTTCGCCGTTGGCCTGCGTGATCTTCGTGGGCGCGGCGACCGGACGCACCAACCCCTTATCGGCAGGAACCGTGGCGATGGCTGTACGTGAAGGCGTCGGAGGCGGAGGAACCGAGCGCGCGAGTTGATGTTGCGTGGGCGCGGAGAGTTGCTGTTGCGCTGGCGCGGTCGGCGTGGTGGTCGAAGGCAGCGCGAGCACTCCGCTGATCGCGGACGGATCGCTTCCGAGCAGCGACTTGGCGATGTTGTCCGCGTCGAAGCCGCCATCCTCCAGCAGGGGCAGCAACAAAGTGACCTTCAGCTTGAAGGCGTTCTCCCTGTCCTCCATCGCGGATCGTTCGCGCTCCAGCTTGTAGCGCTCCTTGGCGACCTTCAGAATTTCCGGCAGCGCGTTCGCTTCCGCGATTCGGCCCTGGTCGCGGAGTTTCTGCGCCTGCTGACCGATCTTCAGGTACGCGGCGCCAATCTGGTTGTACTCCGCCTCGGTCAACGGCTTGCCGCACATGCCGCACACAAAGTCCTTGGGGCGTCCATCTTGAAAGTGGCCGTTGATGGCCTCGATGTGTGGGCAGTTAAGTTTCGTCGCCATCAGTGGACGCTCCCGGCAGAGCCCTCGGCCGCTGCCTTTTCAAACTCCGCCATTTGCTCTGGCGTCATCATCAACGCCATAAGAATCCGGCCGAGTTGCTCAATCTTCACTTCAGGCATGCCACAAGTTTGAATCGCGGTTCCTAATTGAAGGCGCTCCTCGTCGGTCAGTCCGGCGAAAAATTCCTTAATGCTGTCGACGCTTGGCGCGCCAGGCAGAAAACCAGCGACCATCTCGCCAACGATCTTCTTTGCGGGCGCGAAGAGTCCGAGCAACTCTTCGCCCATCTTCTCCTTCATGTCCATCTTCAGGCCCATCCGGCGCACGCGGATGTCTCGAACGACCTGCTGATCGCGAAGTGAGTTGACGGCCTGCCAACCCTTGTGAATCTCACCGCGCAGCGATTGGTTCTCGTCGAATAGCGCCTTGTTCTGCAACTCCAGTCGCTCGATTTGCCGTTCGTAGCTGCCCAGCATGGTCGGCAGCAGGATCGCATGCTGACGGCCTTGTACCTGTAATTGTGAATGGGCTTCCCTCAACAGGCCCAGCGCCGTGCCGCTCGCGGAATCGGGGACAGTGCTCTTGCCATCCGAAAAAGCCGTGAACTTCAAGACGAACTGCGAACCCTCATCGTCTTCCTGGCTAACCAGCGCGATCACGGCGAACGATTGAACGCCGCCGCCATTGGCGTTCGCGCGGTTCTGGCAAATGTGCATCGCCTCGGTGGCCCAGAACGATTCAATGTCGTCGTGCCCCTCTGGAAGCGGCAGCGACTCCATGAACGAAAGCGAGCCATCGATCAGTTGGTACAACTTCAGCAACGAGGCGCGCTCGTCATCGGGCAAGCCTGGCGCTCGACGGCGGCGAAGGAACCGCTCGAACTCATAGGCTTGCCCGGACTCTTTCGCTGACGACTTCGCCACTGATTAACCCCTGCCCTGCGCGCCTACTTCTTGCTCTTCTTCTTGCCCTTCTTCTTCCCGCCCTTGCCCTTGGCGGCGAGCATTCGGGCGGTGGCGGCCTTCTGAGCGGCGCTGCGCGGCTTCTTCGGTCCCTTGCGATTCTTCTTGTGCCCGCCCTTGGGTGCGCTCTTCTCCTGCCGCATGTACCAAGGCTTCGCGCCGGCCTCCATGTCCTCGCGCGTGGGGCCGTAGACCGGGCCGTGTTGAAACTTCGACTTGCGGGCGCTCTTCTTGCCCTTCTTCTTGTGCTTCGACTTCTTCGGAGCGGCGGGAGCCTTGGCGACCTTGGCCTTCTTCTTCGCGGCCTTGCGCTTCGGCGCGGTCGAGATGGAGGTCTTGCCCAACGCCTTCTCGATCTTCGCGTTGAAGTCGCGACTCATGCGCTCCAGCGCCAGATCGAATCCGCCGACAACATGGCCCGGTCGCACTGCGGGGATTCGTCCCGACGACACCGACTTGCGCGGCGCTGCGTGGTGCTCGACCTTCTTCGCCTTGCGCTTCTTCGGCTTTCGCTTCGCCTGATCGTCGCGGTGCATGGACTGGCCGAGGTCAACAAGAGTGGATTCGAGGTTGTTCATGGTGCTTCCTCCGCGATCTGCGCTGGTGGCGCCGGGGTTGTTCTCGCGGGCAGTATGCCAGCGATGCTACGAAGTAGGTAGCCGAGCGCTCCAAGAATACCAACCGCAGCTCCAGCGTACCAATACCAGGCCAAGGGTTTGCCTTTGGGCGGATCGGGCGAATCGGGAACGCGAGGCGGCGGCGGTTCACCGGGAATGGTCGATTGCGTCTGGCCGGCCGAAGCGAATTGATCAGCGTATTTCTGAGCGCGAGCGCGGAAGTCCTTCGCCTGCTCCCACTTGCTCGTGGTCCAGTTGGAGGGATCGCTTTTCTTGTAGGCAACCCATTCGTCCACCAATCGCCGCCAGTCCGCGCGCGCCGCGTTCACAGCTTTGCCAACCGTCGACACGTCCTGCTTGGTGACAGTCTCCACAAAGCGATTGAGCGCGAAAATGTATTCGTCCGTCGCGGTCATCTCCTTGTCCATCTCGGCTGGAGTGTAGATGTGAAGCCAACTGGACTCCGCGCCTACCATCGCGCCAGAGGTCGACACAGGCATGGTGGTGCGAATGCCATCGTCCGCGAGGATGTCGATGCAGGTATTGATCTTGTGATTCCACCAATCGAGTTGCTCAAGCGAGAGCGTCTGTCCCTTCGCGGTGCGCCACTTACGAACGCACTCTTCCCACAACGCCACGCGCTCTGGATCGACCGGATTGCCTCCGGCCATCCAATTCAGCACCGCGCGCGAGGTGCCGCGCACCAATGAATTCAGCCGCATCTTCTGCGCGCTGGCGTCGTCGTCGGCAATGACCACGGGATCGTTCATGCCGCCGCCTTGCCCTTACGTCCCGCGCCGGCCACTGCGGTTGCAATCGCGAGCACGGCCGCACTGAGGACAGCGACAATGACTCCCTCTGTAATCGAGGCGTAGTTCACCGCGGCGGGCTTCTCATCCGGCGCAATCTCAACCGGCTCGAGATCCATTCCGTCCGGTTGCAGGCCCGCGATGTAATCCGCGACGATCTGCTTTTCGTGCGCGAGGATGGCCGGGTCGCTCATGTAGCCGGTGTCGGGCTTGCCGGTCGATACCCAATGCCACTTCGGAGAGGCGGCGGTCCCAATGTTCTGCATCTTCCAAGCTGGATTGTAGATGCGCTGCACGTTGGTCGGCAGGTTGGGCGAGAGCACCTGCGCTTCGTGCACTACGCGGTCGAGCGTAATCTGATCGTCCGGCACTCCAGCCATTTGCAGATCGTGAACGATGCGCGCGACGCCGTACTGCGCGCTCCAACCGGCGCCGTAACCCATCGCGACCAGGCCGGCCCAGTTCGGATCGTTCCAGTTCTCCTTCAATTTCGTGTTCTTCAGGTACTCGGCGACGATCTTGGTGAGCAGCCACGTGCCGACATGGAGATTCTTATCCGGCTCTTCCATGTCCTTCATGGTGAAATCGCCGCCGGTCGCCTTGTTGAAGTCGCCCAGCGTGCCCTTAAGAATCTGACCCCAACCAATCGCCGAGCTGATGGGTTGGCCCGTTTTCGGATCGTGCGCCTGAATGTCCTGTTTGAAGCGCGACTCGTTCCAGTCCAGCGCGCGCAGGAAGGCGGGCGGAATTTTCGACAACTCTCCCCACTTGTGGAAGAGCGCGTCGTAGGTGTGTGGAATTCGAGAGGCCATGGATCACGGTGAATTGGTGAAGACGAAGCGGACTGAGTTAAGCGAGGTATTAGGCGCGGGTGGTACGATCCCTCCGCCATTGCTCAGGTTGTACAGCGCAATGCGTGCGGCATCCGCCGGAACGACAATCGGTATTGGATTGCTTCCGTCCGCTTCGGCGCCTGAAATCAAATTCCCAGCGATGTCGTAGAACAGGACGAAAGTATTAACTGGAATCGCAGGATCAACTATCGATTGCGCGGGAGGACTTACGAGCACGGTTACAAACTGCGCGCTGGGCGGAATAATGCTCTTGTCGCTTATGCTGCCGGAGGTCAGCAGATTGGCGAGCGAGATCGGGGCTCCGCCAAACAACCCCTGAATCGCCCGGCGCGGAATTCCTGAGCTGAACGCGCCCTTGCTAATGAAGCAACTCGGACCATTCTGCGTGGTGAATGCGGTCGCCGACTCATTTACTGCGAGCACGGAGATATAGGGACCGTACACTGGAAACGTGACGCCGCGCTCGAAGTCGACCTGCAAGGTAATGGGCGCCGTCTGCGTGCCGTGCCGTACCAACGCGAACAGGTTCAGCGTGGGCTGCGTTTCGTAGCCGTAGAAGGGACCGCCATCGCCGCCCACCGGCCCCGAAACAATGGGCGGAACCAAGGTGAGCATGAACAAATCCTGCATGGGGGCTTCCATCCCCGGAGGCAGGCTGAACATTGCCGCGACCGTTCCATTGAGGAGTGCGCCCGCGCCGATCGCAATACGGCCCTTCGATGTCTGGATTTTACCATCATCGATCATTCGCCATAATTCGTGCTCTGGCTTGTGGATCGGCTGCGATATGTCCCACGGCCACTTCATCAGGACACCAGTCGGAGTTTGGGAGCAGGCCACCAGCCAGCGCTTACGGTCTCCTCGTCGCTATCGTCCGCTGGAGCAGCGGGCGGCGCAGTCGGCGCAATGACCACCGGCTCAGCATCGGGCGGCCCATGGTAGGGCGGTGGCTGCGTCGGAGGCGGAGCGGGACGATAGGAAGGCGGAGCCGTTGGCGCGAGCGCTCCCAGCCCCATCGCCTTCGTCACGTCAGGATCGGTCAGTAGCACTGCGAGCGCGCCAGGCACGTCGAGGAACATCATGTGCGCGCTGGCCGCTGCGAAGAGGCCCATCTTCTCGGGATGAGTCGAGAGGTACTGAAGTCCCTTCTGCACTGACGCAGCCGGATCGCTCTTGCCCGCGTAGTACGCCAACTCGCCCGACGCTACAGCCTGTTCGTCGCTGAGAAAGTTGACGTAATGCGGTTCGTTCGCCAGCAACTCGGCGAGGTTGTTCTGAATGCGCTGATCGGCGGCAGCCTGTAGCAGCGCGGCCGTGGGTTGCACGTCCTGCGTATCGAAGTTTGCTTGCAGCTTCTTGAACGGCACCGGCAGACATAGACAAACCGTATCGCGCACGCCCGAGTCGTGCTGATACACGAGGCAGATTTTCCCGCACACGCCTGTCTTGGTGTCGTCGTACTTCAGCGCGGCGAGGAAGTCGCCCAAGGTGCGTTCGCCGACCTGCGTATCGATGTCGGGTTGCGACGACGAAGTGTCCGCAATCTCCACCGGCTCCGAAGAAGACAATTCTACCGGCTCCGGGTTCGTCTCCTCTTCAGGAGGCGACTCGGTTTCCGGCTCCACCTCCACGGCGACTTCAGCCGCGGGCGTTACTGTCTCCTCAGACTCCGGCATTGCGCGCTCCTAGTAAATCGACTTGCGAGGCCAGTGCCCGGCTGACACGGATTCGCCTTCAATCTCGACCGGCTCCAGCGACTCACCAGCGATCATCTGCTGCGACTCGTTGAACAGGTGGAAGGTGCTGTCCGCGTTCAGCGTCACCGTGTTGCCGTTGTCTAGCGTGTAGGACTTCGACTGTCCCGGCTGCAACACAAGGCCGCCAGTGGGCGCCGCTGGCGCGTTCGGAATAACCGTCACGGTCGGCTGAACCGCAGTCGTCAACGTGTTCGTGTTGATCGACAGGTTCCGCATCTTCATCCACTTCTGAATCGTGGGCGCGTTGGTGTTAACGGCGTCCATCTTCCAACCGTAGGGCCCGGTCGCCGCTCCGTTCGGAAACCGGCCGTTCGCCAGCGCGGTCGCCAGCGCGATCAGATCCGAATCGCTCATGGTCGCGAACACGCTCGCAGGCGGAGCGCCGGCGAGGTTCAGACCAGCCGCGAAGGTCGGCCACCAGCCGGCGGAAGTATCGGAGCCATCTTCGCGCGTGACCTCGATGTCGACGCCCGGGATCTTGATCGCCTGAATCGCTTCGAGCAGGTCGGTGATCTGCGTGCTCTCGTCCGGCTTGTGCGCCTTGCGCCGAGTCTTCATCTTGCGCGGCGCGACCTGCACCGCGTCGGAGTCGGCCGAATCAGCAATCTCGACCGGCGCTGCGTCCTCGCCAGTCACGTTCGTAATAGAGAGTGAGAGGCGGTCAGGCGAGACCAGCGACCCGTCCGCCATCTTGATCCATACGCCTTCGTCGAACTCCTTCACGGGCTTCCACGACCCCCAGAACATGATCTTTTGCGCCTGGGGATCGAAGTCGCCCCAGTTGGTGATCCGCGTCGGCACCTGAGCGGGCGCGAAAATCTTTCCGTTGAGCAGCTTCACGACCACATCGGAAGCGACGAGTTTCGGATCCTTCCATGCGCCATCGATGTAAATCTTGCCGTTGCTCGGATCGAAGTTGCTCTGAGGCAGCATCTTCGCGGTCGTCGTCACAGGCGCCGCGCTGCTGCCGACCTTCTTTGACTTCACGACCGGAACGACATCGCTGTCGTCTCCAGACGAGACCCAGCACGGAGGACTGACGCGGATGCCAGCGAGCGAGAAGCCGGCGAGCGAGAACCCGGCCGATGAGTCATGCTCAAAGGTGATCTTGAGCGGTCCGCCGCTCATCACCGAAACCGGAGCGCCGCTCGCCCATGTCATGTTGCCGTAGAGCGTCACGGTGTAGCCATCGTCCGTGGTGAAGGTGTCGAGGACATTCATTTGACCATCTCCATCGTCAGTGGGCGAGGAATAGGGCGCCCCGTAAGGTGAACCGCCGTAGGGCGAGCCAGGGAATCCGGGCGGCGGCGTAGGCCCGGTCGGCGGCACTCCATAGGCGGGCGAATAGGGCTGCATTGAGACCGGAGCTGGCGCATAGGGCGATGGCGCAATCGCGACTGGCGGCGGCTGGCCCGGCAGTTGCGACATGGCCGGATTGAAGCGTTGGACGAACGAGCCACCTGGAGCCATAGACATCGCGATCCATGAGGCGGGACGGGATATCGGAGCGCCTGGACGCGATATCACAATGCCGGCGCTCGAATAACCGCTGTCGTCCAACATGTCGCGAAGCCGGTCGAGTTGACGGGCCAACTCCATGACCGCGCCCGGATCGCCGCTGCCCTTTCCGCTTTGCAGCAGCGCTGCGACTGCGTGCGCCTGCTTCGCGGTGTAGGGGTTGCCCAGTTCCTTCAGGAAGGGACCGGCCACGGCCCACTTGTTCTGCAACGAGGTCCAGTCGGACATCGCGGTCGGCCGACCGTTGTTGCTCGCCGACTCCACAAGCGCGCGCAGCATTGCTGACATGTCGCCCAGCGCCATCATGCCCGCGCGCTCGGCGTCGTCTCCAGCCCAGTACCCTGCTTCGCTGCCGCGCATGTCATTCTCCATTCCGGCGCTGACCTGACCCGGATACGCGAACAAGAGTTGCTGAAGAACGCCATCCATGAAAACTGGATCGGTCGTGGCGCCCAATCCACGAATGTACTGATCGGCCTTCTGAGCTGCGGCGATGTGGGCTGCGTCGCCCGTGGCCCGAACCTGCGCGTAGACGTTAGGCCATGCGTTGATTACCGCCGCCCAGTCGGTCGCGCTTGGATGATTGCGCTCAGTCGTAATGTATTGCCCGAGCGGCGAGACCGACCCGAACTGCGTGAAGATGGAATGGAAGGCGGCGTACAGCGCCTTCGCCGATGCGGCGGCGATCTGCGCGGCGCTCATCATCGCGGGAATAATCTGCGGCTTCAGTGCGGCGCCAGCCTCTACCACCTCGTTGTCCGGCACACGGTAAACGCGATGCGTGGTCAAATCCCACAAACCTGATCGCTGGGTCAGATGGCCTAGCATTACGCCACCTTCCGAACGATTTGGCCGGCAGATGTCTGCACTTCGTCCATGCCCACAATCAACGGACGCCATTGCAGGCCGGTCGCGTCTTCAAACCACGCCTTGAACTCGGGCGACGCAGGCCGCTTATTGCTGCGCGAGTACACAGCCTCCCAACCCATGCCAAGCACCATGGACGGATCTTCGAGCAGCCAGCCGGTCATCGGCACGACCTGTCCGTTCTTCATGGTATTCTTCGCCTGTTCAAGTGTCTGGCCGTTGGGCGTGAAGAGCATGGGCGGCGGGTTAGTCCCGATGCTAGCGGCCGGGCGCCTCAAGCGAACGTGGTACATCCAATCGCCCGGCCGATGCCCGCCTGGGTCGCCCGGTTTAATCTGACGCCACGTAATGTGCGGTTGAGCTGTCTGGCCCGCTGGAAGCAGCGCGTTCAACTCAGCGCAACGAATCGCGGTCAGTACCTTGCAGTCGGTCCAGCCTTGTTCGTAGGCGGTCGCAACATCGTCCCACAACTCCACCACGATGCGTTCGAGCACCTGCGACGCGAGTTGCTGGTTTTCTGGAGTGTCGGGAACCTGATCGATCAAGCGCTGGAAGGCCGCTACCACTTCGTTACGCAGGCCGTCTTTGTGCGCGTAGGACATTCCGCAGTTGTAAAGCGGAGGCAGTTTGTTTCGGGAGAGATAGTTTGCGTTGCAGGCCGTCAGTCCGTGCAGCAGAGCGAGCAAGCTGAATTGTGCAATCTCGCGGTCATCGTCCGTCACCACGCCATTGGGCGAGACGAAGAACTTGTTGCGGATGAGAATGGGGAGGAAGCCTTCTCTGCTCATGCGCCGCAACCTCCATCCCATCATCAAAAAAGCGCCGGGGACGATCCATCGGGATGGCTGCCATATGGATCGCCCCCGGTTTCATCCGCGCCGCCCCAGGGAAGAAGCGGCGCGGATTAACCTTTTGCGGAAACCCTTAGCTGAACGCCGAGTCTCCGGTGATGGAGGCGTTGAAGGGAATCGCGCTGCCCAGCCACCAGGCCGGCCATGCGATGCCCAGCGAAACGGTGATCGCCGGTCCGATGGTGTCGTACTCGAAGTTCGCGTCGAAGGCTCCCTTGTCGAAGTATTCGATGGGCAACCCGCCGCCGCCGCCCGGAACCGCAGTGGTCTGGAGTTTGTTGCCGACGAACACCTGCGTGATGACCGAGCCCGCGAGGCCGTAGGGCTGGGCCGCCAAGTTGATGACCGACGCGCCGCCAACGATCATGCGCTTCGGCTTCAGGATGATCTGCGACGCGCCGAACACGTTGGTGCTGCCGGCGACGCCCGTCGTGCTCGGCAAAAGGGCCGTCACGGGGAGGTGCTGCAAACGCCGCTGGTCAGGCTCCACGTCCAAGAGCACGGGAGTGTTGGTGGCCCGAGCTGCCGCCCGACGAGCCGCGACCATGCTGCTCGCGCTGGGGTTCTGCACGGCCGACTGAATGGCGGCGAGGGTCGTCTTGATGCCGGCCATATCGTTCATCAGGCCGTTCACCTGATCGAAGAGCGGGTGCACCGCCCCGTCGATGGCCGCCTGCACTCCGGCCGGCAGCTTCGCAGCAGCGCCGGCGAGGTGCATGCCCATCGCGATGCCGGACAGTTCGAGCCCGGCCGCCTGAGCCGCGTCCAGGTCGAGATAGCTGCCGCCGTGGGCACCCGGCCGAACGAACCGGCGCAGGTGACCCATTTCGATGCCGGACGCCACTGACCGCGCCGCCTCTCCGCCCGCCGCAGCGAGGGCCGCCAACGAAATCACCTTTCCTGTCATGCTGTGGATTTTCATCACGCGCTCCGAGAAGAGGCGACTCGCGCGAAATGCGCGGTCTTGGTTGCCTCTCTGTTGCCCCTGGTTGCTTACGGAGTAACTCGGTGCGCGGGCAGCCATCCCGCTCTTCAAAACCCGCGACGCCCTAACGAGCGTCTATGCGGGGCCGTGCTGACGTTCGCCTACCGACTAAGCGGCAGCGCGCAAATCTTCAAACTGCGTGCGGAGTTGCTCCTTCGAGTAGGAGCGTCCAGCGCGGCCGTCCGGCAACGCGCCTTCCGTGGTGGACTTGCCGGCCTTCTTGTTCGCCGACGCCAGCCACGCGAGGCCGTGCTTCATGCCCATGCCGCCCGACACGCTGGCGATGGCTCCCGCCGCGAGTCCGCCGAGTCCAGCGCCGATGGTTCCGTCCATCCACCACGCGCCAATCGCCATCGCAACCGCGACAACGAAGGGCAGACCCTTGGCGATGGTCGGGTGAGCCGACAAGCGGCCCTGCGCGAGGCAGGTCAGGTACGCGCCCAGGCCGACGCCGCTGGTTCGGACCAGCGTGGTGACGCCGCTCTGCCGCTTGGCGACAACCTTGTCGTGCTTTCCCTGAAGCTGGCGAGCTGCGGCGAGGAACTTGCCGAAGTGCTTCTGGACGACCGGGGACGAACCGACAGGAGCCGAAAGTGTGTGGATAGTAGCCATGGGCGTTAGCCCTCCTTTTCAGACGGAGAGACTACACGCACACAGCAGGCGCTTGTCAACTAAGGAACTCTGTATCGATCTGAATACGCTTGTTTTCTAGGTCTTTGGCGCTTCAGTCGCAGCCTTCTCGGCGCTCGCCTCGACGCCTGGCGCTGGTGTCGATGGCTTCGGAACGGAGACCTCCAACGCCTTCGCCTCGCTCTTCTTTACGACCTTCACCGCCGCATCGACGTAGGCAGTGGCTCCCTCGATGGAGAGTTTCACATCGCCATCAGTTTTCATCCAGTACATCGAGAAACCGGCCGAAAAAGCCTGAAAACGAACACGGCGCTCCTCCACGCCTTCCCACCACTGCTTCTGCTTTTCGGACCACGCGAGCAAGCCGGCGATGATCGACGCCTGTGTCTGGCTCAATACCTTGTCGGCTGACTCGTGCAACTCGTCGAGCAGCATTGGTCGCAGTTCGTTCAAGGTCTGGTCCGCCAAGTCCTTTGCTTGTTTGGCTTGTTTTGCAGCCTTTTTCTCTTCTGCTGTCTCCTTGTGCTCGGGAGGGATGGTTCCGTTCTGTGCGCTCGGTTCCGTTCCTGTCGCCTGGGTGTCGCTCATGGTGGTTGTCCTTTATGTACCTGTTGGGGTGGATATGTCTTAGGCTAAGACTTCCGCTTCGGGGTGGGTTTAGGCGTCGCCTTCTTGGCTGGCTTGTTCTTCTTCGGGGTCGCGCTGGCGCTGACTCGACCACGCTGCTCGACCGCCAGCATGCGCCCATCGATTCTTAGTGTCTTGTCCTCGCCGGTAATGAACCGGATTAGTCGCAGGCAGTTCTGACGCGACTCGTCGGAGATAGCCGCCGCCTCGATGATCGCACGAAGTTGCCGCACGTTCACTGTTGGCTCGTTACTCTTCTTACCGCGCTTGGCTTTGCCTGACTTTTTTCCTCCGACTGTACCTGTGTCGGACAACTCCGCGCGAACGGCTTCCCATCGCTCGCCATCGTTCACGCGCTCCCAAATCTTCAACTGCAACTCCGGTTCCTTGGAGTAGACGAAGAACACGAACGAATCTGGCACCGCGATATTCTCTCCGCCGGTCGCTTGGTTCTTCCATGCCTCTCGAATTTGCGGAATCAACTTCTCGTAAGCTGCGACCAGATTCGCGACATGGCTTAGGGAGATATGAACGCCGCGATTCGTTAATTCGTTATGGAGTTGCTCGTTGGTGAACTTGAATTCCTTTTTCATGCCGTGAAACCAAGCCGCCTTTTCGTAGCTGGTCATGTCCTGGCGACCAAGGTTGCTTGTTCCAGTATAGAAGCGCAGCTCCTTCCATGCTCCAATGAATTCGCGCGCCTCAAACTCCACTGTTCCGTTGATTCGTCGCGCCTTGAAGCTGCGTCCGCCTGCGGCAAGTTCCCACTTAAACCCGGCCTTCGGAGTGCGATGTTTATAGAGGACAATGTTGCCGCCGGTGTCTGCGTTCTTCTGACCTTTAGCCAGCGCTTCAATGCCACTAAAGATGGCGCGCGGATTTAGTAGATCGTCGGGATCCACCTCGGCCATCTTGGCGAGGAAGGTTGGTCCGAGCAGTCTTTCGGGAATGCGGCTTTCCACCGCTGCCTTATCGCTCATGTGTCGTGCCCCTGTGCTCGCGTCAAGGTGAAGTGCAGCGCGAGGTGATTCGCATCGTACAACAGGATTGTGCACATACAAGCGCAATCGCTTCCTATTCACGCTGAACAGATCAGCGCGCTCGGGCGTCTAAGTTATCGACAAGGAAGCGGCACGCGGGTTGCACTGCATCCTCGTCGGCGCTCTTGAAGGTCAGGAACGCTCAGGAGGTCCGGTGGATAGCAAAGCACCTACGTGCGCGGAATCGAAAACAGGTGTGCGAGCGTTCAGCGAGCGCCGTTCAAGGCGCGCAGCGCCGGAACGATCTCTCAAGGAAGTGCTCTTAGCTATTCCATGATCCTGCCAAACCGTTGGCGGGCAGCCAAGCGCAACGCAGAGCGCTTCGATAGCGGCGGCGGTTCCATGGCCGTGATCCTGGTCGATGGCGGCGGCGCAGCGACGCAGATAGCGTTTACTAACTCGGTAGCGCTGGGCGCGGCGTCGCATATTCAACTTCTCGTTGCGCGCGGTGCGTTCGCTGCGGCTGGCCTTGATGCTGTCCCAGTAAGTTCTGCGGCCTTCTGGCGAGCCGGTGCGCTTGGATTGCTCCCATGCCTGGCGGCGCCATGCTTCGGGCATCAGCTTCGCCAGCGCCTCTCGAAGGGGTTTCAAGCCGTCGAGGTTGTACCAGCGCCGCAGTTCGGGCGCGACCGTGAACAGGCGCGAGGCGATGTAGCCCGCCTTGTAGCGCCTTGGCCCATTCTGGGTGTCATTCAGACAGTGGCGGTAAGTCTTGCCATCCTTGCGTTTGCGTTGCGGCGGAATGAACGGGCCGGCCACGTTCGGTCCTTCGCGGTCGTATTGGCGTTCGCGCGTGCAGCGTCCCCATTGGCGCAGCGTGTTTAGTCGGCGCACGGCCGAGCTGCGCGAGAGCGGTTCGGCTTCGTCCTCCAGTACGCCGAAGAGTTGCCCCATGGTGTTGCACTTCTTGCTGTGTCGCGCCTGGGCGTTGGGCTGGTAGGTGCTGCCTTCGATGCACACCGGCTGGCGGGCGATCATCCCGAGCTGCGCGGCCAGCATGGGCAGGCGGTCGAGCTTGCTCACGTTCTCGCGCACCCATTGCCACGCGCCCTTGAACTTGCGCTTCACGTCGCGCAGCAGCTTCGCCAGTTCGCGCGCGGGTGCGACCCAATGCTTTCCGATTGGGCCGTTGCGGAGGATCCGGTAATGCTCCAGCCGATACGCCTGATCGTTCCACGGATCGGTCCGCACCTTGGACTTGGGCGTGACTTCCACTGCGGCCGACCGAGCGGCAGCTATCGCCTCAAGGTCGAAGTTAACGCCGGCCGCGTCGTGAATCGCCCGAATAGCACTGTCCGCCCAGTTCTCTTTCGCGAGTTGGCGGTGGACAAGCTGCGCTGGCGAGTCTGAGCGCTGTGGTCCGAGCCTTTGATCGACTGCGGCTATGATCCGGCGCTCTTCCTCTTCGATAGCGCGTATCCGCTGAAGGCAAACGTTCGCGTCCTCCGCTGGCGCGGCGCGCGGCGCGTCTGGAAACAACGCGGCAATTTGATCGATCAGCAAATCGCGCAGGAAACTCGGCGCTGATCGCTGCGCCTCGTCCGCGATGGATGCCAGATCGCAGTCGCCCTGCAACAGACTGCGAAGGCGGCGATACCT
>Ga0207052_10151_pt2 | contig 22998 bp, 19 predicted proteins | sample Alteio_BWMinCont_62_FD_153294 | JGI IMG/M metagenome (GOLD analysis project Ga0207052, IMG submission 153294) | Enriched cells from forest soil in Barre Woods Harvard Forest LTER site, Petersham, Massachusetts, United States -... | ecosystem: Environmental > Terrestrial > Soil > Temperate forest >...
CCGTCACCGCCGGTGGCGTGTCGCATGTGGGCGTGGCACTTACCTTCGGATTGATCGTGATGGCGATGATTTATTCGGTGGGGGATATCTCGGGAGCGCATTTGAATCCGGCGGTAACGCTGGGATTCTATTTGTCGGGGAGATTTTCCGGGCGGTGTGTTGTGCCGTACGTCGCAAGCCAGGTCGTTGGGGCTTTTTTGGCCAGCCTCACTTTGCTGCTCTTATTTGGGAACCGTGCATCGCTGGGCGCGACGTTGCCGGCGGGATCTGCGATGCAATCCTTCGGTTTGGAAACCGTGTTGACCGCCCTGCTTGTTCTTGTCATCTTGTCTGTTTCATCGGGATCGAAAGAGACCGGGACGATGGCGGGGATCGCGATCGGGGGCGTGATTGCTTTGGAGGCGCTCTTCGCCGGGCCGATCTCCGGGGCTTCGATGAATCCGGCCAGGTCGCTGGCGCCTGCGGTGGTCAGTGGGAATATGCATGATTTGTGGATCTATCTGACCGCGCCGTTTCTAGGTGCGGCGATTGCCGTGCCGCTTTGGGTCAGCATGCGAACGACGCCGGAATTGGCAGTAAAAGGAGAAATTCGATGAGCCTGGAAAACGTGATCAGGGAAAAGTATGGACAAGTGGCCACCAGCGACCTGACGAATGCAAATGCCGGGGTGAAGGCGGTGGCCCAGGCATTTGGATATTCGGCAGAGGAACTCACTTCCATTCCCGCCGGGGCGAATATGGGATTGTCCTGCGGCAATCCGACGGCGATGGCGACGCTTAAGCCGGGGGAAGTGATCGTGGACCTTGGTTCCGGCGGCGGGCTGGATGTTTTTCTGGCTGCAAAGAAAGTGGGACCGACAGGTAGAGTGGTGGGAATCGACATGACACCGGAAATGATCGAGCGGGCTCGCCGGAACGCGAAGGAGGCCGGGCTGGCCAATGTCGAATTCCGGCAGGCGAAGATCGATCAGGTTCCTCTGCCCGATGGTTTTGCGGATTGCATAATTTCCAATTGCGTGATCAACCTGGCTTCCGACAAGAATGCGGTGTTTCGTGAAATGTTTCGGGTGCTCAAGCCGGGTGGGCGGGTTGCGGTGAGCGACATCGCGCTGAAGCAGGAATTGCCGGAGGCTCTTGGGCGGGATCTGATGGCACTCGTCGGATGCGTCGCGGGAGCGATCAGCATTGCGGAATTCGAGAACGGTCTTCGCGCGGCGGGATTTGACTCGGTTGCCGTGATCGATTCAGGGGCCGATTTGAATGCGTATAAGCATGTGGATGGGCAATCGGGTTGCTGTTCGCCGCCGATGGCAAAGTCAAAATCGCTTCCGGTTGCGGATGAATCGTGCTGCGGACCGACCTGTTGCGGCGGAGAGAAACACGAATCGACCGTCCACGAGGGTCTGACGGCGATTTTGGATCGATACGATTTGAACGACTTTGCCGCTAGCGTGAAGGTGTTTGCGATTCGGCCAAGCCGATAGACCCGATGGAAATCAGATCGAGCGTGACGTAAACTGCGAGCGGGAGTAGTTGACTCTGGCGCGCAAAATATCCCCATCCCCTTTTTCGGTCCGGCAATTCCTCAAGAAACTGGCGCCCAGCGGGTTGCTCAGCGCCTGGCGGGGTTACAAATCGACTAAACACCAACGCAATTTCGAGAACCTTTCGACGCGGGAGGTCTTTACGAAGATCTATGAGGAATCGATCTGGGGGAAATCGCCGGACCCGGAACAGCGGTACTTTTCCGGGTGGGGATCACATGATCCGGCCATCGTTGGGGTGTATGTAAAAGCAGTGGAATCATTTGTCGCTTCGCTGGAGAAGAAGCCAAATGTTGTTGATTTGGGGTGCGGGGATTTTGTGGTGGGGTCGAAGTTTCGGAATCTTTGCGAAGGGTATATTGCCTGCGATATTGTTGAGTCGGTCATCAAATTCAATCGGGAGAAATATAAGACGCTGAGCGTTGATTTCCGCGTGCTGGATCTGTCGACGGATCCGCTTCCTCCGGGCGATGTGGTGTTCCTTCGGCAGGTGTTGCAGCATCTGCCTAATGATGTCATCCAACGGGCGATTCCCCGGATTGCTTCGAAGTATAAGTATTTGGTTCTGACGGAGCATTTGCCGGATACGGAGGGTTATGTTCCGAATGTGGATCATCCGGCGGGGCCGGATGTAAGGTCGGTGCTGGGGAGTGGGTTGATTTTGACACTGCCGCCGTTCAATTTGCGGGTGATGGAGGAGCGGGTGTTGTGCGAGGTGCCGGATCCGAGTGGGGTTATCAGGACGAATTTGTATCGGTTGGCGTAGCGCGACTCTCTAAACGCGGAAGAACTCCATGTCCTTCATTTGCTCGAACTGTTTGCGCCAGTTGCGTTCGGGCATGGTGCGGACGCCGTTGGTGTCGAAGAAGGGATATGTGGTGGCGTTGACGTCGCTGAAGTTCTCCAGGAATTCGGGGCCGCGGACGCCGGCGAGGAAGCCTTCGGGGAAAGCGGCGGGATTGGCGAAGAAGGCGTTGACGCCGTTTGAGCCGACGGTCAGGAATTGGTAGCCGATGGGTTCGAGCAATTTGCGCCAGGCGGCGATTGATACGCCGTAATAGAGGGCCGTGGGATGGGCGGCACTGCGGTCAAACATGGCTTTGTAGGGAATGGTAATCGGCTCATCCGGGCCGAAGGCGCTGTTGTATTCGACGGTGAGGATTTTGGGGCGATAGCCGAGCTCGAGAACTTTCTTGAGAATGTGAAAATCGGTGCTGTCGATGTCGATCACGAAGAGATCGGGGTTGTGCATCGGGCACATCTTCATGAGATTGGCGATGTTATCGAGATTCACCATCTGATGGACGGCGTAGACATTGAGAAACGTCGAAACCAGACGCTGGAGTCGGATGGCCCGGCGGGTGTTGCCTTCGACCATAACGCCGCCGTAGCCGCGGGCAGTGGCAAACCAGGTGGTGCAGTTTTCCAGGCCGTCGTAGGAGCCGATCTCGAAAAACCAGCGGTTGGGTTTGAGGAGATGGGTGCAGAGGTAATCGTGAACGCCGTCCTCGCCCTGTTGGCTGAAGCCGGCGAATTCCCAGGAGATTGGATTTTTGGGATCAATCTGACGAGCCGCGGCGGTGGCGGCGGCCCGCGCAAAGGCCTTGGAAATTCGGGTGTCGATTCCCTCGGCGCGAAATAGAAGTTTCCTCTTGATGCGGTCGATCACGCGGTGGGACGGTATCAGAAAACCGGTGCAGTTCAAATTGGGGCAATTTGCGAGGAGATCGCGTCGCAAGCGACGCGGCTAAAAGGGGCGAGGGACGATTGCCTTTTGGGATGCTTCGCATAAAACAGGCGGCAATGCCTGATCTATCGGTGAATCTTGCCGGGCTGAAGCTGGCCAATCCGATGATGACCTGCTCGGGGACGTGCGGGTATGCGAAGGAGTACGCGGATTTTCTGGATCTATCGCGGCTGGGGGCTTTCGTCACCAAATCGATTACGCGCGAGGAGAGGCCAGGGAATGAGCCGACGCGAATCGTCGAGACCCGCGCGGGGATGCTCAACGCGATCGGGCTGGCGAATGTGGGGTTGGATCGGTTTCTGGCGGAGAAAGTTCCGCTGATTCAGCAGATGCCATGCCCGGTGATCGTGAATGTCGCGGGGCATAGTTTTGCGGATTACATCGAGACGTGCTCGGCGATGGATGGGTTGGATTGCATCGCCGCGGTCGAGCTGAATGTTTCGTGCCCGAATGTGGCGGATGGATTGACGTTTGGGACGCATCCGGGGCGTTTGAAGGAATTGACGCGAGAGGTAAAGCGAAAGTTGCCGCATAAGCCGTTGATCGTGAAGTTGTCGCCCAACGTGGAGGATATTACGCAGACGGCGCGGGCGACGATCGAGGGCGGGGCCGAGATGATTTCGATGATCAATACGTTTACGGCGATGGCGATCGACATCAACAAAAAAAAGCCGCGATTGGCGAATGTGACAGGCGGGCTCTCGGGGCCGGCGATTAAGCCGATCGCGCTGCATCTGGTGAGCCGGGTCTATCGGTCGGTGGCGAAAAGTGCGGACGTGCCGATCATCGGCATGGGGGGCGTGCAGTTCTGGCAGGATGCGGTGGAGTTTATCCTGGCGGGGAGCAGTGCGGTGGCGGTGGGGACGGCGCTGTTTGTTGATCCGGCGGCGCCGAATCGGATTTGCGATGGGCTGGTGGAGTATATGAATCGGATGGGGGTTTCGAGGCTCAGTGATCTTGTGGGGGCGCTGGAGGTGACGGGGAAGGGGCCGGCGAGTGCGCCGTATCCGTGAGGGGGGGAGTCCGCACGGAGCAAAGCTCCGTGGGCTTCAAAAGGGGAATTCGAATAAATCAGGATTTACGCTTCGATCAGCATCGCGTCGCGGAGACGCTGGAGGGTTTCGTGTTCGATCTGGCGCACGCGCTCGCGGGTTAGACCGATTTTTTCACCGATTTGCTTCAGCGTGAGTGGGTCGTCTCCATCGAGTCCGTAGCGGAGTTTTAGGATTTTCGCTGCGCGGGGGTCGATATTTTCCATCAGGGCCGCGAGTTGGCGAAGGTCATCGTCGCCGCGCACGATTTCATCGGGGGTTGGCGTGTTGGTGTCGGCTACCAGATCGTTGATGGTGAGTTCGCCATCAGCGCTGCCGGATTGGGTGGGCGAATTGTACGCCTTCACCGCTTTGCGGATGATCCGCAACTTTTTGGCAGGCATTTTCATGTGTTCCGAAAGTTCATCGATATTGGGCAGCCGGCCGAGGCGTTCTTCGAGGACGCGCATCGCGTATTTGAGTTTGGTCATCATCTCGACCATGTAGGCCGGGATGTGGATGGGCTGGACGCTGTTGATCAGGGCGCGCTTGATGGATTGTTTGATCCACCAGCTTGCGTAGGTGCTGAAGCGTGAGCCATTTTCGGGGTCAAAGCCTTCGACGGCTTTGAGGAGTCCGATATTCCCCTCTTCGATGAGATCGGGGAGCGAGAGGCCACGGTTGACGTAGTTGCGGGCGATGTTGACGACCAGGCGAAGATTTGAGCGGACCATGCGTTCGCGAGCGGCGGGGTCGTTGTCTTTGATGATTCGCCGGCCGAGAGATTTCTCTTCATCCGCGGAGAGCAACGGTGATTCGTTGATCTGGCGAAGATAAATCTGCAGGCCTGACTGAACGGCAGCTGATGCCATAATGTGTGAGGCCTCACGCAGTTTGCCGCCGGATGTGGAAAATGAGCCAAAGCGACCCATTCCTCCATTTCCGGACGTCGGCAGACGTCAGGCCCCTTTGACTATCGGTAGCGATTCAAACCAACTTTCGGTCCTAAATATGTGACCGGACCGAGTTACTAACATGCCCACTCAAATGTACGACTATCATCTCATGAAGTTTTGGAAAATTCCAGAAAAATCTGAAGTGGTATCCATTTTCTTCCGATGTGAGTTTGCAAAGCACTTTTTGGGGCCTATTCTGGCCTTCCGAAATGCCCCCCAACCCTGAAAAGCCCGTGGATAGAAGGCGGTTTTTCCGCCTTGGACTGGCGGAATTGCTTGGACCGATATCGGCCCTGGCTAAGCCCCTACAGCAGGCGGCGGAGCAGATTGCCAAGCTGGATCATATCCGGCCGCCGGAACCGGTAAGAAAGACAGTTTCTCTGGAGGTATGGCTGCGTCCGCCGGGGGCGCTGGCGGAACAGAAGTTCAGGGAGACGTGCAGCCGGTGCGGGAACTGCGTGAGGGCGTGCCCGGCGGACGCGATTCAGATTGACGCCACCGGCCGGCGTGGCGAGGGGGCCCCGTTTATCGATCCGGATTTCATGAGCTGCGTCGTTTGCGAAGGGCTGCAGTGCATGCATGTCTGCCCGAGCGGGGCGCTGATTCCGACCAGCATCAATGACATCGATATGGGAACGGCCGTCTGGCGGGAGGAGTATTGTCTGCGGTCGTCGGGGGATTCATGCACTATATGTATCGACAAATGCCCGCTGGGATCGGCGGCGATTGAATTGAAGGAAAATCTTGTTGCGGTGAATCCCCATGGGTGCATCGGGTGCGGGGTGTGTCAGACGGAATGTCCGACGTCGCCGAAAAGTATTTATGTGGTTCCGGTGGCGGCGAAACGCGGGTATTGAACTTTTATTTCACGGTCGATTCAGGATTTGAGTCTGGCGACGACGACCTCGTGCATGATTTCGCGAGGCGCGGGGATTCCGGTCCAGATTGTGAACTGACTGGTGGCCTGGCGGACGAACATCTCGATTCCGCCGATGGTGCGGGCCCCCGCCGCTTCGGCTAGTTGCAGGAATTTGGTTTGCGCGGGGTTGTAGACGGTGTCGAAGATAACCATGTTCTTTGTCATCTTCAGATCGGGCGCGGGGTTGGCTTCGATGTTGGGATGCATGCCGACGGAAGTTGTGTTGATCACCACATCTAAATCGCGGCGGCAGAGATCATCGGTGCTGATGGCGGCGACGATTCCGCGGCGGCCGTTGAATTCTGCCGCTAGGGCGGCGGCGCGATCGTGGGTGCGGTTGGAAACCATCACAATCGCGCCGAAATGGGCCAGAGCGGCCACGGCGGTTCGTCCAGTGCCGCCGGCACCGATTACGCCAACGCGCAGTTTTGACAGGTTTTCGCGTTTGATGCCCAGTTTGTCGGTGATGCTGTCGACGATGGCGGCGTAATCGGTGTTCCAACCACGTAGGATCGGATTTGGTCCGTTTTGCGAGATTGCGATCGTGTTGACTGCACCGATGAGTTGGGCCAGATCCTCGATTTCGGCCCCCTTCTCCTTCAGATATCGCAGTGCGTTTCCCTTGTGGGGGATGGTTACGGACAGGCCGGATAGATGGAGAGATTCGATCGGCGCGAAAGTTTCCATGAAGGCTTTGAAGGATTCGTAACTGCCATCGACAAGCATGGGGAGATAGACACCGTCGAATGAGGTGGCGTCGAAAGCGGCGTTGTGAATGGCCGGGGACATGGAATGGGCGACGGGGTTGGCCACTACGCCGAAGACTTTGGTCTTCTCGTTGATCGCGTCCCAGCGGTAGAGGTTCTTGAGGTCATTGATGGAGACCTGGCCGGGCGCGGTGACGGATTTGGAATCGAGGGAAGCGAAAGTGAGAAACCCGCCAAACTTTTTCGCCAGCACCCTGCTCATCAGGCCGGCTTCGCCCATGCAGAGTGCGATCATTGGCCGCTGGCGATGGGCGATCAATTCGAATACTTCAGCGTTGTCGCGAATGGTGCGGGCGGTCCAGACGAGTTTGTCGATGTCGGCGGGAAGGGAATCCATCTCCTTGACGATGTTGTAGAGCTTGGCCGGGCGGCCGGAGAAATCGTGAAAGCTGAGGATCAGATTGATTTCGCGTGGATCATCGCCGCCACGGAGCTTGCGGAAGACGGCTTCGTGGGACTTGACGGCTTGCAGTTCGATGTCGATGTATTTAGCGCCTTCGCAGCCGGCGACCATGAGTAGGGTCATGCGCTCGGCATCGTCGGCGTCGGAGTGGCCGCCTTCCCAGGTCGGGCGGTCGGTCGCGATGACGGGCAAGATGCTTTCCCGCACCACCTCGGGAACGATTCCGAAATCCTTGAGGCGATCGAGGCGGAGTTCTACCATATCGGCTCCCGCTTCGGCGGCGGCGGCGATGTCGCGTTTGGCCTGGGCCAGATCGGTGACGAAAATGGGAACGCAAAGATGGGTCACGCGAGTTGTTCTCTGTCCTTTGGTGGCTGACGGTTGACACTACGACATGCCGCGCTCCGCTTCGCGTCGCGGCTAAACGGGGATGCGCGTGCGAAGGCCAATTCAGGATTTAGACGCCGATTTCCTTCATGCACTGTTCGATCTGCTTCTTGGTGCCGTCGCTGGCCTCCCAGAGGGGGAGGCGCATTTCGCCGGTGTCGGTGTTGGCGACTTTCATCGCATGTTTGATGCCAACGGGATTACCATCAAGGAACATCGCCCGCATCAATGGGAAGAGTTTCCGATGCAGTAACGCGGCCTCGGAATATTGGTTACCCTGGCACAGTTGGACGAGTGTTTTGATCTGGGCGGGGATCAAATTGGACAAGACGCTGATCACGCCTTTGCCGCCGATGGACATGATTGGGACGGTGAGGGAGTCGTCGCCGCTGATGATGGTGATGTCGCAGGAGGCGGCGATTTCGCCGGCGATGTTGAGATCGCCGGTGGCTTCCTTGATGGCGACAATATGGCGGTGCTTGGCCAGTCGGGCGACAGTCGCGGGGGTCATCGTCACGCCAGTCCGGCCCGGGATGTTGTAGAGGACGATGGGCAGATCGACCCGATCGGCCAAGGTCATGAAATGGCGATAGAGCCCTTCCTGAGTTGGCTTGTTGTAATAGGGATTGACGGACAAACAGGCCGGCGCTCCGGCCTTCTTGGCGATTTGGTGGAGTTCCAAGGCCTCGGCGGTGGAGTTGGCGCCGGTGCCGGCGATCACAGGGACGCGGCCGGAGGCGTACTGAACAGTTAATTCAATGACCCGGGCGTGTTCCTTGAAATCCAGCGTGGGGGATTCGCCGGTCGTACCGACCGGGACAAGGGCATCGATTCCCTTGGCGATTTGGAAATCGACCTGTTGCCGCAAACGAGCCTCATCCACCTTTCCCTCGTGGAACGGGGTAACCATCGCCGTCATCGCGCCTTGAAACGTCATAGTCAGCGATTCTAGACCGGGGACGCCAATTCTCAAGTGCAACTGTCCCGCCCTGGCCGGCAACAGATTTCAAATGCTTGGAGTACCAAGGAGAAAAGTGCATTGTGGAGTGCCGGTCATTTTTGGTATAATTTCAATCACTGACGCTCGTTGCCATCGGACGAAATGATCGGAAATTGCGAACAGCATGTCGTTGATCACTTCCAGCGAGAAGAAGATTTGAGTTTCAGAGAGTCCGAACGTTCTGATCCGGAATCCGCCGAGGCGGAGCTGCGGCGTGTCGTCCTTGCATTGCGACTCATCAGTAAGGCAAACAAATCACCTGCAAAAGCATCAGATGTAATTTCCTGGGTGAACAGCGTATGCCGCGCCGCAATTCGAACGGGCGGCTATCGGATGGTGTGGGTCGGGTTGGCCCAGGATGACGAGGGCAGGTCGGTGCGTCCGCTTGCGCTGGCTGGCGCGTGGCGCGAATATATTAAGAACGCAAATGCGACATGGAGCCACGATCCTCGGGCGCGAGGTCCGGGGGAAACGGTCATACGAACGGGAAAACCGTACGTAACGCGCGACATTTCCAAGGATTCCTCTTTTGCCAAATGGCGGGAAGAGGCCCTTAGACACGGGTATCAATCTTCACTCTGCCTGCCACTGAGCGTTGATGGGCACACGTTCGGATTCCTCGCGATGTATTCCGCGGAAGTCGACGCATTCGGTCAGAACGAAATTGAGATCCTGGAGGTTCTGGCTAAGGGACTGGCGGATGGTCTTGTTCTCTTTTCGCGCACCGGCGTCCATCGCACGACGGATGCGGAGGCCCTTGCGGAAAGCCAGCGTAAGCTGCGTCAGGCGGAGCGCATATCGCAACTCGCACAATTCGAGCGCAATTTGGAGACCAACGTCCTCATCTGGTCGGAGGGAATGTACCGGATCTTCGGACTCGATCCTCAGAAGAAGACAAGTTTCACCTTCCCCGAATTTCTTGAACTGGTCCATCCTCAGGACCGGGATTATGTGCGCCGGACGGCGATGGATTCGATCCAACAGATTGGGCCATTTGTGCTGAATTATCGGATTGTCCGTCCTGATGGCGAAATTCGATACGTCCAGGCTGAAGCCGAAATCATCCGGGATTTATCCGGCAATCCGGTGCGGTCAATCGGCTTTCTTCAGGACGTCACCGACAAAAATATTGCCAAGAATGCTCTGGAAGATGCGAATCGTGCCCTTGAGGTTAAAAACGCGGCGCTGCATGAAATTCTTGCAGACATTCAAAAGGAACGGGACAAGATCGGACAAAGAATCAACAAGAACGTGCAGGATTTGATTCAGCCGCTCGTTCAGGGGCTGAAGCAGGGCGCTTCGCGAAAGCAGCAGCGCGTTCTCGATCAGCTTGAAAATTCGCTGAGGAACATTGTTTCCCCGTTCATTGATGCGCTGGGTGAGGAATACAAGAGTCTTACGCCGACGGAGCTTCGGGTTTGCGATTACGTGGAGCGTGGTCTGGCGGTAAAACAAATTGCCGAGCTTGAGTACGTCTCGCCCGAGACCGTTGCGGTTCATCGGAGAAACATCCGGCACAAACTTCGCATCGCGCATCAGAAAATAAATCTCGCAAGCTATCTGCAGTCTCTCCGCCGGGGTGATTCCGGGCAAAGGTCGGCCAACGGGCATAACTATATCGGGTAGGCCGTCTACCCGATCCATACCCAATAATATGCATCTTTTGCGGTGCCAAGCTGCCGCGCATATTCCCGATTCAGGGATATGATTTGAAAATGTAGTGCACTTTTGAAGTTTCTACGGAGACTTTTTTGTAGCGCATGGCCCGGCAGTTCTCGGATCGGCGAAAACGTTTATTCGCTGACTTTTTCAGGAATCGCATATCAAGGTGTGCCTATGGCAGGACACTGGGGAATAGCGGAGCAAATCATCAAGACATTGGTGGGCGACGGATGCAGTCCGAAGCGGGTCGCCTGCGACGCCGGCCACATCATCCATGAGACCGAGACCCCCGCGGACCATTTTTACCTGATCGAGACAGGCGAGGTCCGCGTGCTTCATGTCAGCGAAGGGGGAGCAACACGAGTTGTTGATATTCTTGGGAGCGGCGACTGGTTCGGGACGGCCGTGCTTGCCGGACTTCCTATGTATGGCAAGCGCGCGGTTGCGATCCGGCCGTCGGTAATTTGGGTGCTGGACGCTGAAGAGCTTCGCCGCGAATTGGTGAAGCGCGGCGATCTGGCGATGGGCCTGGTGGAATCGATGGCGGTTCGATTGTTGGCCGCGTGGAATCAGGACAGTGAGATGGTGGCGCAATCCTGCCGGACGAGGATCATCAAGACATTGCTGCGATTCAGTGACTCCCCCGCCGCCGAGACCGTCCAGGGAGAAATAACACTGCACATGACGCATTCCCAGCTTGCGCGGGTGATTGGCGCCGCGCGGGAATCGGTGAGCGCCTGTCTGACGGAGCTTCGGCGGAATGACATCATTCGGACGGGGCGCAACAAATTGAAATTCAATATTCACCGACTGAAAGCTTTGGAGAATTCCCCCACAATTCCGACTAGCAAGGCGACGGCTCATTCCTGATCCCGGCGGTTTCTTTGGTTCGGAATATGCGCCGATGCCATTTTTTGGCAGCAGGGCTATCATTTTGAGCGATTGGTTCGCGCACAATAACGGCCGGAATTCCTTGATCTAATTCGTCGTTACGGGTGTGCAAAGATAGGCCAGTTGGCGTATAAGGACGGCGGCACCCCAAATGAAATCGGAAGCGCGTTTAATCCCGCGGCCCAAGAGCAGAGGGCGCGTCCGCGCCGTCGCCAAACGCAAGGTTCGTTCGGGCGAGCGCGCTTCGCTGGTCGTCGTGGGACTCGGCGCATCCGCGGGCGGGTTGGCGGCGTACCGGGCTTTCCTTGAGAAAATGCCGCCGGACAGCGGGTTGGCGTTTGTCGCGATTCAGCACCTGGACCCGGAACATAAGAGCGAGACCGCCTCATTGCTCGGACGATGCACGCGGATGCCGGTAGTCGTGGCGTCCAATGGCCTGAGAATCGAGCCAAATCATGTCTATGTCATTCCGCCCAATGCGGCACTGGCGGTCCGACAGGGGCGACTGTGGCTGAGCGCGCCGACCGAAAGCCGCGGCCGGCGTTTGCCGATCGACTTTTTCTTTCGCTCTCTGGCCGAGGAATATCAGCAACGGGCGATTGGAATCGTGTTGTCGGGCACCGGAAGCGACGGGACGCTGGGGCTGGCAGCGATTAAGGTGGCCGGGGGACTTACACTTGCTCAGGAACCGCTAACCGCCGAACACGATGGGATGCCCCGCAGCGCGATAAGCGGCAGCGCGGTCGATCAGACTTTGCCAGTCGAGCGCATGCCAGCCGAGTTGATCAAATACGCACGTCATCCCTATGTGCGGAGCGCTGACGGGTCATCCGATGGACACGAACCGGCTGACAAATTTCTGACGATCCTCAACTTGCTGCGCGCCCGGGCCAAGGTCGATCTGGGCAACTACAAACAGGGCACTCTTCGCCGGCGCGTCCACCGCAGGATGAGCCTCCGGCACCTCACCCGGTTGAACGATTATCTGGCGATCCTGCGGCAGGACGGCGACGAGGTGCAGGCACTGATCAAAGATCTGCTGATCAGCGTCACCCATTTCTTCCGGGATCCCGATGCATGGAAGGTTCTGCAGGAACAAGTTATCCGCCCGCTGGTCAAGCAGAAATCGACCGAGGAGCCCATCCGCGTCTGGGTCGCCGGTTGCGCTACTGGCGAAGAGGCTTATTCCGTCGCGATGCTTCTTCTGGATGAGATTTCCGCCGCCCGCAAGGAATGTCCGGTGCAGGTGTTTGCGTCGGATGTGAACCGCGACGCGATTACCATCGCCCGGCTTGGCGTTTTTCCCGAATCGATTAGCGCCGACGTCGCCCCGCAGCGGTTGCGCCGGTATTTCGTCCGTGAGGGCGATCATTACCGCATTCGCGCCGAGCTTCGGGACGCGGTTGTTTTCGCCGAGCACAATCTGCTGGTTGATCCGCCATTTTCCAAGCTGGATCTGATCACTTGCCGGAATCTGCTGATTTATCTGGATGCAGAAGCGCAGAAGAAAATCCTGCCGCTGTTTCACTATGCGCTTAATGGCGGCGGCTACCTGTTTCTGGGTAGTGCCGAGAATGTCGGAGAACGGCACGACCTTTACCGATCGATCTCGCGCAAATGGCGCATTTATGGCCGGATCGGTCCGCATCGGCCGACGAATGTTTCCTTCCCGGTTGAGACTGCGCACGCCGCGGTGCGTGCGGCTGTCGCTCCGATCCGGTCACAGCTTCAAACCCCGCCGCGATTCACGGAGATCGCGCAGCAGGTGATCCTCGACCGATTCGCGCCCGCCTGCGTCGTGATCAACCGCAAGCACGAGATCCTTTACACCTGCGGCCCGATTCAGGAGTACCTCAAGCAGCCATCGGGCATGATGCAGACCGATCTTCTCGCGTGGGCTCATGACTTGCTGCGTTCCCGGCTTCGCGCCGCGCTGATGAAAGCGCTTGATTCGGACAAGCCGCTTACTCTGCCAAATCTTCGAATCCGTCGGGACCGCGCGCTGCGCGAGGCGAGCATCACCATTGAGCCGTTGCACTCTCCTCGCCAAGCTGAAGGGTTGATCCTTGTCACTTTCCGCTCAGAGGCGCGGGAAGAAGCGGCCGTGCAAGCGCCGCACGCCAAACCCGCGACCCAATCCCAGGTCACCGATGATTCGCTCGTCCATCAACTTGAGGATGAGCTCCAGACTACCCGTGATGATCTCAAAGGGACCATCGACCAACTTGAGTCGGCCAATGAGGAACTCAAAGCCTCCAACGAGGAAGCAACCAGCGTTAATGAGGAACTGCAATCGTCCAATGAGGAACTGGAAACCTCCAAGGAGGAACTGCAATCTCTTAATGAAGAGCTTTCCACCGTTAACAGCCAGCTTCAGATCAAAGTCGATGAACTGGAAACCAAAAACAACGATGTGAGCAATCTGCTCAGTAGCACGGATATCGCGACGCTTTTCCTGGATCGCCAGTTTCGCGTGAAGTGGTTTACTTCGCCGACGACCCGGCTGTTGCGGCTGATTCCTACTGACATTGGCCGGCCGATCAGCGATTTCGCGCAGAAATTCACCGGCGAGGACATCATCAGCGACGCCGACATAGTCCTGCACAAACTGGCCCCTATCGAGCGTGAAGTCTTTGGGCAGGATGGGCGTTGGTATCTTCGGCGCATCGTCCCGTATCGAACTGCCGACAATCGCATCGACGGCGTGGTGATCGCGTTCGTGGACATCCACGAAACCAAGAAGGGGCAGGAGGGCCTGCGCCAGCTTGCGGCTGTGGTTCGCGATTCCAACGATGCCGTCATCCTTTCCAATTTGAAGGGATTCATCCTGGCGTGGAATCACGGCGCGGAAAAAATGTATGGCGCAAAACCGGACGATGTCCTGGGCCGGAAGATCACAGAATTCATTCCCGCGCCTCGGCGGCGCGAGATGCGGCAGTTCGTCCATCGGTTGCTCGCAGGGCAGGCCGTCGCCGCGATGGAGACGCAGCGTCAGACCAGGGACGGGAAGATAATCGATGTATCCCTCACGCTAAGCGCCGTATCCGATGAGGGTGGCCGCCCCGCGTGCATCGCTTCGACGGAGCGCGACATTACCGCCCGCAAAAAAGATGAAATCCGTCTGCGCGAGTCGAATCAGGAGTTGGAGCGCCGGGTCGCGACGCGTACCGAGATCGTTGCCGAGCAGGCGTTGCGCCTGCGCGAACTGGCCGCCCAGCTTCTGGAGACCGAGGAGATCGAGCGCCACAATCTGGCTTCCGAACTTCACGACAATCTTGCACAGGTGCTGCACGTCGCCAAGATGAAGTTGACCGAGATCCGAAAAACAGCGCCGGAAAACCGCCAGCATATGCTGGGGGAAGTGGAAGCCCTTATATCCAGGGCCAATCAATCCGCCCGCAACCTCAGCTACCAGCTCAGCCCGCCCATCCTGCACGAATTGGGCCTGGTCCCCGCGCTCCAGTGGCTCGGCGAAGAGATGGAGCAGAACTACAAGCTGAAGGTCCGCGTCGACATCCGGCAGAACGGTCTGCAAATCGACGAACGAACGCGGGTTATGCTTTTCCGGGCGGTCCGCGAACTTCTCATCAACGTCGCCAAGCACGCCGGCGTCCATCGCGCCACGGTTTATATTCAGCACGAGAAGAATCACGTCAATATCATTGTCGAAGACCATGGGGTTGGGTTCGATCCTAAATTGCTGTCCAGCTCGAAGACAAACCGTGGTTTCGGCCTCTTCAGCATCCGCGAAAGGCTGGATTACCTGGGAGGTAAGATGGAAATTCAATCCAAACCCGGGAAGAAGACGTCGGTTACACTTACAATGCCTGTCGTCCTTCAAGGTCAGAAAGGTGGCACCCGATGACACCGATCCGAATCGTGCTGGTGGATGATCATCAACTCTTCCGCGAGGGCCTGCGCGCTGTCCTGGAACGCACTGCCGACATCAAGGTGGTCGGCGAAGCATCCGATGGCCGCGCGGGCGTTGAAATGACGATCAAGCTGAAGCCGGAGATTGTCATCATCGACATCGGCATGCGCGAACTCAACGGGATCGACGCCACCCGCCAGATCTGCTCGTTCGATCCAGCTATAAGGGTGATCGCACTCTCCGCGCACAACGACCGGCGGTATGTGGCCGCGATGTTTGAAGTTGGCGCGATGGGTTACGTGCTTAAGGAGGCCGCCAGCGAACAGATGATCAGCGCCATTCGCGCGGTGCACAGCGGCCGGAAATTCCTGTGCCCTGGCGTGGCGGATTATGTCATAGATGGATACATCGGCCGTGCATCCGCGCCGCCGGCCGCTCCAGGCGGGCTGGCGCCCCGCGAGCGGGAGGTTGTCCAACTCCTGGCGGAGGGCGCCAGTTCCAAGTACATCGCGGCACGCCTGCAGATTTCCGTCAAGACGGTGGAGACTCATCGCCGGAACATCATGCGCAAGCTGAACATTCATAGCGTTGCGGCGATTACGAAATATGCGATTCGGGAGGGAATGACGTCGACGGAGCATTAGGCTCACAGGTTATCGCCGGGGAATCATTAGTAGGTCGAGTGTCAGCAGCTTTCCCCGGCAACTTCGCTTTGCGATTCTGACGTGCTCTCTGATTCATTGGAATGGCACGGTTTTGTCAGAGGCTTGATATCCCGGTATTCGATCACGCTCCCGTATCGCGCGCCCCGGCGAATTACGAAGAAGCTTAGCCTGTCCAAATCAAACCCGGGAAAAGGCAACTGAAATTCCCATACGTGGCTACCCAGTTTGTGCAAAGGATTGGCGACGGTGGACCAGTTATTGAATGACCCCAACGCGCAGACCGCCTCAGCATCGGGAAGCGAAAGCAGAATTGCGGAGTGCTGCTCAATTTCCTCGGGCATGGGCCACCATCGCTTGATCTCCGCCCCTGTCCGCCGCTCGCAGTAATCCGCCGGGCCGCACTTGCCGTGTCCATGAGTAACCATGGCATTTGGGGCAGCAACCCGAGGGGATGGCCATCGGATCTTCGGGTTCAAAGCCGCACGTCCGGCATTCGACCGCGAATACCGAGCCCGCGGGCAGTGCGTGATTCTCCTCCCCGCCCCCGGTAAACAACCCACTTGCGACAAACCCTTCATTGGATATTGGCATGGCAATTCGACCTTATGATTCCACAGCGGCGGTTTCAATAATTCGGAAATATTCCGCAAAGACGAGCGAACGAATTGGAAATGCCTCGTCCGCCTGCGTGAATTCGATTTCGTAAACCGGGTCAGGCATGAACCACGTCGCACAAATCACCCCCACAGCACCACTATGCAGATCTACGTCCGGCATGTCTCGCATCAATTCCACACGATCTTCAGCCCGTGGCTGTCTCATTCCGCTCTCCTACATTGAAGCACACCTAAAAAAGCGTTGAATAGTCGCCGATCCGTGGCTGATGATTTGTTTTTTTCCAGACGGTGAATTTACAACATATTTCGTGCGCTGAATATCGGGAAAAGTCGGTAGTTATTCACCAATTCGCCGGTAGCCGATCGCGCCTTTCTTCACAGACATGAACTGAGGCGATCGGTCAACGGCCGCTCACCACATCCAAATATTTCCGCACCGTGGCGGCGAGGCCAAATTCCAGTGCATCGGCAATCAGCGCGTGACCGATCGAAACTTCAAGAACGTTCGGCACCGCCTGAAGAAAAGGCCGCAGATTCTTGAGATTTAAATCGTGGCCGGCATTGACGCCCATCCCGAGTTCTTGAGCCCGGCGGGCGCTGGCAGTGTATCGATCCAAGACGGCCATATTGCCGCCATTGAACTCGTCGGAATATGGAGCGGTGTAAAGTTCGATGCGATCGGCACCGAGCTGTGCCGCCGAGTCCATTGACTCGGCCCGCGCATCCATGAACAAGCTCACCCTGCTTCCCAATCGCTTGAGTTTTCGGATCACCGGGGCGAGACGCCGGGAATCGGCGGGGAACTCCCAGCCGTGATCGCTTGTAGAGGCCTCCGGTGAATCCGGCACCAGCGTGCATTGAGTGGGGCGTATTTCCTCGATGAGGTCCAAATACTGGTGAAACGGATTTCCCTCAATGTTGAATTCCGCGCCGGGATAGCTTTTGAGAAGTTCAGCGATGTCGCGCACATCGTCCGGGCGGATATGCCGCTGATCCGGGCGCGGATGAACGGTGATCCCGTGCGCTCCGGCATCCAGACATATTCTGGCGGTGTGAACGACGCTGGGGATGCCGATCGAGCGCGTGTTGCGCAAGGTGGCGACCTTGTTGATGTTGACGCTGAGTCTGGTCATCGAGCAATTGATCCTATGATATGCCGCGGGCCGCTTCCACAATCAATTCGCGCGGGCAGCCGATGTCGCCCACGGTGATTTGCCCGAGATACTCGCGCGCTTCGGGCGCAGCGAAACCGATTTTCTGGGAGACGAAAGTCACTGTTCGGGTGGCTTTCACGCACACGCCGCCCAGGGGTTTGCCTGAATCGCAGTCCATCCCGCTGGGGATATCCACCGCCAGGATTGGCACGGAAAGCGCATGCATGGCCGCGACGGTTTTCGGAAATGGCTCGCGCGGCGCTTGGCTTAAACCGGTGCCGAAGATCGCGTCGAGAATCAGTCGCGGCTTTGATTTCTGAAAGTTAATGTCATCCGCAGGAAAGACAAGCAGGTTCATTGCGGACACAATTTGCCAGTTGATCTGTGCTTCGCTGGTGTATTTACCTGGGTCAGAAGTCAGAAGGATTCGGACATCCGCGCCGCGGTTGTGGAGATGCCGGGCGGCTGCAAGGCCGTCGCCGCCGTTGTTGCCACCGCCGCAGACGATGAGGATCTCGCCGGTGCATTGGCCTCCGAGCATTTCGCAGGAGACATCCGCGATCGCGCGGGAGGCGTTTTCCATCAGCACCTCGCCGAGAATGTGGTATCGCTTGATCGCCAGGCGGTCGATCGAACGCAATTGATTTCGAGTCAGGCGGATCATGGGGATATTGAACCATGTGCCCCCCGCATGATGCAACCCGCATGATGCAACTCGGGCTGCCGCGGGTATACTCCCCGCCCCATGCTGATTCTGCTGACCAATGACGACGGCATCACCGCCCCGGGCCTTGTGGCCATGTATCGCGAGCTCGTGCAGCTTGGCGAGGTTTTCGTCGTCGCGCCGGCGACTGTGCAGAGCGCCACCAGCCATGGCATCACCCTCAGCGCCCCGCTGCTGACGGCCAAGGTGAATGTCGAGAACGTCTTTGACGGGATCGCGGTTGAAGGCCGGCCGGCGGATTGCGTGAAACTGGCGATGCAGCTTATGCCGCGCAAGCCGGACCTGGTGATCAGCGGGATCAACAGCGGCGCGAATGTCGGGATCAATGTTTTATACAGTGGCACGGTCGCGGCGGCGATTGAGGCGGGCTTTCTGGGCCTGCCTTCCATCGCCGTTTCACTACATCTAGGCAAGAACAGCAATCCGGATTACGCTCGCGCCGCGAAGATCACATTGCAGATGATTCGTCAAATCCACACCGCCGGCCTGCGCGGCGGGCAGGTGATGAGCATCAACATCCCCACGCTATTGCCGGGCCGGGAGCCGGCCGGGGTGAAAGTGGCGCGGCAATGCACGCGACCCTGGCCCGACACGTATGAACGCCGGTCCGACCCGCGCGGGCGGGAATATTTCTGGATCTCGACGGTCTTTTCGCTCCGCGCCATCGATCCCGATACCGACGTGGCGGCACTCGTTGAGAACTTTATTACAGTCACACCATTGGAGTTTGACCTGACTCACCACGATCAGCTTTCGCATTGGCAGAAGATGGAATGGCGGCTCTAAAACCTTTGCTCGTGGATGAGCACTTCGTCGCCATTAGCGCCGCCGGCGCGGAGGATGGTGATTTTCCCCAGCAGCCATTTGTCGCCGGATTTTTCAAACTCGAATTGACAGTCGATGATGAAGGGCTCGCCGAGGATTTCGTCGGATTTGGCGCCGACTTTCATGAGGACGGTGATTTCGGTGTCGACCTGGGTGGTTTGCGTCGAGAGGACGGTTACGCCGGATACTTTAAACATCTCCATTTGAGCGCTGGCGCTTCGCACGATCTTGTCGCGTCCGGCGGCGATATCCATGGCGATCGTTGCAACGGTGGTGTGTTCGTCCAGGAGATCACGCATCTGCTTCCAATCGCCCTTGTCGACAGCGCGGATGATTCCTTTAGCGCGGGCCTCCATTTTCTGGCGATCAGAGGGGAATACAAACGCGACGATCCCAAGCAGCAGTCCAATGATCGCCAGGCCGACCCCGACGCGTGACATGGTCGTATCCCGCCGCTGATTTCCCGACCAGAAGATTGCCCCGCCTGCGGCGATCACCAGTGCCGCCGCCCACCAAGGTGCATGGATCAACCAATCCAGGTTCATAGGCGTATTCCGCTCAACTTTGAATCGGCAAACGTCCGATAACAGGTATACGTCGTGCCCTGCCGGATGGTTTGACGCTATCGGCTGGCGGGCTGGATCGCAAGCATTGGTGATTTTCCGGACATCGATGGCTGCAACAACGCTCGACATCGATTCATCAGAACGTTTCATCCTCCCCGCTGATTCTCCGTACCTGGCGAATATCAGCCTGCTCTGGCAATCCGATCCAAAACTTGCGGAATTGATCGAATCCCTCGATTCGCCGGGGCCCTACACGACACAGGAATCGCGGGCGAAGTGGCCGACCCTATCGGTGACGACCGCGGATGGCCGAACTGTATTCGTCCACAGCCGGTATCAGCCAATAGAAGAATCCCGCCGGCTGGTGGAAACGGTGGATGCCCAGCAGACCATGGCTTATTACGTACTTGGGCTGGGGCTGGGGTATCACCTTGAACTTCTATTCGATCAAGGCAGCGAAGAAGCAATCTTTTGTGTCTTTGAGCCCGATCTGCGAATGATCCGGACGGCGCTGGAGACGCGGGATCTTTCGCGACTTCTGGCCAGCAACCGAATCCTCTGGTTCCACACTTTGGACAAAGCCGAGATGTTTCAACAGCTGATGCCGCATACGGCCTTGATCTCCGTCGGAGTGGCCACCATCAAGCATCCCGCAAGTCAGACACTTCACGAATCTTTCTTCGGACAAACGGAAATCTGGCTGGACGAATTCGCCGCGTTTGTGCGGACGAACATGAACACCCTGCTGGGGAACAGCACGCAGACCGCGCAAAACATCGCACGGAATATCGGTTGGTACGCAGCCACGCCAAGCCTGAATCGTTTGCGCGACAAGTATCGCAATCAACCGGCGGTGATCGTCTCGGCAGGCCCGTCATTGCGGAAAAACAAGCATCTGCTGGCCGGTTTGAAGAATAAGGCCGTTTTGATCGCTGTGCAGACGACGCTGCAGCCATTGCTGGAGATGGGGATTGAGCCACATTTCGTGACGAGCCTGGATTATCACGAAATCTGCTCGCGATTCTTTGAAAAGCTGCCGCCGAATATCCGCACGGAACTGATCGCCGAGCCGAAGGCGACTTGCAAGATTTTCGACCTTGCGCCCGGTCCGGTGACTCTGGTTGGCAACGACTTTGCCGAGGGGCTCTTGCGTGAGATGAATCTGGCCAAGCCTGCTCTTCCCAGTGGCGCGACAGTGGCGCACCTCGCGTTTTATCTTGCCGAATTCATCGGCTGCGATCCAATCATCTTCGTAGGGCAGGATTTGGGATTCAGCGACGGGCTTTGCTATACGCCGGGCACCAGCTACGAAGACGTCTGGCGTCCGGAACTGTCGCGCTTCTGCAGCGTCGAAATGAAACAGTGGGAGCAGATCATCCGCGACCGCCCGATTCTCCGGCAAATCCCCGATCAGGACGGCCGGCCGATGTACACAGAGGAGCGGCTGTTTGCCTATCTGCACCAGTTCGAGCGGGATTTTGCCCGCTCGCGCGCCAGAATTATCGACGCCACCGAGGGAGGCGCGCGAAAAAGAGGCGCCCGTTCGATGACTCTGGCCGAGGCGATTCAAACATTTTGTTCGTCTCCGCTTCCATCCGCTGAATTTGATTCGCCAGCGCTGCAATGGAATCTGCTCGAGCAGTGCCGGCAGAGCATTTCGCAACGACTGAAAGAATCGAAGGAGATCTTGGCGATCAGCCAGGATACTTTGCCGCTGCTGGAAGAAATCCGAGACAATATCGAAGACCAGCCCAGGGTGAATCGGAACATCGCCAGGATAGATCAGCTGCGCGCCCGGATGGATTCGCTGGGAAGAACCTACGAGCAGGTCGCGCAGTTCACGCAGGAATCGGAACTGGAGAAATTCAAACAGGACCGCAAGCTGGCCGCATTGCGACTGACCGGGATGGACAAGCAAAAGCATCAGGTTCAGCGGGATATCGACAATGTCCGGGCGGTCATCGCCGCCGCGGGAAGTTTCCGGGATTTGATGTCCGAGGTATGCGACCGGCTGAAGCAGCAAAAGGAGGCGGCGTGAAAATCGTGACCGTCTGTTCGATGCTGCACGAAACGCCCGCCAGCCACAGCGCCGCGCGTCTCTTTCGCGGTGCTTCCGTGCTTGGCTGGACGCTGGATCGTCTTGGGCGACGCGAGAAGATCAGCCACCTCGCGGTTCTCTGCTGGCAGGATCAGTTTCCGATGGTAGCGCCGATCGCGGCGGATCATGGTACATATTGTGCGGTAAAACCGGATCGAAATGCGGTTCCGGGGCTCAATGGTCTCAACGCCGCCGGCCGTTGGTGTGATGGTTGGCGCGGTGGTTTGCTTGGCGCGTGCGCGTTTGATCGCGGATTCTTTGGACCTTGGCTGGTCGAAATTCAAAAAGAACTCGCCGCCGATGCGCTGCTGCTGGTCGATCCCTCCTCAGGACTGATTGATCCGGCGCTGATTGACGGCCTGATCGATCACGCCAATGCTAATTCAGATTTGGACTTCTATTTCTCGCAGGCTGCACCAGGACTGAGCGGCGTGCTGATCCGTCCATCACTTCTGGCCCAACTGGCCACTGCCAACCTCCATCCCGGCGCATTGCTGGCCTATCGCCCTGATCTACCGCTGCGCGATCCGATTGCCAATCGATCCTGCGCCCCGGTTCCCGCGGTCCTGGCGCGCACGACCGAGCGGTTCACGCTCGATTCCACCCGGCAAATTGATCGCATCGCCCGCGCCACTGAGCCCTTGAACGGGGAACTGATCTCTACCCATTCCGAGCAGCTTCTAAAACTGATCTCCAAGACACCCGGCGCTCCGCTGCCGCGCGAAATCGTTCTGGAATTGAACACGAATCGCTCCACGCGACCCAGCTATTGGCCCGGACAACACATGGAGATTGGTCGACCCCATCTCTCGATTTCGATGGCCCATGAGATTTTCGCCCAACTGGCTAAGGCCGACGACTTGCGAGTGACAATCGCGGGCGTCGGCGATCCGCTGCTGCATCCCGAATTTCTGAAGATCGCCAAAATGGCGCAGGAAGCCGGACTTTCCGCGATTGGCATTGAGACGGATCTTGTTGCGATTTCACCAGGTCTAATTGATGAGTTGATGAATTCTCCTATCGACATCGTTTCGATCTTCACTCCCGCCCTGACGGCTCCCTCCTACGAAAAGGTCATGGGATATGACGGCCTGAAGGAATCGATCGGCAACATCCGAAGAATGATGGAACTTCGCCGGCCGACGCCGTTGATTGTTCCAACGTTCGTCAAA
>Ga0207052_10163_pt1 | contig 22855 bp, 20 predicted proteins | sample Alteio_BWMinCont_62_FD_153294 | JGI IMG/M metagenome (GOLD analysis project Ga0207052, IMG submission 153294) | Enriched cells from forest soil in Barre Woods Harvard Forest LTER site, Petersham, Massachusetts, United States -... | ecosystem: Environmental > Terrestrial > Soil > Temperate forest >...
CTCGCAAGGTACCTCGACGGTCACATGGAACGGGCTGAATTGCCTGCGCGTCGTGCCTCCCACCGGGGCATACACGGGATGGGGAATGGCCCATTTGTGGTACCAAGAGATTGTGGTGCAACTCAGTTCGACCTGCACGCCGGGCGCGGGAAGTTTTGTCGTTACGACGGCGAATGGTTCATCGAGCGGCCTCCCGTTCACGGTTAGAAGCTCCGGCAACGTCTACTGCATTTCGACTTCAGGAAACGACAGCAACAGCGGGAAATTCCCAAGCTCCTGCTGGGCCACGCCGAAGAGCGCTTTCACGCACATGGGCCCCGGAGACACTACCTATTGGGAAGGGGGCGTGATCGTCTCCAGCGGAGGCGGTTTCTCGGCGATGGATTGGGGCGCCAGCGGAACGGCGGGAAACCCAGTGGCCATGGTCTCTTACCCCGGAGCGACGCCGCAACCGGGAGTGCAATGTCTGCCTTGTACGGACGGGTATGCAATCCGGGCCGCTCAAGGATTTCCGGCCAGCCAGCAGTATCTCACCATGGCCGGCCTTTTGATTTCAGGAGACACGTTCGCCTGGTTTTCGCAATATGCCGGGAACAATCAGAGGTTAGTCGGGAATTATTTCACCTGCAAGGGAGGCTCAGCCGCCGTCGGGTGTTTTGAAACGAGCCAATCCTCTTATATGTTGATGTACGGCAACGAATTCACGGGCATCGTCGCTGGTGGAAGCACTTCCAAACAATATCACGACGTCTATTTCAGCACGGACACCAATCACATCGATTTCGGCTGGAATTCGATTCACAATAACAATGCTTGCCGGGCGATTCAGGTTCACTCTTCGCCGATCAGCGCAACGACCGGATACAACCAGTATGACATTTCCATTCATGACAACCTGATTCACGATGAACCGTGCGATGGAATTCTCCTTGCCACTATTGATCCTTCACAGGGAAAAGTAGAGGTTTATAACAACCTCATTTACCACGTGGGATTAGGGCCGGACCCGAGTGATGGTGAAGCAAGCTACGCTTGCATCCGATTCGCGGAATATGTCAATAATTCTCCGCCAAACCCGAGTGGGACGGCGGAGGTCTACAACAACACGGTGGCCGATTGCGGCTCGCATGTTGGCACATTCAACTTGTCGGGATCCTTCGCCCTCGCCACGGGCCTTGTTGGAGTAAACATTCGTAACAACCTCTCGTACCAGCTCAGCGGTGAGTACTTTACGAATAGTGGCAGCATAATTTCTTCGGGGCTTTCCTATGCAAGCAGCTCGAACAACCTCTGGTTTGGAGGCAGCCAGTCCGCTCCAACCTGGTCGGCCAGCAATGTCAACGCCGATCCGCTGTTTGTAAATGCTTCCACAAATAATTTTCATCTCCAGAGTGGCAGTCCAGCTGTAGATGCAGGAATCACCGTCTCCAGCTCGAATAGCTACAAAGGGTATCAAGTATGGAACGGCAGGCCTATGGACCGTGACGGTGTGCCTCGACCGCAGGGTTCGGGCTACGACATTGGTGCCTACGAGTTTTTTGCCGGAGGGAGCACGGTCCAGAAGCCGAACCCGCCGACAAACCTGACAGTCATCGTAAAGTAGGAGATTCTGTTAGGTTCACTCGAGGTTTTGACCCGGTCCGAAAGCGGACCGGGTTTCGTTTTTGGGTGGGGGCCGGCTAGGTTACGCTACCCGATTTTCTTAATCCTTCGGCGCTCGTTTCACTGCTTCACCCAATTGCGCCAATCGACGAGACACCAGGCACGGGCAAACGCATAGGTTAAATAGAGAACGGTCATCGGCAGAGCGGCTTGCAGCCTCCGCGAGGAAACGGCCGTATAAAATCCCAATACGACCGCAGGGGCCATTGTGGCTAGCAGGAACGCGCCCAGTATTCGAAAATCGCCAGACCGAAGACCCACAAACGCACCGGCTAAGACGCCAAGAACGCAAACAAGTGTATACATTGCGAGCGAAACTGCCCTGAAATTGTGCAGAGCAGGCAGGTTGCGAACGAAGACCCTGAAAACATGCATCCCGTGCCAGCGATTCTTCCTGAAAAACACGGAGAGAGATTGCGGCGTTCCCCAATGGGTAACACCCAACTTAGGTTCGCACCGAATCGGAAGTCCGGCAGCGCGGATTCGCTGGCAAAACTCAAAATCCTCATTCGTTTGGATGGATTCATCAAATCCATGAACTTTTTCGAAAACCTGCCGGCTGACAAACATGTCGCCTGCGGGCAAATAGGAAACTTCTCCAGCCGGTTTAATCTCCCGAATTTGATACCAATAACGCGCGATCCAGGAGGACCCCTCGGGGATTAGATAAAAGGCGCCGCAAACCCCAACATTGTCCCTGGGAAGAACTTCCGCGGCGACCGAGAGCCAATCGGGCCGCACTTCACAATCCGCATCAAGAAAGGCTAGATACCGTCCTCGCGCGATTGCCGCTCCCGCATTCCGCACGGCCGCGATGTAACCGTTCGGCCTGTCCAGAACTTGAAGTGGGAGAAATTCCTTGAAGGCTGAGGCCACCTCTTTGGTTCGATCGGTCGAACCATTGTCCACGACGATTACTTCGAACAACTCTGGCGCGGACTTCAGGCGACGGACGGAATCCAAGCATCTGCGGATGTTTTCTTCCTCGTTCCGAACGGGGATGACGATGGAGAATAAACAAGGCGTCCGCGAAAGTTCCGGTTCAATCTTGTCACTCAACGGAGACTCAGGCTCATCGGATAGGATCATTTCAGGCCTCTTGAAATGACGTCGCCGCCTTGGTTTTCTGACGAGCCTGAACTCGTTCGTATAGCTCTATATACTTCCGGGCCATACCATTGGCCGAAAAGGATGTTTGGACGTGTTCTTTGCCGTTCTTCCCGAGTGTCTGGGCGAACGATTGGTCCCTGAGGCATCGAAGCATTGCGTCGCGGAGGGCAGGTATATCTCGTGGTTGCACCAGCAGACCCGTCTTTTCTGAGATGACGAGCTGCTCGACCGCACCGACGGCTGTCGCGATTACAGGTTTGCCCGACGCCAAGGCTTCAAGAATAGTCATCGGCATTCCTTCATCGATGGAAGCAAGAACAAACAGCTCCAGCGATGCGTATACGCCAGGCATGTCATTTCGCTGACCCACAAGCAAAACGCTTGTTCCGAGCCCCAATTCGTGAATCAAAGCCTCAAGCCTGGACCGCAGGGAGCCCTCGCCGACCACCACGAATCGAGTTTTAGGGAACTCCGAGAGAACTTCCCGCGCAGCGCGGAGAAAATACTCAAATCCCTTCTGTTCTTCCAGCCGGCCGACGCTGCCGACGAGTACCCCCCGCTCAATTCCGAGCTCTCTCCGGAGCGTGGGAGAAACATCTCCGCACGACGAAAAGTCTGTTCCGTTATGAATTGTTGAGACTTTTTCAGGAGACAAGCCAGATTTACGCAGAGTATTCGAAATGGCCTCCGAAACTCCTACGACTTTGTGGGCGCGTCGCAGGATGTCCAGAGGTGGCAAGTGGCTACGAAGGGTACACCAAGAGCTTTGGCTGCAAAATAACCGTAGAGATTGGATTTATACCCATGTCCATGAACGAGCGAGATCTCTTCTTTTCGCAAAACCTTTCGGATATTTCCAAGGGGCTTGTAGTCGAATCTTCCAGAGCAATTAAAGATCTCCACTGGCAGTCCGAGAGAGCGCGCTTTTTCAGCTACTTCGATATGGGACGAATGCTCGTTTCGAAAAACACCAATGATGGGTTCGCACCCGAGGCGCCTCTGCGCGGACGCTAAGTTCAGGAGCATTACCTCGGCGCCGTACATTCCGCCACTGCTGATGAGATGAAGAACCTTCATGAAAGCCCTGATTCCCGCTTGTTTTTCGAGAGTGAATCGACGTCCAATTCCATTCCCTCTTCGGAGTTCGGGTTGGCCACCCAAGACCAGAACTTGTGATAAAGGCGGTCTCCCAGCATCACCCGCACCTGCTCTTTTGCTCCGTACCTGCAGCGGAAGTAAAGCCGCCGTGCTCCACCAATTTGCGCGAGTTTCTGCAAATCTTTCGGCCCCATTCGGCCCGTAACCATGTGCCTGCCCTGGAGATGGAGACCTTGCCGGGAATCGGCAGGTATCCAAGGGTTCGAATGGTAGAGATATCTGTAGCCCGCGCGGGCACACGCTTCCACCACCCGGTCGTCCCAACGTCCACCGGGCGCGGAAATTGCAGCAACTTCTACACCCAGGCGATCCTCGAGTTCATGCTTCGACCGAGCGACTTCCTGCTCCAAATCGCTCGGACTACACTGAGTCAGAAGCCGGTGGGACCACCCGTGTGATTCGACGCGGTGTCCGGCCGCAACCATCTGGCGTGCCTGGTCCCACAATAGGTATTTGTCAATTTTGCCGACGCATCCCGCCACGAGGAAAAAGATAGCTTTCAGTCCGAACTGCTCGAGTAAAGGAAACGCTTGTTCAAAATTGGACCGGTGGCCATCGTCGAACGTAATGAGCGGCGATTGCTTCTCAGGGCTTGACTGCGGGGCTGCCGAAGCGAGCAATGAGAGATGCTCCCGGAACTGCGCTTGCGTAACCCCATAAAGGTATTGCGAGCCCGCGGGCAGAATTTCATGGTAGGTCCATATCCATTGTTCCGTGATTCGATCATGGAATGAAGGAGCTGGATCCGCCGTCGAATTGTTTTGCAAATCGAGCTTGCCCCCACTCTCGGGAACGTTCGTGACTGCCTCGCGGTTAATCATGGGCAGTCCTCGCGGGCTCCGGCACGCTTTGCAAGGCGGAGTCCGTCCTGACGCCAGCGAGTTCGCCGAAAGGCTGAAATGAGTAGGTCTGCAATAAGATTTCGAGCCGATGCGTCATTTCTCCCAAATTCGTGTAGTGGCGAAGACGCGACTTCAGTTTTTCCTGGATGCGAGGCTGATCGGGATCAAGTTCCCAGGGATGGAAGTAGACAATCACTCTTTCGCGGTAAGCTTCCTGAAATTTACGGAAAGCCCAGTGAGTGTATGAAAGTGGGAATATCCGCAAGTAGCCCCCACCGGCGCAGGGGAGGTTCTGTCCCATCAGGCGGACGGTGGCCGGTGGAAATTCAAGTAGAGACTGGCCGTCTTTCAGCGGATGCTCGTACGGGAAGCGTTGTGCGCCCGGCACCCCATAAAGGTCATGGTGGATGGGATAGATGCTGGAATCATAGGTAAACCCTTCTTCAGCCAGGATGTCGAGGGCCCAAAGACAATCCTTGGTGATGGACCAGCTCGGCGCGCGATAGCCAAAGACCTTGACGCCGGCGGCATCCTCAATTTCTCGAACCGCCGCTCGGGTATCCTCACGAAATTCGTCTGGCGTCAGGGAATAGACGGTCCGATGCCAGTAGCTATGGCAGGCGAGTTCGTGGCCGCGCCGGTGCACCTCTCGGACTAAGTCCGGAAATTTATGTGCCACCCATCCGACAAAGAAAAACGTTCCCTTTACGTTGTGCTTATCAAACAGATCGAGAACACGGAGTGTGCTCATCGCAACCCGCGACGGCCGACTCTCCCAGCTATCCCGCGAGACCGTACCGGCAAATGCCTCCACCATGAAATAGTCTTCCACGTCGACGCTGATAATGTGCGTCGGAGGCACGGCGACAGCGCTGTCTGTGTATCTATCTTTGGTAAACGTCGGATTCATCAGGTCCCAGCTGTTCCAGTTATGAGCGAAGCGATTTGTCTCTGCGGCCCGTGAGCGTTGACATTCCAGGCATCACGTAAACCTCAGGAATGCAAGCTCCCACGCGTATCCCTCCAATGGGAGAACCAAGTTTGAAATAGATGGAAGCAGCCATTTCCCGCAGTCTTATCCGCAAGTGTCCTGCCTTTGTCGACTTATTAAGCCATTTGTTTGCAATGACATGCAAAATATCCACAGCCACGAGCGAGCGGACCGGAAAATCTTTTCGCTATATCCGGCATTCCATTGCCACTTCCATGGGTCGTCCATAGAAATCCTCGCCCTGCGATGACCGAGCCATATTCATCGGCTCTTGCTCTACGCAGGCCGAAGAACTTGATTAACCTGTTTGAATACAAGCGGTTAGGAGCATTGTTCGTGGATCCGGGCAAAATCCCGCGACCCGTTGTTAATCTACGAACCGAACCCTATGTTCTCGAGGAATCCGATGGACTTGAACCCAGATACCTTGGAAAATCGAAGATGGCATGTAAGTTGCACTCTCAGAATTGGATCTGTGGAATGACACAAGAAGGCTTGAATCTTGCCGAGACGACCAATCCGTTTCCCTGGCTAAAGCGGGATTCCGATCCGGTTCGCGCGGATTCGCCAGACCTGCGCTTTAGTTCCGCCCGGTCAGATACGAAGGAGCAAGGATGAGTTTGGTGAGTGTGATTATTCCGGCGTACAACGCCGGGGCGTCTATTGCCGTCACAATCGACTCCGTCCTCTCACAAACTTTACAGGATTTTGAAATTATCGTATCCGATGACGGCTCGAAGGATAGTACGGCCTCGATTGTTTCGCACTTTCGCAGTGATCCCAGGGTTCGATACATGTTTCACGAAAACCGGGGCACGTCACACGCCAAGAATATTGCAGCACGGGAGGCCAAAGGCGAGTATCTCCTTTTCCTGGATTCTGATGACACGCTCGATCCGACAGCCCTGGAAACGATGGTTCATGAATTCAGGGCGACTGGTGCGGCCTGGTGTGTCGTCGATATAGTCAAAAGAATTGGGGACAACAGAATTGTCAGGCGCGCCCAGTTTCCCTCCGGCAACTTGCTACTGGGCATCCTTGAGGATGACTTCGTCACGCGAAGCCCTTTCTATCTGAGGTCCGCATTCCTTGCGAGCGGTATGTACGATGAGCATTTGGCGGTTCGTGAAGATTGGGACATCAACATTCGCATGATCGAGGAGGAGAGGCCCTTCACGTACATTAAAGAGCCTCTTTACATCTATGCTCGGACAGAGGGCAGCCTGATGACCGGCAACCTAAGGCGAACCCTCACTTGTACCGAAATGGTGTTGCAGAAGCACCACAAAAAGCTGGCGGATTCCGGTAATACTCAGATCTCTGCGATCTATGCAAAAAATATGTGGCAGCTTGCTCGTCGCTACTTTTATGAAGCGCGCGATTTCCGTGAAGCGTTTCGCTGCATGCGTGAGAGCCTGCGGTACAACCTAAGCCTTCATCGCATATTTCATCCGCTGATTCACCGAATTGAAGTCATCATGCGCAAGACCTAGCCGCACAGTAGCGCCGGTCGGTGGAGTTGGTAAAAGGATGTGGCTTCATCGACCATTCTGCACTCAGTCCCTCAGGAATCGCGGGTAGCGTCGGAGCTTCATCCCATCCAATACTTCAAATTCTTCCGTGCGATTGTAGGTGTGCGTACAAATGCTTCCGGGACACCAATCGGGTTCAATGCGGCTATAGGGTCTCTCTCTGTACTCGCTCTCCGAGAGTACCTCGACTTCGTTAAAAGTCAGCGCGTATCCGTACCGCAAGCTGCAGTCCTGGCCTGGACGAATGAGTCTTCCGCCTTCGAAGAAGAGAGCGCCGGCTGGCCGGGCGCGGCGCACATCTGAGACGATCGGGTTTTTCGGATGAGGTGTCCATTCGCCTTCTAGAGAATCCGAATAGAACAAATGAAGTTCGTCAAAGGTGGATCCGCCGGGGACAGCAATATTCGTGAAAAGCCAGAGCTTTCCTGAGTGTTCGAAAACCGTTGAGTCCACAGCAAGGACGTCATTGGCTATGATTTTTACGAGTTCCCAGTTCCGCGGGAATTCTGTTGCACGGTAAAGTTCGATCGTCTTTCTGGCGCGGGTCTCCGGGATCATGTACACAATTCCCCGGCTTTCAAAAAGAAATGGGTAAGACATGTGATACCTATTGTCGAGAACTTTCTGTGGTGCGCTCAGCTGCCCTTGGTTATCGATTTCCAGGCATGAGATCGCCGCGCGGTTTTTCTGAAACTCGAAATCTTCAAAGAAAAGATAAGTCTTACCGTCTCGTTTTAGCAGGAATGGATCCGCGTAAAATCGGCCTCGCGGCCAGGGAACAACGTGGAATCCCGCGCGGTCCGTTAGCGCGCTGTGCGCGGCGTTTCTCCTTCGATACGCCATAAACCACTGCGTGCGTTCGCCGAACAGCAGCGATCGGCATCGGCGATAGATCTTCCGCATCGCGAGTCGCGCCAGGAAACGCAACATGACGGGTGTCGGCGGGGTGCGATAGATTCCTTTCTTGTAGCTGTCCGCCTCGCTGAATACGTCGAGCGACTCGATATAGCCCCAGCCATGCTTGTAAAGGTCGCGCAATCGGCGAATCGCGAATTCGGAGGTCTTCCAGTACAACGGGTTGAGCGTCAAATAAAGCGATCCGAAATCCGTCGCTGAAAGCGAACGGTAGATCACGCGCCCGCCGTCGAGCGTCTCCGTGAGTACCTGCAGAATGCTGCCGGTGATGGGATTGCCTTCATACATTTCCCAAAAGCCAGGGGGCGCCCCTCGGTACTCTCGGTTGTCTGCATGATGGAAGGACCAGACTCCATGTTTTGCGCACGACAGAATTTCCCCGCGAATAATTCGAAAGCCGAAGCGAAACAAAACGTCGAGCTTCGCCTCGCGAATTCGCGCAATGTCTTCCTGAGCAAAACGGTCCACAAACCCTTTCAGGATTGGCTGGACGGAAAGTATGGAGGCGTTCTTCAAAAGCCCAGTGAGATCAACCTCTTCAAACGCATCAAGTTCTGCACGATGGCGCTGGCGGTCCCAACGGCGATAGCGCTCAAATAGGCTGTGTGTCCAGTAGGTCTTCAACCGCTGCCGCCAGGATTTGTTCGGGGAAACACGTGGCGCGGAATTTTGGACGATAAGCACGACTTGCGCGAAGGAAGAGTCCTGGATATCCGCCACAATTTTGGCGACCCAACGCGTAGCTGTCAGGGAGTTCAGCATGATTCCGATTCGCAACTTGGGAGCCGAATGATCGTCTCGGGCCTGCATCCTGGCATTTCCCTCCGTTCTGTGCTGATTGATTGCCCTGAACAGCGCCTGCAAAACTGGCGGTCCGGCCTTCCCAATCCGGTGTTACAGTCGCTCCAATGAGCAGATCCGCAAAGTGTCAGGCCCGGGCAAGAAGACGACACGTCCTCGTCGTTCGCACTGCATCTCATTAACAAAACTTGAAAACGCTTCGATTATAGCGTGCTGCCTGAACCGGCGAATCGAGACCGCTGGGTTTCGAGCCTTATCCGGTACGGTCACTTCGGACGAAGGGCCGTTGGATCTGCGCGCAAAAACAATCCGAGCGCAGCGCGCCAGATGCATACTGAGGTTGCTAGGCAAGTTCGAACAGGTAATGCCATGTCGGGCAAATGGCGTATTGCTGTGCGATGGGGTCTCGATACTTTGGTTCACGGGCGATCAGTTTGTAGCCGTGATTCGAAAAGATGTCCGCAAAACTATGGCCATCGTTGGTTTTCAGCTTCTCGCCGCCGCTGTCCAGTGCGTTCGGCACGATGAAGAGATACTTCACTCCGAACTTTTGCATCCGCGAGATCCACCAGTCGATAGCCGATATGCGGCATTCCGGAAAACTATGGATATTGATGGCCAGGTCAATCGGGTGTGACTCCAGATGCTTTTCAATCTCGTCGATCGGAATCACCTTTGCTTTGCGATCTACATGGCGGTAGCGAAGATAGTAGTCCGATATAAAAGTAGAATAAGGCACGGCGTCCGTACAGAAATAGTGTTTCAGTTGCGGCAACGCCGTTACGGCACGGTATGCCAAGCGTCCGTATCCAGCGCCGATGTCGAGGACGGTAAAATCCTGGCGCGAGGCGATCCCCAAGTGCTTCTCAAGGAAATAGAGTTCGATGACCGAGTCGATCAGGTCTCTTGAGACAATCTTGTCGGCGATTTGAAATACAAAAACACCGAATGCGCGGTCTTCTTCGAGTTTGTCCAGAAGGTCCAGGGTGTCGATCGACTTCGCATAATAGAGGGCGAGCGCGTAGCCCAGGACATTTAAGTTGCTGCCGCGCAGTTGCCAGACGTAGGCATTGTCACCGCGGAACCAAGCAATGTCCTCCGTACGGAGATGTCCCTCTCCCCATCGCAACGGGGTCGTGACTTCTGAATTGAAACTGCTATACCGCCGCTGCAAATCAACCAGGAGCGGGTTGGTCGGTTTTAGATAGTCCTGAGCATCGGCGGGAAGTTCAACCGGGTTGTAGGACGGCCGCGTGACGGGATTGCGCTGCCACTCGTAGCGCTCATGACTATAGACAATCTCCGAGCCCCGGCGTCGCAGGAACTCGTTGAGACGATTCCGGATCAGGCTCTTAAGCATGTCAGATTCAAACTCTGTCTAGTGCAACTTGGCGGGATTGTACCATGATCGGTAAATGGCGAGCCAAGAAGGCTGCTGCAACGCGACCGCAGGGACCGTCGATCCGCAAACCGCTTCCTCTAATGTAAGTCATTTGTTCACAATTACGGCCTGCTAAGGCACTAGCAGCTGGGAACGGCTGTAAAAGACACACCCAGATCGACGATTTCGTTGAGTCCGGGCGGCTAAGTTATTGAAAGTTAATGCTTTAACAAGCCAGGTATGCGATTCTTGGTACGACCGAGCCCTTTGACTCGCTCTACCTGCCAGATGGGAACAATATTTCCGTGTCTCCAGACTCCGGGTACCGGCGAAACGTGAAAAACAATGCCCTGGAAAGGAAATCATCGGGACAATTCGACGACAATTCCCCCAAGTTCTTTCTGTAAGCCCTTTATTTTCTGTATCGTAGATTCAGGCCCCCACGTGAGCCCCGCTTTCGAGTGGCCCCCTGTTTGCAACTCACAAGTGAGAATCGTGCGAGCAAAGTTCGTCATTTCTGACGCCGGAGAGCGCAAACCATGCGTGTATTGTTGACGGGTCACCTTGGGTACATCGGAACCGTGATGGCTCCATTCCTGGCCGATGCGGGCCACGAAGTCGTCGGCCTGGATAGCGGCCTCTTTGAGCAGTGCACGTTCGGAGAGCCCCCTCGGCAGTTTCCCTCTATTCGGAAAGACATCCGGGACGTTACGCCTGCCGACCTTGAGGGTTTCGATGCAGTGCTTCACCTTGCCGGACTGTCGAACGATCCCCTCGGCAATCTCAACGCTGAGCTGACCTACGAGATTAATCACCTGGCTTCCATTCATCTGGCGAAATGCGCAAAGCAGGTGGGAGTGGAGCGCTTCATCTTCTCCTCCTCCTGCAGCACCTATGGCGCCGCCGGCGACAAGATCCTTGACGAGTCCGCCGAATTCAACCCGGTCACGCCGTATGGCACATCAAAAGTTTTGGTTGAACGAGACCTCGCCAAACTTGCGGACTCGCGATTCAGTCCCACCTATCTTCGCAACGCCACCGCGTATGGCGTATCCCCTCGCCTACGATTCGATCTCGTTCTCAATAACCTGGTCGCCTGGGCCTTCACGACCGGGAAGGTTTACATCAAGAGTGATGGCACGCCGTGGCGCCCGATCATTCACATCGAGGATATTTCTCGAGCATTCCTGGCGACTCTCGAAGCGCCTCGTGAAATTGTGCATAACCAGGCATTTAACGTCGGCCGGAACGAAGAAAACTATCAAGTTCGCGATCTGGCGGAAATCGTCAAGCAAACCGTACCCGATTGCAAGATTGAATACGCCACGGACGCTGGACCCGACAAGCGGTGCTATCGCGCCGACTTCACCCGCATCTCCCGTACACTTCCCGGCTTCCGGCCCCAGTGGGATGCGCGCAAAGGCGCCCGCGAACTTTACGAGGCCTACCAGAAAGTGGATTTGTGCCTGGAGGATTTCGAGGGTGCACGCTATAAGCGCATTGACCACCTCCAGGGTTTGCTGGCTTCCCGGCGCCTGGATTCGACTCTGCGCTGGCAATCCGCCGAGGTCGCGAGTGCACTCCCGGCGACTGCCAATTGATGCGGGTACTGGATATTGGTGCTTCAGTGATTTTTCGAGAGACAAGTTTGGCCGGTGCTTTCGTGATTGAACCGGAAAAACGGGAAGACCGGCGTGGTTTCTTCGCTCGAACCTATTGTCGCGAGGAATTCGCGGCGCACGGCCTGAATCCTGAAATTGCGCAGTGCAATGTCTCGTTCAACAAGCGGAAGGGAACGCTCCGAGGAATGCATTATCAAGCGCCACCGTTCGCCGAGGCCAAACTCGTGCGCTGCACCGCAGGAGCGATTTTTGATGTAATCATCGATCTGCGAAAGTCTTCTGAGACGTTTCGGCGGCATTTCGCAGTCGAGCTTTGTGCATCGAACGGGAAGATGTTGTACATACCGGAAGGATTTGCGCACGGGTTTCAAACCTTGCTTGACGACACAGAGGTTTTCTACCAAATGTCGCAGCCTTACGCTCAGCAGTGTGCGCGCGGAGTACGCTGGAACGACCCTTCGTTTGGCATCGAATGGCCTCCAGCGGAGCGCACAATGGTTGAGCGCGACCTTAACTATCCGGACTTCGTGACTTCTGAAAGTGATTTAGCCCAATGACTTCGTCGGCGACACAATCCACGGCAGATCGCACCGGTATCGGTCTTGAATTGCACCGTTTTATCGCCGATCTCTATCCGATCTGCCGCAGCATCACCGGTGAGGGGCTGCGAGAGACGCTCCGTGCCATTGGAAGAATTGTTCCCCTGCCGCTTCGCGAAGTGCCGACGGGCACGCAGGTTTTTGATTGGACCGTTCCCAAAGAATGGAATATCCGCGACGCCTATGTGAAGAACTCTCGCGGCGAGCGCGTCATCGATTTTCAGAGCTCGAACCTCCACGTTGTCAATTACAGCGTTCCGGTCCGGCTGAAGATGCAGCTTAAGGAATTGAAAACCCATCTCTTCACCCTGGCTGACCGCCCTGATTGGATTCCGTACCGCACTTCCTACTACAAGGAAGATTGGGGCTTTTGCTTGAGCCATCGCCAACTCGAGCTCCTGCCTGAGGACGAATACGAAGTTTTCATCGACTCGACGCTGCAGGCCGGTGATCTGACCTATGGCGAATGCTTTATCCAGGGCGAACTGCCGGATGAAATCATTGTTTCCACGCATTGTTGCCATCCGTCGATGTGCAACGACAATCTCTCTGGCATCGCGGTTGCCGCATTCCTGGCGAAGCACTTGTCCTTGCGTCCGCGCCGATACTCCTACAGGTTCTTGTTCATTCCCGGAACCATCGGAGCCATCACCTGGCTGGCGCTGAACGAAGATAAAATCTCTCGCATCCGCCACGGGCTGGTGCTCACCGGTCTCGGTGATAGCGGCAAACTTCATTACAAAAAGAGCCGGCGAGGCGATGCCGAAATCGACCGGGCCGCCGCTCACGTGTTGCGCCACGCTCCGTATGATCACCATATTCTGGATTTTTCGCCCTACGGCTACGACGAAAGGCAATTTTGCTCCCCGGGAATCAATTTGCCGGTGGGCCGCCTGTCGCGCACTCCGCACGGCACATTTCCGGAGTATCACACTTCCGCCGACAATTTGGGTTTCGTCCATCCAGAGAAACTCAAGGAATCCTTCGGCGCTTGCCTCCAGATCCTCAGTCTGCTGGAGAAAAACGGTACCTTTCTGAATTTGAACTCGAAATGCGAGCCCCAGCTCGGAAGGCGTGGCCTGTACGCGATGGTTGGCGGTCGTGCCAATGCCGGGGTCACAGAAATGGCTATGCTTTGGGTTCTGAATCTTTCCGACGGCAACCATTCGCTATTGGATATTAGCGAGCGCTCGAACATATCGTTCGATTCCATCTGTGAAGCAGCGGAAGCCTTGCAGGAGAAGGGTCTGTTGCGCGAATGCTGCGAGTTTGCGCCGGCCGAGCCCGCGGAGTCATTCGAAAGGACAAAGTCATGAACGCAATTTATATCGACACAGCAAATAACGAGGAACAACGCCGGGAATTGTTGTACGGCGGCCAAATCATTGTTCACTCGCCGACGCCCAGTTCCCTCGCCCTCGTCGAATTCGCGCGCCAATTGCTCGCGGACGCATTTGGCGGCGTCGATCCGGAGACGGCGCAGTTTCATTTGCCTGTCGAACGCTACGCGGCAATTCTTGCCGAGCTCAAGCCCAAGTTCATCCATCATCCCAAGTCCAAGGAATGTATCCAGGGTGTTCTGCGGGAAACCGGATGCGACCTCAGCAAAACCTATTTCGACGTCCCGCGCATGCGTACTTCGACCAGCGATCAGTACCTCACGACCGGGATCGCCTACGCTTTCCATCCGCACCGGGACACTTGGTATTCGGCTCCTATGTGCCAAATCAACTGGTGGATGCCCATCTATCCGATCGTCTCCGAAAACGCCATGGCCTTTCACCCGCGCTACTGGAAACAGCCGGTGCGCAATGGCTCCGGCACCTACAACTATGACGAGTGGAACCGCACCAGCCGCCACAACGCCGCTCAATTCTTGAAAGAGGACACGCGCGTACAACCCCGTCCCGAGGAACCCATGGAGCTCGATCCTCAGGTCCGCGTCATTGCGCCTCCCGGAGGCTTGCTGCTTTTTTCCGGCGCCCAAATGCATTCGAGCGTGCCCAACACTTCGGGCCGCACTCGCCTGAGCATCGATTTTCGCACCGTGCAGATTGACGATGTTGCTGCGCGACGCGGCGCTCCCAACGTGGATTCGGAGTGCACCGGCACCTCCATGCACGACTATCTGCGCGGCACGGACCTGTCGCACGTGCCGGAAGAGCTTTATGCGTTGTACCAGGCGCAGCCGCCTTTGGTGCGTACTAGCGAGATGCAAACAGCAACTGCCGTTTGAAAGGTTGGTCGAACGTATGTCTACAGTGGATCAGCTTGTGAACGACTCGGAATCCGCAGACAAAATACTGCGGGACTCCATGCAGCCGCCGTGCCGGTTTTGCAAAACCAGGCTCCAGCACACTTTCGTGGATCTGGGAATGTCGCCGTTGTGCGAGAGCTTTCTCAGTTCGACCCACCTGAACCAGATGGAGCCTTTTTATCCGCTGCATGCCTACGTGTGCACGAACTGCTTCCTGGTGCAGCTTGAGGCTTATGTAACTCCGGAACACATTTTCAACGACTACGCATATTTCTCCTCCTACTCCGACTCCTGGCTGGCTCACGCCAAGGCATACACGGAACAAATGACGGACCGTTTTTCGCTCCACAGCGACAGCCTTGTCGTCGAAGTGGCCAGCAACGACGGCTACTTGCTTCAATACTTCGTCCAGCAGAGCATTCCTGTTTTAGGCATCGAGCCCGCTGCGAATGTTGCCCCCGAGGCCGTCAAGAAGGGGGTTACGACGCTCGTGAAGTTCTTTGGAACCGAAACCGCCCGGGAACTGGTGGCTGCCGGCAAGCAGGCGGATCTGCTCCTTGGCAACAACGTGCTCGCGCAGGTCCCCGATCTCAACGATTTTGTAGCGGGAATGAAGATCCTGCTGAAACCTCACGGTGCAATTACCATCGAATTCCCGCATCTTCAGCGGCTGATGGAAGAAAACCAGTTCGACACTATTTACCATGAGCACTTCTCCTATTTCTCTTTCCTTACCGCGGAAAAGATTTTTGCCGCGCATGGCCTCACACTCTTTGATGTGGAGGAGTTGCCCACCCACGGCGGCTCCCTGCGCATTTTTGCCCGCCATGCCGAGGACTCCTCGCACCCGGTGAGCTCGCGCGTCCGGGATCTTCGCGAGCGCGAGTTAAAACTGGGATACGCGCAAATAGAGACGTACTCGCGGTTTGCCGACCAGGTCAAAGAAACCAAGCGCAAGCTGCTCGAATTCCTCATCGAAGCCAAGCGCAGCGGAAAGAAAATTGCCGGATATGGCGCGCCGGGCAAGGGCAACACCCTGTTGAATTATTGCTCCGTCCGCACCGACTTCGTCGACTATACCGTCGACCGCAACCCGCATAAGCACGGCAAGTTTTTGCCAGGAACGCACATCCCGATCTATTCCACGGATCAGATTCAGCTTACTCGGCCGGATTATCTGCTGATTCTGCCGTGGAATCTCCGGCAAGAAATCATGAAGCAGAATGCATTCATTCGAGAGTGGGGAGGCAAGTTCGTTGTGCCTATCCCGGAAGTAAAGGTTTACTCGTGATCTTACGGTTCGAGACCGGTCCGTCTTCCGGACGGGCCCCAAGGAGAACGTTTCCATGAAAGTCGTCATCTTCTGTGGCGGACTCGGAATGCGCTTGCGGGAATACGCAGATAACGTCCCCAAGCCCATGGTCCCGATTGGCTACCGGCCTGTCCTATGGCATGTGATGAAGTACTACGCACACTATGGCCACAAAGATTTCATTTTGTGTCTCGGATACCGCGCGGATGCCATCAAGCAATACTTTTTGCACTACGATGAATGTGTCTCCAACGATTTTTCGCTCTCCAATGGCGGCAAAGACCTCCAGCTCTTTAACAGCGACATCCACGACTGGAACATCACCTTTGCCGAGACCGGTACGCATTCCAATATCGGGCAGCGCCTGAAGGCGGTTGAGCGCTACCTCGCGGGCGAGGAAATGTTTCTCGCGAACTACGCTGACGGCCTGACGGATATGCCGCTCACCAGCCTTGTTGAGTTTTCCAAGCGTCACGATAAAATTGCGACTTTCGTATCGGCCAAGCCGAATCTGACCTACCACGTCGTTTCAGCAGATGCCGATGGTTTCGTCAGTGAGGTTAAGTCCATCCGTGATACGGACCTTCGCATCAATAGCGGCTACTTCGTGTTCAAAAGAGATATCTTCCAGTACATGCGTGAAGGCGAGGAGCTTGTCCTTGAGCCCTTCGAGCGCCTCATGGCGCAAAAGCAGTTGGTGGCCTACCGCCACGATGGCTTTTACGCATCCATGGACACTTTTAAGGATAAGCAGCAACTGGACGACCTGTATGCTCGTGGTAATGCGCCGTGGGAGGTCTGGAAAAACGGGCGTCCACGCGAGGAGGCGGCCGTTTCGATCCTCGATGCTGCTGCCGATGTGACCTAGGACCGCTCGCTCGCCATGATGAATCTTCGCCTGACGGATCTCGGCAAGCAGCCACTTCAAATCCTTTGCCTTGGCGCGCACTCCGATGACATCGAAATCGGTTGCGGAGGAACCATTCTGAAGCTCATTGAATCGCAACCCTCGACGCGTGTTGACTGGGTCGTTTTTAGCTCCAGCAAGCCGCGTCGCCGCGAGGCGCTCCGCAGTGCCGGTCTTTTTTTGAAGGGCGCGCGGTCAAAAAACATAGCCGTTCGTTCGTATCGCGATGGTTTTTTCCCTTATATGGGCATGAAAATCAAACAGGAATTCGAACAATTGAAGAAACGCGTCAATCCCAGCCTGGTCTTCACCCACTATCGTCATGACTTGCACCAGGATCATCGGCTGCTCAACGAGCTCACCTGGAACACCTTTCGCGATCACCTCATCCTGGAATATGAAATTCCCAAGTACGACGGAGATTTGGGTTCGCCCAACGTGTTTTCCCCCTTGGAGACATCCACGTGCAAGAAAAAGGCCGCCTTTCTCCAACAAGCTTTTCGCACGCAGAGATCGAAGCAATGGTTTTCCGATGAGACATTTTTTGCGTTGATGCGGCTGCGCGGCATAGAGGCATGCTCTCCGACTGGCTTTGCTGAAGCCTTTTACGGAAGAAAAGTCAGCTTACAACTGCAATGAACTGGATCTTGAGATTGTCTGAGGATGAAGAATGAATTCAGAGTGGTTTACAGATTTTTGGCGCTACCGCGAATTGCTGTATTTTCTGGCCCGGCGCGACGTTAAGGTCCGTTATAAACAGGCGGCGCTTGGGGCTTCTTGGGCCGTCATTCAGCCCTTGCTTACCATGGTCATTTTCACGCTCTTTTTTGGCCGGCTGGCTGGCGTCCCGAGCGATGGCATTCCCTATCCGCTGTTTTCATTTTGCGCGTTAGTCCCTTGGACTTACTTTTCCACCACTCTCACCCAGGCCGGGAACAGCCTCATCAGCAATTCCTCGCTCATCACCAAGGTTTATTTCCCCCGCGCCTTGTTGCCTGCCGCGACGGTACTCAGCGGCCTCGTGGATTTTGTAATGGGCGCAGTTTTTCTCGCCATCATGATGATTTATTACCATGTGAAGCCTGGATGGCCGTTGTTTCTCGCGCCATTGTTCCTGGGCGGCATGGTTGTACTGGCGTTCAGCGTCAGCATGATACTGGCCGCCATGAACGTACGGTATCGCGACGTCAAGTACGCCTTGCCATTCATCGTTCAGATTTGGCTGTTTTTGACTCCGATTATTTATCCTGTGACGTTTCTGACCCCCAAAATGAAGCGCCTTTTGGCCTTCAATCCCATGGCCGGATTCCTCGAGGGATTCCGTTTTTCTCTCTTTAATACGCACCACATGGACTGGCGTTTGGTGGGCACCTCGGTCATCGTTACTACGTTTCTTCTGGTCGTTGGCGCCGTTTATTTTCGCAAGACGGAGAGAACCTTTGCCGACATCGTCTGAATTGAGAAGGGAGTTTTACCGTCAAGTTTCGGTTGGACTATGAGCCAAGCAATCTCGGTTGAAAAAGTTTCCAAAAAGTTTGTCCTGGGCACGCTGCAGCGCGACACGATGTTGCGGGAACGGCTGATCAGCATGCTGCGCGCGCCGTTTCGCGGACGCTCGGCGGCGCCCAACGTTCTTTGGGCCCTGCGCGATGTCTCGTTTGGCGTCGATGCCGGCGAAGTCGTGGGCATCATCGGGCGCAACGGTGCCGGGAAAAGCACGCTCCTCAAAGTGCTGTCCAATATCACCTATCCCACCTCCGGTGAAGTTCACGTGACTGGCCGCGTTGCTTCTCTTCTCGAAGTAGGCACAGGCTTCCATGAAGAGCTCACTGGCCGCGAGAATATCTATTTGAACGGCTCCATTTTGGGCATGAAACACGGTGAGGTTGCCTCCAAGCTGGACTCCATCGTGGAGTTTGCCGGCGTAGCCCAGTTCCTCGATACACCCATCAAGCGCTACTCGACGGGTATGCGGCTGCGCCTCGGCTTCGCCGTGGCCGCGCACCTCGATCCCGATCTCCTGATTGTGGATGAGGTTCTGGCCGTGGGCGACGCGGGTTTCCAGCGCAAGTGCCTCAACGCCATGGATGGGCTCCGTAGTGGGGGGCGCACTGTCCTTTTTGTTTCTCACAATATGGCTGCTGTCGAGAATTTGTGCTCGCGCTGCATCTGGATTGACGCCGGAAAAGTGCTCAAGGATGGCCCACCTCGCGAAGTAATCGAAGCCTACATGAACACGTTTGCGAACGCTCGCGACGGAATGGCCGATTTGCGCTCCATCAAAGACCGCCGCGGTTCGGGCGAGATTCGCTATACCGGCGTCGAGTATTTGAATATTGCAGGTGAGCCGATGCAATCGGTCCGCAGCGGCGACGGCTTGGTTATCCGATTCCACTATCACGCCAATGAACCGATCGCTTTTCCCAGCTTCGGCTTTCGTCTATACACGGAATTCGGCACGCTGGTCACCGACACCAGTACCTGGCATCACGCCATTGACATTCCACTTGTTCCGCCCGGCGATGGCTACATCGATCTGCAAATCGATTTTCTGAACCTACTTCCAGCCCATTATTTTTTCTCATTGTGGATCACGGGCTCGGCTTCTCCCGTGCACGACAACATTGAACACTGTGCGCAACTCGAAGTGGGGTTGGCCAACGTTTACTCGTCAGGACGAATGCTCGACAGCCGCTCTGGGATTGTCTACTTCCCGCAGCGCTGGAAGGTGTATGAACCCGTCCTGGCCGGCGCACACGACAAGACAGAGGAAGCATGAGCGACGCGCCTCTAGTCAGCGTGGTCACTCCCGTTTATAACGGCGCGGAGTTCCTGCCGCAGTGCATTGAAAGTGTGCTGGCCCAGACTTATCAAAACTGGGATTTCACGATTGTGAATAATTGCAGCACGGACGACACGTTAAACGTCTGCCTGAAGTATGCTGCACTCGACAGTCGCATCCGCGTGGTCACCAATCCGAGCTTTTTGAACATCATCGAAAACCACAACCGTACGTTGAGCTATCTTTCTTCGCAGGCGAAGTATTGCAAGGTTGTTTTCGCCGATGATTGGCTCTTCCCTTCGTGCATCGAAGAACTGGTCGCCAACGCGGAACAGCATCCCTCCGTGGGTATCGTTTCTTCCTACGCGCTCGCGGGCGAACGCGTCTTATGGACCGGCCTGCCTTTTCCCAGCCATGTGGTGGATGGCCGGGAGATCTGCCGGCGGAAGCTGGCAGGCGGCGTGGACGTGTTCGGAACGCCGACGGCGCAGCTTTACCGCGCTGACTTGGTTCGCAGGCGCAGCAACTTTTTCAACGAACAGAATCTTCATGCCGATACCGAAGCGTGCCTCGATATCCTGCAAGACAGCGATTTCGGATTTGTTCACCAGGTATTGAGCTATTCCAGGCCTCGGCCAGAGTCCAATGATGCCTTCGCGAATAGCTTCGAGACGCGTGCATTGGGAGGCCTGATCATCTTCCTGAAATACGGGCCGATTTTCTTGAACCGGGATGAGTACGCGCACTACCTCAAGAATCGAGTGAGGGACTATCATCGCGTTCTAGCCAAGAATGTTCTGCGGTTCCGCCCCACGGCCTTTTGGCGCTTTCATGAGGAAAAGTTGAGTGCCTTGGGTATGAAGCTCGATCGGCCCCTTCTGGCCTCGTCCGTGGGCCGCGAACTGCTCAGGATGTTGTTGCGCCCCGCAAGCAGCGCAACAGAAATGAAGCGATGGTGGCGGGAGGCTGCTTCGCGGCTCGTCCACCCTCGATCGGCCGAGGCGCGGCTTCCGTAAAGGTGTCTGCGAGCTTGGAATAAGCGAGGGAGGAGATTGCCATCCACGCCACTGCCCAATCCCTCTTTCTTAACTTCGGCGCTCCAAAATCGGCGCCATAGGGAGTACACAAAAACAGGTGAAATCGCAAATGACACAAAGCAATTCCGCGGAGTGCCTCGACCTTCTCGCCTACGAATTGGTGGAAGTCCGCAGCCGCGAGGAGATTCTTTCCACCCTCGACCAGCACGGCAAGCTGGACTCCATGCCGTTCATGCCCGAAATGCTCCAGTATTGCGGCCAGCGTTTTCGCGTGTCCAAGCGCGCCGACAAGACCTGCGACAACATCAAGCAATGGAGCATGCGCCGCGTCAAAAATGCCGTGCACCTCACGGGGGTCCGGTGCGATGGCGCTTCGCATGGCAATTGCGATGCTGGTTGTCTCCTCTTCTGGAATGAGGCCTGGCTTAAGAAAGCGGACCCTGAGTTCGTGAATGCCTCGCAGGTGACTCCGCCGGCTCCGGCATCTTCTCCGGATCCGCGCTCTGGCTCAGCCTGTACGGAGCAGCGCCTTCAGGAAGCCACTCTTCGCCCTGACCCGGCCGCTCCGGGAAGTCACTTCTCATCTCTACTGGTGGGACATCCGCCAGTATTTCCGGGATATCCGGTCCGGGAATCTGAAACGCGGCATCGCCGATTCAAAATCAGAAGAGGTTCTGGAAGTCTTCCTCAGCTTTCTGGAAGTCGTCCGCGCGCTCGTCATAACCACATTTAACAAGTTCCAGGAATTTCGCAGCGGTGTCCGCTACCCCCACATCGGGGGCCAGCTGGACAGCACACCGGCGTTCGAATCAAATCTGCAGCCCGGTGAATTTGTTCAGGTCCGATCCAAACACGAGATTCTCGCCACTCTGGATCGCAATAGCAAAAATCGTGGGCTCCTGTTCGATTCAGAGATGGTCCGCTATTGCGAAGGGACCTTTCGCGTTCACAAACGCGTGAACCAGATCGTGGACGAGCGCACCGGAAAGACCATGAAGATGAAATCCCCGTGCATCATCCTCGAGGGGGTCGCGTGTGCTTCCGAGTACCACCGCTGGTGCCCCCGCGGCATTTATCACTATTGGCGTGAAGCCTGGCTCCGAAGAGTCGAATAAGTGGATTCCGGGCCCTACGTTTGGAGGACTGTTTGCAGCCATACGCAGCCTTTCGTCCTTGCCCGGTTAGTTCGGGCCGTCAAGGAAGTGCCAGGCTTCACGTCCTCAAGCCGCAGCTTATGCTGGTCCGTGGAACCGCCTTGCCCAATTGCGCCAAAATAGTGCCAATGTCCTCTGGAAGTTCTTCGTTCCGGCCGCTTAAGTCTATAAAAACAAGCGATTTACGTAGAAAATGATTTTGGAAACCGCAGTGCTACCAAACCCATGGGGGAGCCTGTTCGTCGCAAGCGACAGACCGAACCTGGAAGACAACAGCTCTCTCGTGGAGGATTCATGCCCTCGTTTTCGCGCCGCTTCAAACTCACCAGCTCCCTCTTTCTCCTTGGTCGAGCTCTAGGAGTTTGTCTCCTGGCATTGATGGGATTCGCAGGGCAGGCTAAAGCCGCCATTTCGTTCGTGCAGCAGAATTCCTCGGACCCCCAATCGTCCCCGACAACGGTAACTTTGGCATTTACGGCCGCGCAGACCGCCGGCAACCTCAACGTCGTTGTAGTTGGGTGGAACGATGCCACCCACACCGTCTCCTCCGTGACCGACTCGAAAGGCAACGTTTACGTATTAGCGGTCGGACCTACCGTGCAGAGCGGTACCGCCACGCAGTCCATCTACTACGCAAAGAACATCGCCGCCGCGACGGCGGGCTCAAATTCCGTGACGGTCACGTTCAACGCGGCGACAGCTTTTCCGGACGTCCGCATCGCCGAGTATGCCGGACTGGATCCGGCCAATCCGCTCGACGTGTCTGTCGCTGCGCAAGGGACCAGCACGTCAA
>Ga0207052_10165_pt1 | contig 22076 bp, 17 predicted proteins | sample Alteio_BWMinCont_62_FD_153294 | JGI IMG/M metagenome (GOLD analysis project Ga0207052, IMG submission 153294) | Enriched cells from forest soil in Barre Woods Harvard Forest LTER site, Petersham, Massachusetts, United States -... | ecosystem: Environmental > Terrestrial > Soil > Temperate forest >...
ATAGCATCAGGCGTCTTTTCCGCCACCCTCTTATCGCCAGGTGCAAAAATCGGGTTCGAATGATGGTAAGGTTTTGGGTTTTTCGCCGCTTCTTCTAGAAGACCTTTGTACCCTTCAATTTTATTCAGGTTCGCTAGGATTTGCGCATTTGATTGACCTGCCTTTAGCGACTCAAATGTGACCCTCACGGCCATATGCAAGACTTTGTTATGACGGTGAGCATCATAGCGAAACGTATAATGGGCATTAGAGGGATTATTTAAATAACCAGAACAATAAGGGTGAAATGGCAGATCTAGGCTATCTAATCTTTCTTTAAAAATTTTAAAGTGTGCTTGGTTTATTTTGACATAAAACTGATGATTTAAAAAACCAACCTGGCTGTCTACAAAATTAAATTCAAGATGGCGAAACACTTCGTGAACAGGAGCTGGAGTGGGTTTTTTGTGAAACAGGTTTAGTTGCTCTAAATGTCTTAACATTCTTATTCTGGGTTGCATTAAAGATTCCTCGTTTTTTTAAAAGCCTGAAGGGCAGATAATATACATGCATTGGGCTTTTACCGCAAATGAGGCTTCCGCCGATATACTACCATAGTTATAGGTGACTGAAAATATAGGGAAAATATAATTTTGCCTAAGCCTCATTTTAATAGGCTTTAGTCTATACTGAAGAGATATAGCCTGGGCAAAGGTGGGGTTCTGTATGGTCAAGAAAGAAGTAAAAAATGAGCTGAATAATGACAAGCACCAACTTCTCCTGCGCTGTAAGGCTCTCCTGACCGACGCAGAAAAAGCCATCCACAAAGTGCTTTCTCGCCTAGAGCCTAACTCTTTAGAGCATTTAGCATCAAGCCAAGTCAGTGATCCTAAAAAAAATCATTTTATTGCCTTAATTCATCCGACCAAAGCCAATGCAAAAATCAAAGTCGATTGCATGCTGCTAAGAGAAAATTATATTGCCATCTTCGATGAACAAGACCGTGAGCTGGTAAAGAAATTAGATCGCATTCTCAAAATACATCACTGCCTTGAAACCGCGCATCGGGATTTACATAATTTGGTTACTGAATTGCAAGCCTTAATCCATTGTGAAACGTCAAAAAAAGAAATCTTGTACGATCACAGCAAAAAAGCACATACGGCGAAGAGCTACCAACCCCCTGAAAGCCATTTCATCTCTCTCGCGGAAAAATTTATTACCAAGGTTTCGCTGCATAACTTAAAATCTTCAAATCCTCGTCGCTCATAATAATCAATCCAGACTACAACTGACTTCGCCGCATTGAAATGCTTGTATCACGCTATTTTCGTTTTTTATTAACAATTCGCCATTCTCACCAATACCTTGCATCACCCCAGTGATGACGCCAGTTTGGCTTCGTATCTGCACTTTCTTGCCCTGAAAAACATCTAACGCCTGCCAATCTTTGCGGAAAGCCCGCAAACCTTGCTGCGCAAAAATATCAAGCTGATCTAGTAATTCATTGACTAACAGACCCGCAAGCAAGTTTCGGTTAACCGACTGCCCTGTGATCTGCGCCACATCTATCCACTGAGAATCGCGTTCGTGGTTAGGCAATTGCATATTTAACCCTATACCTATGACCACGACGGTCACCCCTTTATCTTCTGTGAAACTCTCCAGCAAAATGCCGGCTAATTTTTTTCCTAAAAACAAAACGTCATTCGGCCATTTCAAACCAATCCCCGCTTGAATGCCGTATTTTTTTAAAGCATTCGCCACCATTACCCCAACAGCCAAACTGAGCGCAGGCAAATCGTTGCGAGGCGACACAAAGCGCCATAGTATAGAACAGGTGATATTTCCGGGCGGAGAAAACCATTCACGCGCCAAACGGCCACGGCCTTTATTTTGCTGTTCGGCAAAACAAATTGTGCCCGCCAGAGCACCTTTGCGCGCGCAAGTTAACAGGTAGGTATTTGTTGAACTAATTGTCTCAAAAATATCTAGCCTCACCAATCGACTTGCATTTTTGGGCTCAATTGCTATTTTGATCTTATCAGAATCCAATTTTTCTAACATTTGTACAGTCCTTAGCTGGCCAATAATCTTAAAACTATTGATTAATTAATTAAAAATGGTTTAATAGAAACTTCTTCTGATGAAAGGAACTCACAATGAACTCTGCTCTTTTAATTATCGACATGCAAAATGATTTCTTTCCTAACGGTAGGATGCCGCTGGAAAGAAGCAACGAAGCTAGCCTCAAGGCTCAAGAAGCACTACAAGCCTACCGCGCTAAGCATAAAACTATCATCCATGTGCAGCATATTTCGACGCGGCCGGATGCAACCTACTTTCTTCCCTGTACAAAAGGTATCGAATTCCATCCTAATGTACAACCCGCAAAAAATGAAATCATTATCAAAAAACATTATCCCAATAGCTTTAAAGATACCGGCTTATTGAATTATTTGATCAAACAACAAATCAACCATTTGGTGGTTTGCGGCATGTTGACCCATCTTTGCATAGACGCAACCGTACGCGCGGCCTATGACTTAGGTTTTGCTTGCACCGTATTACACGACGCCTGCGCATCCAAAAATCTGGAATTCAACAATGCTCCAATCCCAGCACAAAGTGTTCACCACGCGTTTTTAGCAGCCTTACAGCCTACTTATGCGAATGTGATTAGCGTAAGAGAGTTAGTGCAAAAAACAAGCCATACCGCGGTTACGGCTTAATTGCCTTTTGTTTGACATCACCACCTCTTCTCTCATGAAGAGGTGATGGATATCCGTGCAGGCAAGCCACTCATAATAAATTCTTATACTTCGTAACTATTCAGCAAGCCCACTGAACTAATCGTGCCCGTGCCCGATTGCGTGCCCGCGCCCGTCTTTTCGCATAAAATAATGGCAAAAGCATCAGATTAAAATTGATGAAAAAGACGGGCGCGGGCACGCAATCGGGCACGGGCACGATTAGTTCAGTGAGCTCGCTGAATAGTTATAACATTTCATTGACTGCGACATAATCGATTTTACCGGTGCCCAGCAAAGGCATTTGTTTTACGATGACAATTTTTCGCGGCAGTGAAATTTCGCTGATGTGCTGCTGTTTTGCAAAAGCAATGATTTCATTACGAGCGGCTTCTTGAAAAGTTGTCATCAATACCAATTGCTCGCCTTTTCTGTCGTCTGGCACACTCACCACCGCGTGCTGAAAGCTCGGCCATAGCAGAGTTATTTGCTGCTCAACCATGGCTAGTGACACCATTTCACCGGCAACTTTGGCAAAGCGTTTTACGCGGCCTTTGATGGTGACATAACCCACTTCGTCAACATCGACGATATCACCGGTTTCATACCAACCCTTTTCAGGTGGCACGAGCACACCGGGGTGCGTTGCAAATAAATATCCTTTCATAATATTAGGTCCAGACACCCACAGCACGCCGCCGCTCTCTATGCCGGGTACTTTTTTCAATCGATAATCAATCGCAGGTAACAAACGTCCGACGGTACCGGCTTTATTTTCCATTGGCGTATTGGTCGAGATGACTGGCGATGTCTCTGTGGCACCATAGCCTTCGAAAATTCTGACGCCAAATTTTTGTGACCAGGCTAGACGCGTCTCGTCGCGTAATTTTTCTGCGCCAGCAAACACATAACGCACGCTGTAAAAATCATATTGATGCGCATACTTAGCATACGCAGACAAAAAAGTATCGGTGCCAAATAAAATCGTCGCATTCGTGTCATAGGCCACTTCCGGAATAATCCGATAGTGCAAAGGCGATGGATAGAAAAATACTTTCACGCCAGATAACATCGGCAATACCATGCCACCGGTTAAGCCAAAGGCATGAAAAATCGGCAAGGCATTAAAAACGGTATCATTCCCGGTAAAATCAATACAGGCACTTAACTGAAAACGATTGGCTTGAATATTAATATGTGACAGCACAACCCCCTTCGGTGTGCCTTCTGAGCCAGAGGTAAATAACACCACGGCAGCAGAATGGGGATCCATGAGCTTGCGTGCTTTACCGCTGTAATTGATGAGCTTATAGCTTAAACGCGGACACAGCGCTTGCAACGTGCCGGTAAACTTATCCAGAAAATTAACTTTGCGGCGGGTGTCCTCTAAATAAATAATGCGAACATTGTTTTTGGTTAACGCGGCAACCATCTCGCCTAGCTTACCCATCTCGACAAAATGACGCGAGGAATAAATCGTTTTAATGCGCGCCGTTTGGCAGGCAAGTAATACGTTTTTAATCCCGGCCGAATAATTCAACATGGCAGGCACGCGGGAATAGGCATGCAAAGCAAAAAAAGCTATGCCTGTTGAAACCATATTTGGCAGCAGCAAACCGACATATTCACCCGGTTTGGTCTTGTGCTTCATCTTACTGCCCAAAATAAAACAGCGCGTCATAAATTGCTGATAGGTGACTGGAATACGCTGAATATCTTCCGCGATTTCATAACGACGACCATGCGTTTCTATCGCGTCAATGAGTGAGGTAAAAAGCGTCTGGCGATAATTACTGCTTTCAAACATCATCTCTGTCATCAAATCATAAAGTTGATAACCAATCAGTTCACGACGTTTACGCCCCTTAATTTCCGCGGGAATATCCATGGTTTGCGGCGAAAAAATGGTAATGGTAATCTTAGGCAGCATGCGAATACGCACCTTGCCGCGCAGACGTGAAAATGGCGTGAATTGCGCGCCTTGAATACGTATAGGTAATAATTTTGCGCGCGATTTATCAGCAACCAAACCGGGTCCTTCATACACCTTCATCAGCGCACCGGTCACCGTCAATCTACCTTCCGGAAAAATTACACAGCGTTTATTTTTTTTGACAAAATCAATTAAGGATTTGAGCGCGATGGGATTGGTGGGATTTAAGGGATAGGCATCCACCATCATCAAGAAAAATTTAATCCACCATTTTTGCGCGGTAAACGTATTAACGGCAAAGGTTAATTTGTCCGGCAAGAACGCGGCAAGCAATGCCGCATCGATGAATGAAGTATGATTGGCAACAATGACCACACGATTGCCTGCCGCTTCATAATTTTCCAGACCTATTACTTTAACGTGATAAAGTGCGGTAAAAATGCTGCGTAAGATGGTGCGCGTGAGGCCTTCGGGTAATAAGCGGCAAACATACACCGCAACAAAACCATTTGCGATACCGACCAACAAGAAGACATGATTGACGCTAAAACCAATCTTAAGCAGAAGCACCGTGCCTAAAGCGGCTCCCACCATAAACAGAGCATTAATGATATTGTTACTTGCGATGACGCGCGCGCGAAATTCTTTGTCACTGCGCTGCTGCAAAATGGCATACAACGGTACGGTGTAAATACCTCCGCAGATGGCAATTAATAGCAAATCAAATACAATTCGCCAGCCATTAAACGCATGTAGAAAAGTGGCTAGCCCAATAATCTCATTGGTGTAAAGACTGCTGGCATGATTGGCGGCAATAAATAAATCTATGGTAAAAATCGTAATGCCTAACGCACCTAAAGGAACATAGGTTGCATTGACGCGGCCTTTTAACATGCGATTACAGAGCAAAGAACCTACACCAATGCCAATCGAAAATAAGGTAAAGAAAAAGGTCACAACATTTTGATTGGCATGCAAGACATCTTTGGTAAAAACGGGAAATTCAGCCAGAAAAGTCGCGCCCACCAGCCAAAACCAAGAAATACCTAAAATGGAAAGATAGATATCCCAACGGGCTTTTGAATATTGAATAACGCGTAACGTTTCCGTAATGAAGTTGTAATTAATTTTTAAATTAGGATTTTGAACGCCGCTGCGGGGAATATATAAGCTGCTGTAAACGCCACTTAGTGCGAATGCGATCACTGCAAAAGAAATAAAATATTCGCCCAGCGGCGCTAAAATTAAGAGACCACCAAAAATCGTACCTAATAAGATAGACAGAAAGGTACCAGCCTCAATTAAGCCATTACCGGCAATCAATTCATTTTCGTATAATTGCTCAGGGAGTATAGAATATTTTAGCGGCCCAAAAAAAGTCGCTTGCACCCCCAGCATAAAGAGCACAAACATCAGCAAAGGCACGCTCTGCAGAAAAAATCCGCTGGCAGCCACTAACATTAAAAACACTTCGACGCATTTGACGATTACAATCATCCGCGATTTTTCAAACTTATCCGCACATTGTCCTGCCGTAGCTGAAAACAAAAAAAATGGCAGAATAAAAATTCCCGCAGCCAGCGTTGTCATGATTTGCGCGTTGTAACCGAAAGCTTGCGCTAAGCGATAGGTAATCAATATAACTAAAGCGTTTTTGAAAACGTTATCGTTGAAGGCACCGAGAAATTGAGTTACGAATAAAGGCAGAAAACGGCGCTGCGTGAGCAAGGATAATTGGTTCGTGCTCATGGATACCTCGATATATTTTTAGGATTCACGATCAATGGTACCATCGGTACTCGTCATTGCGAGTAGCCCAACCCCAATAGGCGGTAAGTTTCGCAAAAAATACCGTCATTGCGAGGCTGCGAAGCGCTTAGCCGTGGCAATCCAGGTGCTCCGGTCACGCAAAAAACAGTGATCTTAAGCTGAAACAAGCCTGGATTGCCACGGCTAAGCGCTTCGCAGCCTCGCAATGACGGTATTTTTTGCGAAACTTACCGCCTATTGGGGTTGGGCCACTCGCAATGACGAATACCGGTAGTGGTGCCATGCGATTTAAGATTTTACCTTGGTTTATAGTCAAATAATAGTGCGAAATTTCTTCTATATTTTTCTTTTTTTACTGTTTGATGCGCTATTTTCATGCTTATCAGCAAAAGCGTCATCATTGACATAAATCGTGGCTGCACCGTTTTTCGCAATTGAAATGGCAGAGCTTGCCGCTGCAGCATGATTATGTAATTCAAAATTAATTTTGAGTATTTGTGCCAGAGCATCGAGCATGACATGTTCTGCCCAGGTGCCATTGATAATATAATCCGTGACAAATTGAGCAACGTCATTGCCCTTAAGAATAGGACGATATTCATTCCAATTATTTATAATCAATTGAATACCCTCTGCTTTTAATAATGCTTGCCCATCGTTTTCTACATATTTTTGAAAGCGACTATATTTCTTGGGATTGCTTTTCAGCAATTGTTTTAATTGAACAAGCACAAAACTTACAAATGAATTCATCTTGTCATGCTGACTCAATATATTTTTGATGCGAAGTTGAATAGGCAGCTGGTATAAAGTCAATTTTTGATTATACAAAAAAGTATGGGTCGATAAAGGATTATTGTTAATCGCGCCTGCTTCAGCTTTTTTTGCTTTTAGTTTTGCATCGACGCTGTCTTTTGTTAAAAAATCTTCACGCTTTAATAACTTTTTGTATAAGTTTTTTTTCATTGTCTCAAAGAATTTTTTAAAACTGACCATTACCGCAAACTCTGTTGTAAGATGATCTTCCCCATGGGACGTTAGCGCATCGGGTTTTGTCATTAACTGTCCGTGATGTATACCGTAATTGCATGAGTAACATGTATAGGCAGGCACACTTATTTGATCACGATACGGATATGAATTTTTTAAAACCGTTGGCGTATGCTTATATTCGTTATACGGCTTTTGAGGCTTACGATCATAGGTTAAGTTCTTTAGATTCATATTTTTTAGCGTATCTAAAAGCATAAAGCTACAATCATCAATAGCAAGCTCTTCTAATGACGTATTTTGCATGTGATAAGCCAAAGCTTTTGCGCTCAGACTATCTATCCTTGTTAAAACGAGACGAGTTAGATGCATTAAACGACTAATATGCATTAAAGCATCATCCGTTAATCGGGGTGCAGCATGCAAAGTCACACCTCGGGCAACTTCGTCTTCATCCGATCTGACTTGAGTCATTTCAGCTAAAGTCAAGGTATGTAACTTCTCTAAGACAGTTAAATGAGTCAGGGCCAAATTTGTAATAGGGCATTGCACAATAGTGAGAGATTCTAAGTCTATCAAGGTTCTAGCAATATTAAAAATGGCACGATCACCCAGGTTAGCGCAACGCTCAATACTTAAATTTTTAATAGATTCAGGTAAATATCGCAAGTCATTTTCTGAAATTAATTTTGTTCCACTCAAAACTAAGGTGGTTAACTTTGATAATGAGGCTTTCGTCATATCCCCTAAGCCCGTAGTATAACCCCGAGTGAATCGAGAAGCATAAAGATGTAATGTTTCTAACGACTCTATAGCAGCTAAGCGCGTAAAATCATTTTCACAAAATGCCACATCCGCGAGCGATAAAACCTTTAACTTGGCGCATTTTTTTAGGATATCCAATACTTCGCCACAAGTAGCAAGAACGACGCGGCTTCTTTGTTTTTGATCAAGCGCTTCGAAATGATCAAGCTGTAATGCGGTTATATTTTCGATCATAGCGTTAAATTTATCGGCTTTCTCTGTGATAAATGATCGCGTAATGAGGGCGAATGGAATGCGTAATTCCTCAAGTTTCATATCAGCAATGGCATCGAGAGCCGTTTCATCAATTTCATCTTCATAGGAATTATTTTGATGAATTGTGGGTCTCATGATAAGAAAAGCACGTAGAAAAGGATTATTTTTTTGGATAAAAGAAATATCGCCATTCCTTAAACAAGCGTACTCTAAACCACATACTCTCAAATTAGTGAACTGTGTAATCAGACCGCATAGCGAGTACTGCTTTTCTTTCAGATGAGCTTCAATTATTTTTTCACGCGCATATAAAGCATTAAGATCGTTTACAGGAAGAGAACGCGCCATTGAGTCAGTGGGAGCAATATTCCGATGGTGCCGTCCAGAAAGAAGTCTTTCATCTCTGCAGCACGCAGCGCAACTACAGTTCGTTACTCTAAAGCCGGGCGTGATTGGAGCAGAATTTATAATTTGCATCATTTGATCAAAGCGTGCAGCTTGGTAACTAGTAGAACGGGAGCTGTACGCGGTAACGAACTCTTGATGCCATCTTATCTTGTCATTTTCTTTTTTTAGTTTTGCACTATAACGTTGGATATCTATTGGCAACTTAGGTTCGATAAATTGCGTGAAATGTTGTTCATAAAATTTTAATTCTTCTGCAAGTGACCAGAATTGAATTTTAAGCGTCGATTGTGCAATGGTCGAATTTTTATTAAATTTAGCATTATTATACCAATGGCTATTGATTCTTGCATATCTTGGCAGATCCAATATGCCGCAGTATTGAAATATTGTTGCTAACATATCTTTGTTGAGATTGGAATAATGCTCCATGGACTGTGTTTTAATTTTTTTATTAGAGATCATAGCGTATGAATAGGCTACGTCTGAACTATGACTAAAAGTTGCGGCTGCGGCGGTGCTACTGCTTGAAATCGAACAAGTTGCGGCTTGTGCTGCCTTGAGATTTTGTAAAAGTGCTCTTATCGCACCCTCTGCATTTTCGCTGCGGGTATCAATTGCAAATAAACGACAAATGGTGTTTTTAATTGACATCACTTTATCTAAGGTCAAATAAGAATTACTAAAAAAATTCTCTGCGCTATTTAGATAGGCTTCTATCGATGATGAGTTGGATTTTAAATATAGCACTAACGTTTTTATGAGATTTACATCGCTATTTTCAATTGCCAAATAGTGCAATGAACTTTTTAACAGACTGACGGTATCTTGCAAATCAGGATCGATATTAGCGCTTTCAAAGGCATCACAGAACGTATGAAATTCGTTAAGTTGAATGGTAATGTCGGGGCTTGAGTTTCTTAGCATAAAACACCAATTGAATAAAGTTTATACAATTTTAACTGTTTTACATTAAGATAGCCTTAACACTCAGCCTTTCCTTTTTGGGTTTTAACTGGTTGATTTCACAGGGAACTAACATAAATAATATAATGCTATAATATTATGACTATACTCAATAGTGTATATATACAGAAGGTTTTATGCCTAAAAAACAGAATGAAATTGCTGCGGGACTATTCAAGGCTAAATGTCTCCAGCTTATTAATGAAGTTAATCATAGACATATCCAGTTAACTATTACCAAGCATGGAAAACCAGTCGCCAAACTTGTGCCTTTTACTAAAGAGGCACATTCTTTGTATGGGTGCTTAAAAGATAGCGTTACCATTAATTCGGATATCGTAAATGACACTGGAGAAGAATGGGATGCCGATAATTAAAAAAAGAATTGGGATTACTCTTTTATTCAGGCTATGTGCAAGCAATTAAAATTTAACCGTAGCTCTCATTGAACATTGCAGGCCCGACGCCAACTTTAAACCAAAACCCTCCATCTCTATCACATCACTATGCCTAGCATCATTTGCATTGAGCCGTGATGCGACTCTAAAAAATCCATTCGAATTTGAACTGGGGTGACGCCCTGCTGATTCGTCTTTCTTTTCTTCTTGAGTATCGCGCTTGACAGCCGCTAAATCAGCATTGCGCTTCTGTGCGGCCAAGCTCTCATGCTTTTTCACAAATTCCTCAATGACATCATGCGCAAAACGATTTACTACGGGCCCCTGAATGGGTGCTCTGCAGCATGGACATACATTTTGGACCAGATTTTGCAGAGTTTCTTCATCAAAAGTTTTTTGACAACACAATAATAGCATGGGTTTATTCATTAACTCACAACCACCCGTTTTATCTATCAGCGTGTCAGGGATAACTCCTTCAGGGACGCCTCCTTCATAACAAACATATAAACGTGTACGAAGAGGCAAAAGATTTTTTATCTTTTGATAAAAAGCAGGAAAGTTTTGATCGTAATTTTTCAGGTGCTCTAGGCTAAAACTGCTAGGGTTTAATAGAAAAGCACGGCTCATGTTTTCAATAGCTTTATCGAAGTTCTTTTGCGCGTGAAAGATTATGCCACAATTGAAATAAACATGGCATTTCTCGATATCGGTATCAGGATACAATGCAAGCGCTTGGGCGAAATCTTCAAGGACTGCAACGTCGTTCTCTTGCTTGAAATAGCATTGCCCACGGATAAAATAGGCATCGGCTTTGCAGACATCATCGGGCAACAAGGCAATCGCATTGGTGCAACATTCAATGGCTGCAACGAAATTATTTTGCGATTTATAAGCACGCCCGCATAGGGAATAAGCATAGGCTTTGTCTTCACAATCATTATGGTACAATGCAATCGCTTGGTCGTAGTATCCAATAGCAGCAGCAAAATCATTTTGCAACTCACAAGCCTTGCCACGCTCAACTAAATCTCTAGGACTACTCATCGAAAACTAACCTCGTCTGTATATAGATAAATGGTTTTTCGTTACCATTTTTGTTCATAATTAGAGCGATTATAGGCGACTGCACGTTAAAGCAACCTTAAAGACCCGTAATCTTACAAAAAACCCCACAATTCTCTCATACCAGTTTCAAAATGGCATCGATAATGCCATAATGTAGGTAAAAATGGCATTAGTGATGCCAAAGTGAGGCTATATGGACTTTATTCAAAGATTATTTGATGAACCGGATCAAAACTATTTTTTATTTGGTCCCCGAGGAATTGGCAAATCATCTTTAATGAAAGCAAGGCACGCCTCAGCCCTCTCAATAGATTTATTAAAGCCAGAAGTGTTTCGCAGTTACTTAGCACGACCCGAAAGGCTCAATGAAACCATTTTAGGTAATCCCACTCAAAAGTTAGTAATCATCGATGAAATCCAAAAAGCACCCAATTTATTATCGGTAGTACACAGCCTGATAGAAGAAAAAAAGGGGATCAAGTTCATTCTTACGGGCTCCAATGCACGCAAATTAAAACATGCTAGCGCCAATCTGCTTGGCGGCCGGGCGCTAAAACGAACACTGCATCCTTATATGGCTGCAGAACTTGAAGGACGTTTTTCTTTAGAAAGAGCATTAACTGATGGATTGATTCCCTTAATTTTTGCGGCAAACAACCCGCAAGATGCGCTACAAGCCTATATCAGCTTGTACTTACATGAAGAGATTCATGCGGAAGGCTTAACGCGAAACCTAGAAAGTTTTTCCCGATTTTTAGAAGTCGTGAGTTTCTCGCATGCGTCTTTATTGAATGTGACAAACATTGCCAGAGAGTGTGCAGTAAAAAGAAAGACAGTGGAAAATTATATTGGTGTTTTAGAAGATTTATTATTGGCATACCATTTACCCGTATTCAGCAAAAGAGCACAACGCGAATTGAGCATGCATCCGAAGTTTTATTTATTCGATGCCGGGGTATTTCATAGCTTGCGGCCCAAGGGCCCCTTGGATCGTGTGGAAGAAATAAATGGAGCAGCACTTGAAGGATTGGTTGCACAACATTTACGAGCCTGGAATGATTATAGCGGACAAGAACATACATTAAGTTTTTGGCGTACCCGGGCTGGCGTCGAAGTGGATTTTATTATTTATGGAGCAGAAAGTTTTTGGGCCATTGAAGTTAAAAACTCTCAACATGTATATCCCCACGATGTGAGGTCACTTGAAATATTTCTCCAGGATTACCCCACAGCAAAAGCATTATTGCTGTATCGTGGCAAAGAAAAAATAAAAATAAAAAATGTTTTATGCTTGCCTTGCGAGGAATTTCTTTTGCATTTAAGACCAAACAAAGACTTATGGTCGATATAGTAAAAGCCATATTTGATTTATTCGAAAATAATTGCTAAAATTAAATGTAGCTACATAAAATAGCTACATGGGGAACCCTATGAGCATTAAAAAAGTCGGCAAAAGAGAATTTATTCAACACACTAGCACCTATTTAAAATGGGTAGACAATAAGAATCAGCTTATTATCACCCACCAAAATAAACCCGCCTTAATTATTATAAAAATTAAACCTAAAGCTTTTTCAGATTTGAAAGGATTAACCGATATAAAAGTCGAAGGCGATGTGAATGAACATGTTTTACCTGGATACGATGAATGGTTATCTTAGACACCTGCGCCATTATTGAAGCATTTAAAAATAAACCCACTTTTTCCGCTGAAACCCTAAAAAAAATTGAAAAAGGCGCATTTGTACTTTCTGTTTCTTTTGCCGAGATTGCTTGCAAAATAAAATTAGGAAAACTCCATATGGAAGTGTCTCCGCGAATTTTATTTCAAGAGTTAAGTCAAGTGAAAGGGATTCAAATAGTTGATATTAGCGTTGAGGAATGGTTAGACTCCATTGAGTTAACTTGGCCAGAAAATAAAGATCCTGCCGGTCGTATTATTACCGCCTATGCTATTAAACATAATCTTTCTATTGTGACTACCGATAAGCAAATTAAAGTTTTTTATAAAAAAATAATTTGGTAGAGTCGAGATAGACGGAAAAAGTCAGATCACTGTTTTTTGCATGACCGCTCTGGATTGCCGCGGCTAAACGCTTCGCAGCCTCGCAATGACAGCCATCGAGTATCACCCATTTTTTGCTGGATTTTTTTTAAATATCAGCTATCATCGCGCTCCTTTTGTTTCATTTTAAAATACAGGATGACACCATGCAGTTTCGATCGCCATTTTTCGTTTGTCAATCCATTGTATTTTGATACCAAAGAATACCCTGCCGTTTCTCAAACCATCGCGAGAAAAAGAGAAATTATTTCTTTAAAGCACAAAAATTCCGACCAGGAAGTTAAGCGCTACCGACGCTGGGAATATCAGGTTTCGCATGCTATTTGCGGTCAGCCATTAAGTACTTATTTACTCGCTCAACAACAGCGAATTCATAATGAAAATATTGAGAAATTTTTAGCGATATATCAAAGCGCAAGCAAAACAGGCGTTCGCGAAATTCCCATGAATCAAAATGAATTTGTGCTCAATAATAAAGATCCCAGAGCATCGCTTGATGACGAGAAAGCGACAGTCAAATTAAGACGATAAATATAGCCCGAGTGGATTGCCCAATAGGCGTCAAACCAACCCAAGAGCACCGTAACGGGTAGCGCTTTGTCCACGCTACGGGGTAGAACAGTCTATTTGTCCGTGTTTCACGCGCATATTTATGGGATTAAAACCTATCCGATAGGATAATTCAGCCGGATGGTCAACATCCCATATCGCCAAATCAGCATCCTTGCCTACCGTTAATGTGCCTACACTTTTTTCAAGCCCCAATGCTGCAGCGGCATGCTTTGTTACACCGGCTAACGCTTCTTCTGGGGTTAAGTTCAATAAAGTGCAGCCCATATTTAACATCAACAATAAAGAGGTAACAGGCGCAGTACCGGGATTACAATCGGTTGCTATAGCAATGGGCACTTGATACTGACGCAGCAAACTCACCGGTGGTTTTTGTGTTTCTCGTAAAAAATAAAATGCGCCCGGCAACAATACCGCGACCGTCCCCGCGCGTGCTAATGCCGCCGCGCCCGATTCGGATAAAAATTCCAAATGATCAGCCGATAATGCCTGGTATTGCGCGGCCAAAATCGCACCGCCCGAATCAGAAAGTTGTTCCGCATGACATTTTACACCCAAATGAAATTCACGCGCCGATTTAAATACGCGCTCAACTTGCGCCAAATCAAATGCGACTTTTTCACAGAAAACATCAATGTTATGCACCAAACCTTCCGCTGAAATCGCTGGCAGCATTTCATGACACACATAATCAATATACTCATCAGGCTTGCCTTTGAATTCTGGCGGCAAGGCATGCGCGCCCAAAAAAGTAAGCGAAACGCTCAAAGGTAAAACTTCACCGATACGTTTTGCTACGCGCATCATCTTCAGCTCTGTCGCGGTATCCAAACCATAACCCGATTTGATTTCCAGCGTCGTGACTCCCTCGCGCGCCAGTGCTTGTGCGCGCTTAAAACTTTGTGAAAATAATTCTTCTTGCGACGCGGCACGCGTTGCATTCACGGTTGACTGAATACCGCCGCCCGCAGCCGCAATCGATTCATACGTCGCGCCCTGCAACCGCATTTCGAATTCATGTGCGCGATTACCCGCGAAAACCAGATGGGTGTGACAATCAATTAAACCCGGAGTAATACAGCAACCTTCAACATCGTGAACCGTCATACTCAGCTTTTCAGGGGAGCCGGGAAGATCAGACATAGCACCTACCCAAGCAATTTTTCCATTCTTACTCGCGATTGCACCATCTTTGATCAAGCTATAGCCGTTTTCTTGGGTCGATAGCAACGCATTTATCCACAAAGTATCCCACTGCATAGTCTTCATCACTCGTATTCTATTGATCTCATTAAAATTTATAGCTCACACGGCCTGCATTCTGGGTAGAAACACCCGGGCTACAATTTTGGGCGCATGAGGCATACAATAGTAAGATACTATTACTGAGTTATGGACTCCACCACAATGAGCTGGAATACACGATATTTACCCCCAGATCCAAACCAGTGGCGCGGACGGCCTGATATGCCGCCAGCTTCGTGTCTATTTCAAGTCATGAAAATCTTAAATCTGCTTGATAACCGCTACCCCAAAATTACCAAGCCTACGTTTGGCTTAATAGGCTTTCGTTGTGATGAGGGCGTGCGCCGCAATCATGGCCGTGTGGGTGCAGCAGAAGGGCCTGCGGCCATTCGGCATGCTTTAGCAAGACTCCCTATTCAAAAAAGCAATTTTGATATTGCTGACGCTGGCAGCATCACCTGTGCTGACGGCGATTTAGAAGCATCGCAAAAATCCTTGGGCGCGATTGTAGCGCTTTTGTTAGAGCATGGCATTTGCCCTATTGTGTTAGGCGGTGGTCATGAGATTGCATGGGGACATTATCAAGGTATTGCGCGCTGCTATTCCCACAAGCAGTTAGGCATCGCCAATTTCGATGCGCATTTTGATATGCGTCCATTGCTAGCTGAAAATCAGGGCAGCTCAGGGACGCCTTTTTTACAAATAGCGGAAGCGCATAAATCGGCTAAGCGCAAATTTGATTATAATGTTATTGGCATCCAACACGCTGGTAATATTCGCCAGCTTTTTGAAACCGCTTATGCCTATGGCACCAATGTGATTTTTGCAGATGATTTGCACTTGGGTCAGCATGAAAAATGCATTGATTTTATCGATCGTATTATTGATCAAAACGAAATAATTTATATGACGGTTTGTCTCGATGTTTTCGGCGCCCCTTATGCGCCGGGTGTCAGCGCATCACAACCGTTAGGGGTTTATCCTTGGGATATTATTCCTTATGTCCGGCAGCTCGCCGGTAGCGGAAAAGTGATAAGCTTTGATATCGCAGAATTAGCTCCGCGTTATGACGTCGATCACCGCACCGCGAAACTTGCCGCACTGATTATTTATGAATTCATTCATCACTATCATCATCCACTCCAACCTTGGTAGAAACACTTTATGGAAAAAAATTTACGTCACGATGAGGGGCGTGAGATTCACGCCCCGCATGGCAATACATTAACGGCAAAAAGCTGGTTGACAGAAGCGGCAATGCGCATGCTGATGAATAACTTAGATCCCGATGTGGCAGAAATGCCTAGCGATTTGGTTGTTTACGGCGGCATAGGGCGTGCTGCGCGGAATTGGCCGTGTTATGACAAAATTATTGAAACGCTCAAACAACTCAATGACGATGAAACATTGTTAATACAATCGGGAAAACCAGTAGGTGTCTTTAAAACGCATGTCGATGCACCACGCGTCTTAATTGCCAATTCTAATTTAGTGCCGCATTGGGCGACATGGGAACATTTTCATGAGCTAGATAAAAAAGGCTTAATGATGTATGGCCAAATGACCGCCGGTTCATGGATTTACATTGGCAGCCAAGGTATCGTGCAAGGCACATACGAAACTTTTGTCGAGGCAGGACGCCAACATTACAATGGTAATTTAACAGGGAAATGGATTTTAACAGCGGGGCTCGGCGGTATGGGTGGCGCACAACCTTTAGCTGCAACTATGGCTGGCGCCTCTATGCTCGCCGTGGAATGCGATCCAAAACGTATTCAACGACGGCTAGATTCGCGTTATCTTGACACGCTTGCGTCGAATTTAGATGAAGCATTACAGATTATTACCGAGCATACCCAAACCGGCAAAGCGATCTCTGTTGCGGTATTAGGTAACGCCGCAGAAATTTATCCTGAATTAGTTAGACGCGGCATACGCCCTGATTTTGTCACCGATCAAACTAGCGCGCATGATCCTTTGAATGGTTACCTGCCCGCAGGTTGGACGCTTGCAGAAGCTGAGACATTACGGATTAGCGATCCTGATAAAGTTATACGTGAAGCTAAAAAATCGATGGCTATACAAGTCGAAGCTATGCTCGCGTTTCATGATCAGGGTATTCCCACTTTTGATTATGGTAATAATATTCGCCAAATGGCGAAAGAAACTGGCGTGGCACATGCGTTTGATTTTCCTGGATTTGTGCCTGCGTATATTCGTCCGTTGTTTTGTCAAGGCATAGGGCCTTTCCGTTGGGTTGCATTATCGGGTGATCCCGAAGATATTTACAAAACCGACGCCAAGGTTAAAGAACTGCTACCAGACAATCATCATTTGCATCATTGGTTAGACATGGCTAAAAACAAGATTGCCTTTCAAGGCTTGCCCGCGCGAATTTGTTGGGTAGGTTTAGGCGATCGCGCCAAGCTTGGACTTGCGTTTAACCAAATGGTTGCGAACGGGGAATTGAAAGCACCGATTGTAATTGGTCGTGATCACTTGGATACAGGCTCAGTGGCAAGTCCGAATCGTGAAACAGAAAGCATGTTAGATGGCTCTGATGCGGTTTCTGATTGGCCGTTGTTAAATGCTTTATTGAATTGCGCAAGTGGTGCGACCTGGGTGAGCCTACATCATGGTGGCGGCGTAGGGATGGGCTTTTCGCAGCATGCGGGCGTGGTTATTGTGGCAGATGGTACAGACGCTGCTGCGGCACGTCTGTTGCGGGTTTTAACAAATGATCCTGCCAGCGGCGTTATGCGGCATGCTGATGCAGGGTATGAGATCGCAAAAGAGTGCGCGCGTGCGCAGGGTGTGAAGTTACCGATGGGGTAAAAACCATTAGAACTAACTTGTCATCCCGCGCGGCTTTTAGCGCGGGACCCAGTGACTTCTGCTGGCCCTGCCTCAGGCGCTGGGTCCCGCGCTAAAAACTGCGCGGGATGACAAATTTATTGAAGTTTTTTATCTGCGAAAACTGCATCGTCTAATGTCATTATCATTATCGTTTACCTCGTCAGAATATTCGAGTAGCTTGGGGATTCTCTTGCGCTCATGGCGATAGTTTTTCAAAAAGCATGCCCCCGCGCTTGCAGTGCTCGTTGCTCCTAAGAACTTGAAAGCCACACGCTTTGCAGCATCGCGCTGCGGGTCACGAATCACGACGTGAGCCGGTGAAATATAAAGAGTTCTCGCCGGTCTGAACAAACAAAATAATTCTTTTAACCTCATGAGACAACCTTTCTTTATAGTGAATTTAAGCGTATGTTATAGCCCATTTCTTAAGAGAAGATTAAAGGAATATATGAAACTACTTATCTCCCCTGGCAAACTGACCTATAAACAACTGCGCCTCATCCTAGATGAAAATACAAGCTTAGAGCTAGACGGGCTTGCCGCAAGCAAAATTGCTGCGGCAGAAGCTGTCGTACGCGAAGTCATCACTAACGATAAAATAGTCTATGGAATCAATACTGGATTTGGCTCATTGAGCAATACCCGGATTAGCAATACTGATTTAAATGTACTGCAAAAAAGTTTAGTCTTATCACATGCAACAGGCACAGGCGAACCGCTAAACGATGAAGCCGTGCGCCTCATACTCGCACTAAAGATAAATAGTTTAGCGCGCGGTTTTTCCGGCGTGCGCCCGCAAACCATTGATGCCTTAATTCGTTTATATAATGCCAAAGTGTATCCTTGCATTCCTTGCAAGGGATCCGTTGGGGCGTCGGGGGATCTTGCGCCCTTAGCCCACATGAGTACCGTCTTAATAGGTGTGGGTGAGGTTAGCCATAAAGGCAAAATTCTTTCTGCAGCCGAGGGCTTGGCGCTTGCGGGATTAAAACCATTGGCGCTTGGACCGAAAGAAGGCTTGTCATTATTGAATGGGACGCAAGTCTCAACTGCATTAGCGTTGCAAGGATTATTTGCTGCAGAAAATGTCTTTATGGCAGCGCTGGCTACCGGCGCACTCACAGTGGATGTAACCCTAGGCAGCACTCAACCTTTTGATCATCGTATTCAAGAAGTTCGCGGACACACACAACAAATTTTTGTCGCCAAAATGTTACGCGATATTTTAGCAGGCAGTCAGATTAATGATTCACATCTCAATTGTGGAAAAGTACAAGACCCTTATTCTTTACGCTGCCAACCGCAAGTGATGGGCGCAGTATTGATGAATTTTTTATTTGCGAAAGATTCATTACTCGTTGAAGCCAATGCGGTATCGGATAATCCTTTAGTTTTTGCCGAAGATAACGAAATCATTTCTGGCGGAAATTTTCATGCAGAACCGGTGGCGATGGCTGCTGATAATTTAGCGGTGGCTATTGCTGAGATAGGTGCTATTTCGGAAAGACGTTTAGCTTTGTTAAACGACACACAGTTTAGTAGCTTGCCGCCATTTTTAGTTAATAATGCCGGTATTAATTCGGGTTTCATGATTGCGCAAGTCACAGCGGCAGCCTTAGCCTCGGAAAACAAATGCTTAGCCTATCCCGCATCGGTAGATAGCCTGCCAACTTCTGCAAATCAAGAAGATCATGTCAGCATGGCAACGTATGCTAGCCGCAGACTGGCAACGATGGCAGAAAATTCAGGGACCATTGTTGCGATTGAATTGCTGGCAGGATGTCAGGGCATAGATTTTCGCAGACCGCTAAAAAGCTCAACGCTACTGGAAGATGTTTTTATGTTAGTGCGAGAGCAGGTGGCTTTTTATGATAAGGATAGATACTTTGCGCCGGATATTGCAGCGGCAAAAGCATTAGTGATGTCGGGGAAGTTGCGGCAGATTTTTGGTAGTTCACTTTTGTAAGAGCTATATCAATTCGGAGCATACCGCATGCCTTTAAATACTGTAAAATCCATGCTAAAATATGGCTTTAATTTTAAACAAGCGTTAATCCGAGAACTTGATTCCAGCACCAGCATTCGACCTAACTTATTTGTTTCGCAACGCCAACACTATAGTGAGCTACATAAAAATTTATTCTATCAATTAATTCTCGATATAAAAGCCAACAACGAATCTTTGACTGCATTTTTTCAAGCATTAAATGCTAATGTTGGTTTAGTCCTAAATGACACTACGCTTCGTGGGAAATTATCAAAATATTTTTCCTGTTTTCCTGAGTTAAGCGTTTTTTTAAGCGATGATATAGAGCGCTCACTAAGCATTAGCTTTGACTGGATAGCGAAATTTACTCAACACGAAGTCTGGCAAACTATACAACACATTGAGAATTTTAATCTAATTTGTATCATGGGAAAGGAAAATGATAAGCAACGGCTATTAAAACACTATTCTTTTCTCGCCGCTGTGGATTTTGAAATTGAAATTGACCTAATGGAAACGCTCATTACCCAATCTTTATTAACGCTCTCAAAATTGTATGAAGCAGAAACAGAAAATCATAATCGTCGTCTTCAAAAATTTCCAACAGCTACCTTTGGGTCTACCGATCTTCAATTCTTTGATTTAACTATTAGCAGCTTATTAGCAAACATTGCGGCATATACTAATACCGACAACATAGAAAAAATTATTTCAACTATTTTAATAATCTGCAAGCAGCATTGCAAACATGCTAATTCTCGTTTATCTGAGCAGTTACCTAAATTTTACCCCTATGCCAACCCGGAACATCAACAAGCTATCGTTGATGTTGGTATTGAAAATACCAAAACAGACTCTATGAATTATTTAATATTTTTTTATAGTTTATTCCTGGGCATAAAAGATAAAAATGAGAAAATAAGAATTTTTGATAAACTTACAGAGATTATTGACGTTAAAAATCCGGACGATCAAATTATAACAAGATGCCAACGCATAGCCAAAGATAAATCTTTACCAGAGATTTCTCGGCAAAGTTCCAGTATATTAACAAACAGTTTGTTGGCATTATTAAATGCCGCAAAAGCACAACCACATCGGCAAACTGTAAAAACAACAATTCGCGAAGTTTGTGACAAGCTCATTGAAATTTATGACAAGGTAGCTGATGAAGACAAATTAAATATTAAGTTAAATGTTAAATTACTCGCCAATTATACTTTTATCTACCCTGCAGCTTATATCACTTTGTTAGCCATGGATTCACATGCTCAGCTGGATGTATGCACCGAGCTTAATGAGCTTAAAGCAATTTATCACTGCAAAGACATAATCAATATTGTCAACAATGTACATCCTCACTTACTAGAACTCTTAGTAAAAATGTATGGTGAAGATAACATTGAAATACCCAGCATCGCCGAGCTAGATAATCGAGAAGCAGATATTCCGACTCGAAAACTAGAGCCTTTAATAAAATCGCCCTCATTAAAATTACTCAGCATAGAAAATCAGAAAAAAATAATAACAAAATATATTAAAGAAATTTTGAAGCACGCAGATCAATATACAGCTCATATAATCGCTACGTTAAGTTTGGATTTCACCATCGAACAAAAATCAATTCTCGTCAGCGCACTTGAAAAAACATTATTCCAAGAAATATATCCAATAATGGTTAACCAATTATTATTTGAGCTGGTGATTGATACTGACAGACAAAAAGCAGAACAACTAATATGCATAGATGCTCTTGAGACGATAACCTATTTTAAAGATCCTAATGGAAGTACAGCCCAAGACAGTGGTCAATCAGAAAATGATATTATTGATTATTTACTCCAAGGAAAAACCGCTTTACGAGAAGTTAATCCATGTGATCGCATTAAGCTTTCAAGTGTGTCAAATCGATATTTTCTAAATAAGATGAAGTTGCAAGGTCAAGGCGAACAAAAAAATATTAATCAAGACGGGGCACCAGATGCTACTGCTTTAGCTGCGAACGCCGTCATTGCGAGCGCCCCAACCCCAAGAATGGGGTAAACATTGAAAATTACGTACCTGTATAAACAAC
>Ga0207052_10166_pt1 | contig 21979 bp, 22 predicted proteins | sample Alteio_BWMinCont_62_FD_153294 | JGI IMG/M metagenome (GOLD analysis project Ga0207052, IMG submission 153294) | Enriched cells from forest soil in Barre Woods Harvard Forest LTER site, Petersham, Massachusetts, United States -... | ecosystem: Environmental > Terrestrial > Soil > Temperate forest >...
TTAAATTAAAATAAATGCATTATAAGCAGTAGTGTGCCTGCAACATAGCGCTAACCCTATGATTTTTATTTATATTTATCCATTTAACTTATGTGTGGTCACACAGCTTCTACTTTGCATATCCATGAAGAATGGAAATGTACTCTTTGTTGAGATTTAACTTACTAGAGGCTTTGTCATCACCATAATCTTTTTTCTGCAAAAGCTCTACCTGAATGCTTTTTTAAGTATATTTCAAATTGACATGCCTTTAATTTATCCTGAAAAGCAATATAGGTGATGAGAGACCAAGGTTTGAATTTAGCAGTATGATGAGACTTGCCTTCATTGTGTTCTCTGAGGCGTTTTTTTAAATCTTTAGTGAAGCCGACGTATTTTTCATTGGGTTTACTTTGGCTTTGAATTAAATAGACATAATGCATCTGATAGTCCTTCATCAGAAATTTGAAAAAGGATATTAAGTATAATTTTAATTAAATGCAAATTGGAACCGGATAAAGGAGAGCTTACTGTTTTAGGAATAGAGCCACTTGATTTGGACAGTCCGTCTTCGCCTCAAAGGCTACGCCGGACGGGCACAGTCTTCGTAGTGCCAACTTATAATTATGTGAGCTAGAAAGAATAGTGGCTGCGCCAGGCGTAGTCACACGTAGTGTGACGAAGACTGGTGCCCGGGGCCAGAATCGAACTGGCATGGGGTTGCCCCCGAGGGATTTTAAGTCCCTTGCGTCTACCGATTTCGCCACCCGGGCATATTATGTTAACAACTTCAAATCAAAGTTTTAGCCCTTCTTCGCTCGCGAAGCGAGCTTCGCAGGGCAACTATTTTTCTAATGTTGAATTTGCGATTGTTCCAATCGCATTCAACATTGAAAAATATGTTGGAGGCTGAGGCCGGAATCGAACCGGCGTACACGGCTTTGCAGGCCGCTACATAACCACTCTGCCACCCAGCCGGAATGATTCTAAATACTGGAGCGGGAAACGAGACTCGAACTCGCGACCCCAACCTTGGCAAGGTTGTGCTCTACCAACTGAGCTATTCCCGCAACTTTTTTATGCATTGTCACTTTGGGCCTTTCGGTGTTAAGCCCTCATGCTCATGCTGCCATAACCGAGGTGTGCATTGTTAAAGATTTCTGTTGCAGTGTCAATAGTCTACTCTGTTAGCGCCCCTGATGCTGCACGCATATAAACAATCATCGACCACAAAGTTAAAAATGCCGCACAATACATCAAGATCACGCCTATTTTTACGAGAGACAAATGCCAATCAGCAGGTTGTGTTAGCAGAATGATAATAGAAATAATTTGGATGACGGTTTTCAGCTTCCCGATATAGTTAACTGATATATTAGAACGCTGTCCAATTTCTGCCATCCACTCTCGCAGCGCTGAAATAGCAATTTCACGGCTGACAATAATCGCCGCAGGGATGGTAATCCAAACTCTGCCATATTCCCCCACTAAAAGGACTAAGGCTACTGCCACAATTAACTTGTCGGCAACCGGATCTAAAAATGCGCCAAAGCGCGTGGATTGATTTAACTTTCTAGCAAGAAATCCATCTAACCAATCTGTTACGCCAGCAAGACAAAAAATGGCAGCCGTTATCGTGCCCGCATTTTTGGTCGGTAAATAAAAGGCAACAACAAAGCAAGGGATTAACAGAATCCTAGCGGCAGTTAAAATGTTGGGTATGCTTACTATCTTATTAGACATTGGATTCTTAATTATTCACCGTGCAATGCCAAATATATCCTAGTTGCTAAGTCTAAGCTGATCCCAGGTACCTTGGCAATTGCATTTTGGCTGGCCGCCATGAGCGCTTGTTGCCCCCCAAAGAAATTCAATAGTTTCTGCCGTCGCTTTGCGCCTATTCCAGGAATATTTTCTAAGGGTGAAGTGACTCTCGCTTTGGCCCTTTTACGCCGATGACCCAAAATGGCAAAGCGATGCGCTTCATCACGAATTTGTTGCAGTAAATGTAAAGCACCAGAGGTGGGAGGAAGTTTTACCATCAATTCTTCATCGCTTTGCATACGCGTAAGATAGAGCGTTTCAAGACCAGGTTTACGCCCCTGCCCTTTGGCAATGGCGAGGATTAAACCCTCTAAAATCTGACACTCTAATAATGCCTTTTTAGCGCGATGCAATTGCCCCTTCCCGCCATCTATCATCACAATTTCTGGCATCGGTAGTTCTTGGTCTTTTCGCTTCAAGTAACGCTTAGTGAGTACTTGTTCCATGGCCGCATAATCATCACCGGGGGTTACCTCAAGGTTATAACGACGATATTCGCTTTTCATTGCGCCCGTTTGATCAAAGACGACACAAGAGGCAACAGTCGCCTCCCCGAGTGTATGACTGACATCAAAGCACTCAATTCGAGTTAGATTTTGAGTGAAGCCTAACACTTTCGTTAACTCAACCCAACGATCTTGACTCATATGCAATTGTGACACTTTGCGTTCCACCGTCCTGATGGCATTTTCTTGGGCTAATAACATCCATTGGGCTTTTTCACCGTGTGAAGGATGCAATATTTTCACTCGGCGTTTACCTTGTGTTAAAGATTGCGCTATCAGTGGCGCGTCTTCGATCGGCATATTGATAATAATTTCATTGGGATAATCTAATTTTTCTTCATTATCTAAATAAAATTGAATCAAAAAGCTCCGTAGAATTTTGGCTAAAAACCCTTCTCCACTTTGCTTGGGAAAATAGGTTTGCGTATCGAGTATTTTACCTTGACGAATATAAAGCAATTGTATGCAAAAAGTCCCCTTTAATCCCGCAACCGCAATCACATCTGCATTGCCTTTATGTTTATAAACAATTTGCCTCTCGACAATGCTGCGTAATTGAATAATTTCGTCGCGCAATATTGCAGCTTGTTCAAATGCGTTATTTTGAGAGGCATCTTCCATTTGGCCTATTAAATTTTCGATAATTTCAGTATTTTTTCCTTCTAAAAACAAATTAACATTTTCGACATTTTTTGAATATTCTTCGGCTGTGATATAATCGACGCAGGGAGCCGAACAACGCTTAATCTGATACTGTAAGCATGGCCGAGAACGATGACTAAAAAAAATATCATCACATTGACGCAGCTTGAATAATTTTTGCAATAAGATCAATGTTCCGCGTACCGCCAAGGCACTAGGATAGGGTCCGTAATATTTGCCTTGCGCTTTTTGCTTTCCTCTAAAATAGATTAAACGAGGAAATTCATGTTTTGAGATAAACAGATAGGGATAAGACTTATCATCTTTAAAAATAACGTTGTATCGGGGATTTAACGATTTTATTAGCGAGTTTTCAAGTAATAAAGCTTCCTTTTCGCTGGGCGTCACTGTCACATCAATATGTGCAATTTTACCCACCATTTGTTGAAGTCGCTGATCTTGAATGATCCTAAAATAACTGGTAAGTCTCTTTTTTAGGTTTTTTGCTTTACCCACATACAACACTTTGTTGGCTTTATCCCGCATACAATAGACGCCCGGACGGGACGTGACCGTTTGCAAGAAGTGTTTAGCATTAAACATTTTAGCTAGTTGTAGTTTCGGTTTCTAACATATTATGACGAATGGCAAGATGCGTTAATTCCACATCAGAATGTACGTTCAATTTTTCAAATAATCGATAACGATAACTATTAACGGTTTTAGGGCTTAAACATAATTTATCGGAGATTTCCTGTACCTTTTGTCCGCTGGTAATCATAATCATCACTTGCAATTCACGTTCAGAGAGTAAATCAAAAGGAGAAGATTTTTCTTCAGAGAGAGATTTTAAGGCTAATTGTTGTGCCACTTCGGGACTAATGTAACGCTTACCCAGATGGACAGAGTGTATGGCTTGTACCATTTCTTCTAAGCCTGAGTCCTTCGTTAAGTAACCTGCTGCACCTGCTTGTAATAACTTAGAAGGAAAAGGCTCTTCCCCCAACACCGTTAGGGCGATCACCTTAATATCTGGATCAGATCGGATTAACTTACGCGTTGCTTCTAATCCACCTATACCCGGCATCCGAACGTCCATTAAAACAACCAGAGGATGCTTTTCTTTGGCAATTTTGACAGCATCTTCACCACTGGATGCTTCACCTACCACTTTGATGCCATTAACCGCAGCGAGAAGACTTTTGATACCTGCACGAACGAGTTCATGGTCATCAACAATTAATACTGTGATCAATTTTGTGCCCCTCGGGATGGTTATGTAAAATGAAGAATACCTTGCCTTTGATAGCAATGGCAACCAAAAAAAATGCAGCACGGAGAGGCAGGGATTCGAACCCTGGGAGGGGAAACCCCTCAACGGTTTTCAAGACCGCCGCTTTCGACCGCTCAGCCACCTCTCCCGTAGTTTGCGCAGTCTACCCAAGCTCAACACTGTTTGCAATTTTTTAGCGTGAATACCCTTGCGGGATGGGCTATGGTATAATATCTATTAATTATGTCTGGCCCAATGGAGATGTTATATGGCTGATCAATATCCAGTTGTCTCTCGTGCAGGTACTGAATCGATACTTGAAACAAATTCAGTAATCCGAAATACTTATATCCTTTTAGGCGCTTCGCTTGCCTTTAGTGCGGCGACGGCTTATTTCGCTATGCTCACAAATGCCAAGTCATTGGGTTTGATGACCTTGCTCATCTATTTCGGCCTCATATTCGCCATTAATGCCCTGCGAAATAGTGCATTAGGACTCGTTGCGGTTTTTGCCTTTACTGGTTTTATGGGCTACACCCTGGGTCCGTTATTAAACGTTTACTTACACACCTTCGTCAACGGTAAGCAATTGATTTTCAGCGCGTTAGGTGGAACGGGCATGATTTTCTTTGGTCTGTCTGGGTATGCTTTAACGACGCGAAAAGACTTTAGTTATCTTGCTGGGTTTTTAATGGCCGGTTTGATTGTGTTGGTTTTAGCGGTTGTTGTTCAAATTTTCTTTCCAATGCCAATGCTACAATTAGCCACTTCTGCTGGTTTTATGTTATTTAGCGCAGGAATTATATTGTTTGAAACTAGCCAAATTGTGAACGGCGGGGAACGAAATTATATTATGGCAACGGTTCAGATTTATGTTGCACTTTATAATATCTTTGTTTCTTTGCTTCAATTGTTATCATTCTTTGGTGGGGAACGCGATTAAATCACAGATGTTTCTGAATAAAAAGGCGCCTCGGCGCCTTTTTTATTGGACGGTGTAAACTATTTTGACTGAGCCCGAATCCGCATAAGACTTATCGACATAGCCCATACAGTTCGGATTTTTTGAAACCAGATCTTTGACAGCTTGATCATCACTTTCTTGTATAGGTGGATAACCTTGCCCCGTGAAGATAACTCTTGACCAATAAGATTTCACTTCCGTGTCACTTTTTTGGATGACACTCGAGTAAAACTTGTCTCTAGAGGGACTCCCGACTTTTTGATCGACGGGGATCACTTTCACACCATTGGGTAAAAAGTTTGTCTTACCCATATAAATTCGATATAGCTCTTCACGCGTCAGCGACGTCACTGGTAACTCACGATTTGCAATCACAACAAGCTCTGCAGCGCTTATTAATGGCACCACTGTGAACGCAATGGCGGTTAAAATTTTAGTTTTTAAAAGTCGAGTCCTCACATCTTTCCCTTACATCACTGCATCTAACGCTAGACTATAAATATTCACTGATTTAAGGGGATTAAAATCAAATAATCCCGGACTCATTAAATCAGGATGGACATGCTTGTATTCTGCTTTTAGCGCTACACCATCTATGACATCCCAACGTAATCCCAGCGTCACAGAAGACTGTGCACCCGCACCTCCATTGTAATACTCACTGGTTGCGATTAAGCTTTGCGCAACTTGATCTAGGGGGATAGGTGATCCCGTAAAAGCCATAAAATCTTGATTAATGATATTGTTGAATCGGCGAACGTTATTATCCACCAACCTTTCACGTGCAAAGGTAATATGTGGCAGTAATTGCTTCACACGGTAACCCCCCATGAGATACCAGCCTATTGCGGTGGCTTCGATGGGGGAAGTAGATTTCCGTTTCACCAATTCTCCCATACTGACGATGTTGTTCCAGTCAAATTGATAACCTAACCCCATAAAACTCGTGCGTTTGTTATAGAGGGAAAAATAGTTAATATAATCCGGACTGATAAGCCCAAATGAGACAAGCTCATTCAAGAAATCATTTAACTCACCCATCACAGTGCCAGCATTGGGATCAAAGGTAACACGCGTGATTTCAATCCCTGCTCGAATACTAAAAACCTCATCCCCATATCGCAGATTAAAAGAATATAAATCCCTTAACCGTAATCTCACATCATCAAAAATACTTTGGCTAGGCCCGATGGGAAAAGTTAATTCTGTGCTGACGACACCGTAAAAACCGGTAATCGTTAAATCACGATTCCACAGTGCATGTCGATACCGCACATCTGCACCCGTACTATTACTGTAAATCGCTGGGATCATAGAATAGACTTCTTCAGGGGGACGCACCCACGGGTAAGCGTAACCAACATTAACATAATCAGATAACATATAAGGATTGGTTCGAACTCTTCCCGCTCTCAGCTGCCAGTGATCACCTGGCTCCCATTTTAGAAAAGCCCATGCCGTTTCTACTTCCCATTGATTATCTGCTTCTGCTAAAAACTGTACGGTGATGCTGACATCTTCATGGATTTGTTTTGTGATCTGCACACCAACATTGCTATCCTCTTCAAAGCTAGGTTTTTTTCTAATGTTAGAAATATAAACAGGCTCTACGCCTGAAGCAAGAAAGTTAACATCAGACCAAGCTGTACCAACGGACAAGAAACCATCGATCTTAACCTCGCCTAACGCTGAATTCGTTGTTAGCGTTGCATTTGCAAGAGAGGTATATAAGCAACTCAAAATAACCAATACTGTCGAAAGAATTCTTTTCATTGTAAATCCTTTTAAGCAGATCCCGCTTACGGTAAACCCATCTGCATTCAGGACATATTATGATAGCGAGTATATCAACGCAATACTTAGATCGGGAAATTGGGGGCGGGTTCCTGAATTTTCTGGGCTGACATCCCGATCAGCCCCAGAAACTTATTACAATTAGTTACTTAACAAATTCTTAACTTGTACGTATGTTCTTTGATTATCATTGTTCATCGTAGTATTAACGATAACTGCTTCAAGAGGATCCATCCGATTTTGAAACACTTGTTGAGCTAGCAATAAAGGCGTCGGAAGGAAAAGATTCATGAAAAAATTGAACTCCCCATCATTACCTTTTTGGTCGTTGGTTGAAACAGGCTCCTGGGTTAAAACAGTCTCCCTCTTTGAATCAGTCTCCATTGAATGTAGCCAACCTGCAAACTGCGTTAAAGGCTCTGAAAAAGTCACCTCCTTTGCATCAGTCTCTTCCGTTAAAACAGGATCATTCGTTAAAACAGGATCATTCGTTAAAACAGCATCATTCGTGAAAACAGGATCATTCGTGAAAAAAGGCCCCTCCTTTGAAACAGTCTCCTCCCTTGAAAAAGTCTCCGCCGAAGAGAGCCGATCTCCAAAGTCCGTTAAAAAATCTGCTGAAACCGTCTCCGCGGAAAACAGCCAATTTCTAAATCCTTTGAATGGCATATCACATAGCGCCATAAGGATAGAAGGTACCATCCCGACTGATTGAAACGTCGCACGAATTCTATTTTTTAATGCTTGAAACATTTTTTCTCCCCCAATATTCTACACATAAGCAAGCCAACTAAGTCACTTTAACATTTCTACTACAGAATTCAATGTAAAAAGGACGCTCGGTACCTCCAAGCGATAGGGTGTAAGAAACTAGGAGAAATAACGTGCGATTTCACGTGATAACGCGCTGATCAGGCAAGTTTAATATGCGTTGTGCCCCCCATGTAAGGGATCAGCGCATGCGGCACACGGACATTACCTGCTGCATCCTGATAGTTCTCAAGCACGGCAATTAAGGTTCTACCTACTGCTAATCCAGAGCCATTTAAAGTATGTACTAACTCTGGTTTAGTATTCGCTTGAGTTCTAAAGCGAGCCTGCATTCTTCTCGCTTGAAAGCTTTCGGTATTAGAGCAAGAAGAAATTTCTCGGTATTTATTTTGGCTAGGTAACCAAACTTCGATATCATACGTTTTCGCTGCCGCAAAACCAATATCTCCGCTACATAGCGCAAGGACGCGATAAGGTAACTCTAAATACTGTAAAACTTTTTCGGCATGTTGCGTTAATTCTTCTAAAGCGGCATACGACTGTTCAGGATGCACTATTTGCACCAATTCCACTTTATCGAACTGATGCTGACGGATCATGCCTTTTGTATCTTTACCATATGATCCCGCTTCGCTTCGAAAACAAGGGGAATGACTCACGACTTTCATCGGTAACGCTTCAAGTGGTAAAATTTGTTCCCGTACCAAATTGGTTAACGATACTTCTGCGGTTGAAATTAGCGTCAAAGGACGAACGCCTGAAGTATGAAATAAATCTTCTTTAAACTTCGGCAATTGACCCACGCCATATAACGCTTGTGCTTCGACTAAATACGGCACATACATTTCTTGATAATGATGTTCAACCGTATGTAAATTCAACATAAATTGCGCCAGAGCGCGATGTAACCTCGCAATTTCACCCCGTAAAACAACAAACCTGGCGCCAGACATGCGACTAGAGGCTTCAAAATCAATCCCTTTTGAGGCAGCCGTTAAATCCACATGATCTTTAGGCGTAAAGGTAAAAGTGGGCACCTTGCCCCAGCGTCTTATTTCTACATTATCATTTTCATCTTTCCCCAACGGGACACTGTCATGTAATAAATTGGGCAATGTCGACCAATAATCGAGTTGATCTTGTAATGCTTTCTCAAAAATAGCTTCGGTTTTCGTTAATTCAGCGGTGACTTTTTCGACTTCTTTTAATAAATCAGCAACGTCTTCTTTTTTGGCTTTTGCTTGACCAATCGTTTTAGAGTAAGTATTGCGTTGATTTTGTAACTGTTGCGTCTTGACTTGCAACTCTTTGCGTGCCTCTTCTAAAGCACGCATTTTGTCAACATCGACTGTCATCCCTCGATTTTGGAGATTTTTTACCACCGCTTCTAAATGGTTTCTTAATACGTTTGGATCTATCATCTTGGTTCATCGCCTCGAAGGGTTCATGCATCATAGTGTGCTTTAATTAACAATCACATCTACACCCTTGGGTGGCACAAAATGAAATAAATTTTCCTCTACGCCAGCATTAATTTGCACCTTAGAGAACAGGGTATAAACATCTTGCCCAAGCGGATCAATCATTCTGATCTCTATTAATTTTCCTTTTGAAAAACCAATGAGGATCTTTGAGAAAGCGGCTTCTTTTTGTTTGGGGGCTAAAGCATAACACGCATCGCTGTGAGCGCATTGCTTTTGGGTTGCCAAAGAAACCGTAAAATCTTGTTCAAGATGAGAAGTTGAGCCTGCTAACAGGGCTGCTGGCGAATTTCCTAAGGCTCTCTTAAGATTTTGCTTTGTGACTTGTTCCAACTCAATATCATATGTCCATAAAATTTTTCCATCACCTACTACGATGACAGGATCCGGCTTTTGGCTTTTCCAATAAAATTTTCCCGGACGTTTGATCACGACATTCCCTTGCGTTTTTCCAACCTGTTCTCCATTGGGATCGGTGATTTTTTGTTCAAAGTGCCCTTGAAAGGTAGCTATTTTTTTGAGTGCATCTGAAAGCTTAGCGGCAGCATCTTGGGCCAAGACTGCAGCCGGAAACAATATAAGTACTACACTATAAAACAATTTATTCATGTTTTCTCCAAAAAGAAGTTGAAGTTCACAGTGTCACAGGAGGAGGCGCCAACACTTCTCTCGTGCCATTAGATTGTACCGCGCTGACGATGCCGTCGGCTTCCATCTGCTCTATTAAACGCGCTGCACGGTTATATCCTATTTTTAATCTTCTTTGTACTGATGAAATAGACGCTTTACGAGATTCTGTCACAATCATAATAGCTTGATCATATAACTCGTCAGTGTCTTCCTGAAAATGCCCAGGCTCTGCCAAAGAATGTACCACATTTTCAATATAAGTTGGTTTACCTAATTTTCGTAATTTATCCGTTACCTTATGGACTTCTTCATCACTGACGAATGCACCATGGATCCGCAGTGGCACCCCCACCCCCGGTGGCAAATAAAGCATATCACCATGCCCCAGTAATTGCTCCGCGCCAGATTGATCTAAAATCGTCCGTGAATCGATGCGCGAAGAAACTTGGAAGGCAATTCGTGTTGGAATATTGGCTTTTATCAATCCGGTTATCACATCGACTGAGGGTCTTTGCGTCGCTAAAATTAAGTGGATCCCAGCAGCACGCGCTTTTTGCGCAAGCCGCGCTATTAATTCTTCCACTTTTTTACCGACTACCATGATCATGTCTGCAAATTCATCTACGACGACGACAATGAAAGGCAGCTTTTCTAATGCCTCGGGTTGTTCACCCATATTAGGCTGCCAAAAGGGATCTAAGATGGGATCCCCAGCGTGTTTCCTACTTTCAATTTTTTGGTTATAACCTGCTAAATTTCGCACGCCAACCGCTGCCATGAGTTGATACCGCCTATCCATTTCGGCGACACACCAACGCAATGCATTTGCAGCATCTTTCATATCCGTCACAACAGGGGTCAAAAGATGCGGGATAGCATCGTATACTGCTAACTCCAACATTTTCGGATCGATTAAAATCATGCGAACATCTTGAGGGGGCGATTTATACAAGATACTCAATAACATGGCGTTTAAGCCTACTGATTTACCAGAGCCGGTTGTGCCTGCAACCAGCAAATGAGGCATTTTCGCTAAATCCACGACAATGGATCTGCCTGAAATATCTTTTCCTAGCGCCAATGCGAGCCCGGAAGCTTGCTTATAGGCAGGATCTTCTAACACCTCTTTTAAACGCACCAACTCTCGATGCACATTCGGTATTTCTAATCCCACAACAGATTTACCCGGAATGATTTCTACCACCCGCACACTGACCACAGAAAGAGAACGGGCGAGATCTTTTGCAAGCCCGGTAATTTTATTCACTTTGATCCCCGCAGCAAGATCTAACTCAAAACGGGTGATCACAGGTCCCGGTGTCACCGCCACAACGGTGGCTTCAACACCAAATTCTAGTAACCTAGCTTCCACTAATGCGGATAATTCTTTTAATTCTCCCTGTGTAAAACCTTGGCGCTGTATTTTTTCAGTCGCTTCTAGCAAAGACAAAGAAGGCATTTCTGAGAGGATTAAGGGTTCATCATCGATATCAATTTGTTTGCTAATATCTGAAGTCGGTGCGGTTCTTTTTATTTTAGAGAATTTTTTCTGGAGTGGACGCAGCATGGGTAAAGGTGGCAGCGGCTCTTCGAACTCTGCTTCGATAACTGCTGCAGTATCTTGTTTTCTGATAAATTCTTTGACGTTTTCTTTTATGGGCAATAATGTTGAGAACAATTCCTTTGCAATACTGAACGTTTTTCTAAACCCTGCAAAAAAATTAACTTTACGATTGAATAAAATCAACCCTTTTTGGCCCACAAATTGTAAGAGTTGCAACCAGGATAATCCCGTAAATAAGGTAATGCCGATGAGGAAAAAAAGCGAGCAAAAGCACTGCTGATCCGATGGGATTCAAATAACTGACCATCAGACCTTTGACAACCACCCCCAATAATCCCCCCCCGCACTCATGGGTAACGCCGGATCTACACTCGTAAATTTTAAGGTCACTAACCCACAAGCCGCTATTACAGAGACAAGCAGCCCACAGGCTCTCACTAGCCACATTAAAGGGTTATCTTGCTTGATTTTTGAGGGATCAGGGTAGACAAACGTTCCCCCCAGCCCAAATGCTAAAGGATAAATATAAGCTATATAACCAAACATGGAAAATAGGATATCCGCAATCCAAGCCCCTGCTTTACCCGCTGCATTGTGAATCGTATTAGACATCCCTGAGTGAGACCAAGCAGGATCCGCTTCATGATAAGTTAACAGTGCGATTAAAAGATAAATAGCCAAGGAAGAAAGAAGAATAAATGCCGCTTCTCTCATCCTTCGATGGATTTGCAGGTTCTTTGGTGTATCATGCTTTCGTGCTGTCGCTTGCTTCATCCCATTATATTAGCACGTTGAATATTAACGAAGGTATAGGTTATTTTTATGATTAAGACAAAGCATCATCGTCTCATTATTCTTGGTTCAGGTCCTGCCGGGTATACCGCCGCTATTTATGCCGCGCGCGCTAATTTGAAGCCGACGTTAATTACCGGCATGCAAAAAGGTGGTCAGCTAACAACTACCACAGACGTTGACAACTGGCCAGGGGATGTTGAAGGGTTACAGGGACCGGCTTTAATGGATCGAATGGAGCTTCATGCAGCGCGGTTTAATACTGAAATCGTGTTTGATCAAATTTTAGAAGTTCAACTACAAACATCACCTTTTACGTTACAAGGCGACTCTGGCGACATCTATACTTGTGATGCACTGATTATTGCCACCGGCGCAAGTGCAAAATATCTTGGCTTACCGTCCGAACAAGCTTTCATGGGCAAAGGTGTCTCAGCTTGTGCCACCTGCGATGGTTTCTTCTATAAAGGCAAAACCGTTGCGGTGATTGGGGGGGGGAATACGGCAGTTGAAGAAGCGCTGTATCTTGCCAATATCGCCAAACAGGTCACGCTCGTACATCGACGCGAGTCGCTGCGTGCTGAAAAAATATTACAGCAAAAACTCTTTGAAAAAGCCAAAAACGGCAATGTGACGCTCCTATGGAATCATGCACTAGATGAAATCGTCGGCGATAAAACAGGCGTGACTGGGATCCAAGTCAAACACGTCAACACCCAAGAAAGTCAAAGGATCTCTTTAGATGGCGTTTTTATCGCCATTGGCCATACACCTAATACGCAAATTTTTGAAAATCAATTAGCAATGCGCAATGGCTATATTTTGGTCAAAGATGGCTCTGAAGGAAATGCCACTGCGACCAGTATTCCTGGTGTTTTTGCGGCAGGCGATGTGGCCGATCACGTCTACCGACAAGCAGTGACCTCTGCCGGCACCGGGTGTATGGCCGCATTAGACGCCGAGAAATATTTAGATAACTTACACTGACATATGCTCGAACCAGTAGCCTAAGAGGGTAAGATCTGATAGCATTTTGCTCGTTAAACAACCTTTAGAGGATTTCATGCCAAAAGAAGATCATATTGAAATGGAAGGAACGGTCCAAGAAAGCCTTCCGAATACGATGTTTCGCGTGGAGCTGGACAACAAACATGTCGTCATCGCCCATATCTCAGGCCGGATGCGCAAGAATTATATTCGGATCTTAACCGGAGATCGCGTCACCGTAGAATTAACGCCTTATGACTTAACCAAAGGTAGAATCATCTTCCGAAACCGTGATGGCAAACCGGAAAAAGATCCAAACGAAGCGGAGTAACTTTCTAGCTTGCTTCAAATACAGCAATGCGTATGCCTTCGCCCTTCTCTGCCGTTACCTCAACATGCCCACCTGAAGAGAGCTTTCCAAACAACAGCTCATCTGCCAAGGGCTTTTTGAGGTGTTCTTGTATTAAGCGTGCCATGGGTCTTGCGCCCATTTTTTTATCATACCCTTTTTCACATAACCATTGTCTAGCAACCGCATCGACGGTTAATGTTACTTCTTTTTCGGCTAAACGTTGTGATAATTCCTCGATAAATTTATCGACGACGAGTTTAATGGTTTCTTCACTCAAGGGTTCAAATTGTATAATAGCATCCAAACGATTTCTAAATTCTGGGGTAAACGTTTTTTGGATTGCCGCCATACTATCGCTTCGATGTTCCTGCAATTTGAAGCCAATAGAAGCACGCTCTATTAAAGCAGCGCCCGCATTGGTCGTCATAATTAGCGTCACATGACGAAAATCGGCTTTTCGGCCATTAGTATCCGTTAATGCGCCGTGATCCATAACTTGTAATAGTAAATTAAAAACATCAGGATGCGCCTTTTCAATTTCATCTAAAAGTACTACTGAATGAGGATTTTTAGAAACGGCCTCTGTTAATAATCCGCCATGATCATACCCTACATAGCCAGGAGGTGCGCCAATCAATCTTGAAACTGTATGGCTTTCCATATATTCAGACATATCAAAACGAATGAGTTCCACACCAAGGCATTTTGCTAATTGCCGAGAGACTTCTGTTTTTCCCACCCCAGTTGGGCCTGCAAAAAGAAAACAACCCACTGGTTTTTCAGGATCGCTCAAGCCAGAGCGTCCCATTTTAACGGCCGCCGCTAATACATGAATCGCTTTCTCTTGACCGAATACTTTTTCTTTTAAAGAGCGCTCTAAATTAGCCAGGAGCGATCTATCTGAAACAGAAACCGTTTTAGAAGGGATCTGTGCCATCCGCGCCACAATTTGTTCCACTTCTTTAACGCCAATGACTTTTTTACGACGATGATCCGACAGTAAACGTTGATAGGCGCCGGCTTCATCGACCACGTCGATTGCTTTATCCGGTAAAAATCTATCTCGAATATATCGTCCCGCCAGCTCTGCGGCAGCTTTTAAAGCAGTGCCGGTATACCGTATTTGGTGATGGTGTTCAAAATGAGATTTTATCCCTTTTAAAATACTAATGGTTTCTTCCACTGTCGGTTCACGGATATCAATTTTTTGAAAGCGTCTGGCTAATGCTCTGTCTTTTTCAAAAATACCGCGATATTCTTGATAGGTCGTAGAACCAATGCAACGCAAATCTCCTGTTGCTAACATGGGTTTAATGAGATTGGAAGCATCCATGACACCCCCTGAGGCAGCGCCGGCTCCTATGATAGTATGAATTTCATCAATAAAAAGGATGGCACCACTGTCTCTTTTGAGATGTTGCAATAAGGATTTAAATCGCTTTTCAAAATCGCCTCGATATTTGGTACCTGCTAACAACGAGCCTAAATCCAGTGCATAAACGGTACAATGATTGAGTGCTTTAGGGACTGTCGCTTCAACAATAGCTTTTGCTAACCCTTCTGCAATTGCAGTCTTTCCTACTCCGGCCTCGCCCACAAAGAGTGGGTTATTTTTTCTACGACGACACAAAATTTGTACTGTACGTTCTAACTCAAGTGTCCGTCCAATAAGAGGATCAATTTTGCCTTGCTTTGCCATGGTGTTTAAATTAATGGCATAAGCCTCCAATGGGCTTCTAATTTGGCCTTCATGTAAACTTTCATGTTCTAAGGGTTGTTCTAATTCTGGCTCATCCATTTCACGCGGTTCTTCTACTTTTGAAATTCCATGAGAAATAAAATTCACAATATCTAATCGAGTAATATTTTCTTGTTTTAAGAAATACACCGCTTGGCTTTCCTGCTCACTGAATATCGCAGCTAAAACATTTGCGCCCGTCACTTCTTCTCTACCAGCAGATTGAACATGAAATACGGCTCTTTGTAACACACGCTGAAACCCTAACGTAGGTTGGGTTTCTCGATGTGATTCAGTAGAAGGAATGAGAGGAGTCGTCTCATCAACAAAAGTGAGTAAATCCTGTCGCAAGCGATCAACATCTGCGCCACAAGAACGCAAGACATTTGATGCAGCAGAGTTGTCAAGCAAAGCAAGCAGTAAATGCTCAACAGTCATAAATTCGTGACGTTTATCTCTAGCCTCTTTAAATGCGAGGTTGAGCGTCATCTCAAGTTCCTTGCTCAACATACAACTGAACCTCCCCGTAGCCATAGTGTATCGTTACACTTTTTCCATTTTACAAAGCAATGGATGTTCATTTATTCTTGAAAATTCGTTAACTTGTGCTACCTTGGTTTCTGCGATGTCTCGCGTATACAATCCACAAGTTGCCTTACCATTCTGGTGCACATCCAACATTACATTTACTGCACGCTCATAACCCATCGCAAAAAACAACTGCAAAACCACCACCACGAAATCCATCGGTGTATAATCGTCGTTCAACAAACACACCTCGTACTTCGGTGGGCGATGACGTTTCGGATCTTTTTTTTCAGCTTTGACTACGGAGGTGGCGACGCCCCTCTCTCTTGCTGTGCCCATAATCTGATATTAGCCAATGATTGGCTACCTCGCTTTAACTCTGACCTGTTTCTCATAATTTTATTGTCGCATAGCGGTTAAAAATAAGACAGAAAGATAACATATTAAAAATTCGAACTATAAGTCTTGACTGAATAACCGTTTATGTACAACAGTTATACGTGCTCTTCTTAAAAAGTATGAGTCCTTGTTTTATCTTAAGTTTAGTTATTAGAAAAGGATTTTTTATGCCAACTGGTATCGTAAAATGGTTCAATAGTGCAAAAGGTTATGGTTTTATTTGTCCTGAAGGTGGCGGACAAGATGTATTTGCACATTTTTCCGCCATTATCATGGATGGTTATAAATGTCTCAAAGCCGGACAGGCGGTTACATTTGGGATTAATGAAGGCCCTAAGGGCTTGCATGCTTCAGATATCACTCCCCAGGGAGGAGCGGAGGGTTCCCCCCCAATGGCACGCCCCGTCGCAGCGGCCATTCGAGATGAAGAAAATGTGGCAGTAGATGCCTAAGCTTCTTTGTGAGTGGACATATGCTCTATTATGTTCACTCCAAAATCCGAGCAACTGACTATTTGTGCATCTTTCATCAGTCGTGCAAAGTCATAGGTAACATGCTTACTCAAAATAGCCCCTTCCATGCCTTTGAGGATGAGATCAGCGGCTTCACCCCATTTTAGGTGACGCAGCATCATTTCAGCCGATAGGATAAGGGAACCAGGGTTTACTTTATCTAGCCCTGCATATTTTGGTGCCGTGCCGTGCGTTGCTTCAAAGACAGCCATTTTATCGCTGAGGTTAGCCCCTGGTGCAATGCCAATCCCCCCTACTTGCGCGGCAAGTGCATCAGAAATATAGTCGCCATTTAAATTCAGGGTCGCAATGACACTATATTCGTCTGGACGTAACAAAATTTGTTGTAAAAAGGCATCGGCAATAACATCTTTTACAATAATTTCTTTGCCATTACGCGGATGCGTAAAATAATGCCAAGGACCACCTTGATAAGGTTTTGCAGAAAATGCGTTGACGGCCAAAGCATATCCCCAATCTTTAAAAGCGCCTTCTGTAAACTTCATGATGTTACCTTTGTGGACGAGGGTAACAGAAGGTAAATCATTATCAATGGCGTATTGAAATGCACGTCGAATTAAACGTTCGGAGCCTTCTTTGGAGACAGGTTTCAGTCCTAACCCACACTCTTGGGGAAAACGAATTTGATTAACATGCATTTCTTCTTGCAGAAAGTTTATTAATTTTGTTGCCTCGGGTGAACCCGCTTTCCATTCAATACCCGCATAAATATCTTCAGAATTCTCTCTAAAAATAACCATATCAATGGATTCTGGATGTTTCACCGGGCTTGGCGTTCCTCGAAAATAACGCACAGGCCGCAAACAGACATATAAGTCTAATTTTTGACGGATCGCGACATTCAAAGAACGTATCCCACCCCCAACAGGCGTGGTTAAGGGACCTTTAATGGATACAACATATTCTTTAATTGCATTGAGTGTTTCTTCTGGCAGCCATTGATCTTGCCCATAAACTTGGGTGGCTTTTTCACCCGCGTAAATTTCCATCCAAGCAATACTTCGCTCACGCCCATAAGCCTTTTTAACTGCCGCATCCACCACTTTACGCATGACGGGGGTAATATCTACGCCAATTCCATCTCCTTCGATGTAAGGGATAATAGGGTTATGTGGAACGTTCAAGGATCCATTACCATTAACTTGAATTTTATTTCCCTCTTTAGGGATTTTCAGTTTTTGTGCATTCATGGGCTGTCCCGTTATAATTTTACTGATAAAAGGGTTATAGTGTAGCCTAAAGAATGTTAGAATGCATAGCTATAGTCTTCCCAGATAAGTCTTTTGAGAAGCGGATGCATGTCCGAAGCCCGCTCTTAGCGGGCAAGTTCAGAAGCGAGCAAAAGACTTATCTGGGAAGACTATATGCCGCCACACGGCAAAGTTGAACAACATACTTACGCAGTGAAATTGCTATGTCTCAAACAGTCATCGTCGGCTTATCAGGAGGGGTAGACTCCTCGGTCGCCGCCCTAACCTTAAAACAGCAAGGATATGACGTCCAAGGCTTGTTTATGAAAAACTGGGAAGAAGAGGATTCCGCAAATTTTTGCAGCGCCGAAGAAGACTTAAAAGATGTGCGTGCTATTTGTAAAAAAATAGATATCCCCTTACATACTATCAATTTTTCTCAAGAATATTGGGAAAAAGTCTTTAGTATCTTTTTAGAAGAATATACAAAAGGGCGTACGCCCAACCCGGATATCCTCTGTAATAAAGAAATTAAATTTAAAGCTTTTTTAGAGTATGCACTAAAACTTGGCGCAGATTTTATTGCGACGGGTCATTATGTCCAAAATAAGGCGAATCAATTACTAAAAGGCTTAGATAATAATAAAGATCAAAGTTATTTTTTATATACTTTAGCAAAAACACAATTACAAAAAAGTTTATTTCCCATCGGCCATTTAGAAAAATCAATGGTGCGACAAATTGCTAAAACTGCCGATCTGATTACACACGATAAAAAAGATAGCACCGGGATTTGTTTTATTGGTGAGCGTAAATTCAACGCTTTTTTAGAAGAATTTGTCCTAAGCAAAAAAGGGAGCATGCAAACCCCAGAGGGCAAAGAAATAGGTGAACATAACGGTATCATGTTTTATACGTTGGGCCAAAGACAAGGCTTAAAAATTGGGGGGGCAAAAAGGCGCCTTAGAAAAACCCTGGTATGTTGTCGGTAAAGACGTCAAACAAAATGTATTATTTGTCTCACAAGATGAAAACCATCCTTGGCATTATTCCTATTCATTGCATGCAACAGATTGCAATTGGGTAAAAGGGCTCCCTTCAACAGAGGGGGAATATCATGCGAAAGTGCGTTACAGGCAAAAAGATCAACGCTGCAAAATTGCCGTGCTCTCCCCTACTGAGATAAAAGTTACATTCGATTTCATGCAGCGTGCTGTTACCCCAGGGCAGTCTGTTGTAATATATGACGGTGCGGTTTGTTTAGGGGGCGGTATTATACAAACAACGGATTCAGCGGGGGGGGTAAGATAATCCCCCCGTTCGCCCTACGGGCTCACAGCCCCCTTTACAAAGTGGGCAATTTGTTCGCTTCGCTCACTAAGAGATTAATTATAGGTATTTTATGCAAAATGATTTAACACTCACAGCAATATCTCCTCTAGATGGTCGTTATCACACCAAGTGTGCTGAGTTGAATAAAATCGCCAGTGAATACGGGTTGATGTACTATCGTCTGATTGTAGAAGTAAAATGGTTGCAAAAACTGGCTACGCTTTCTTTAAAAGAAATCCCCCCTCTTTCTAAAGCGAGCCAAGATTTCTTGAATAAACTCATCCAAAATTTTAATATTGAAGACGCTGATGCAATAAAATCTCTTGAAGCTACAACGAATCATGATGTTAAAGCTATCGAATATTTCATTAAAAATGCATTAAGTGAAAATCCTGAACTAAACCAGATCAAAGAATTCGTGCATTTTGGCTGCACCTCAGAAGATATCAATAATTTAGCGTATGCGCTCATGCTAAAAGATATTCAAGAAAAAAACTTACAGCCCCTATTCTCAAATTTAATTTCTCAATTAGAGAATATCGTCAAAACACACAAAGCGACGCCCATGCTTTCACGCACGCATGGTCAACCGGCTACTCCTACCACCTTGGGTAAAGAAATAGCCAATGTAGTCGCGAGGCTTCAAAAGCAACTTAACCCATTACAAACTTTTAAATTTACGGGCAAATTTAACGGCGCGGTGGGGAATTTTAATGCACACACCATTGCCTATCCTGAAGTAGCTTGGAACCAAGTCGCTGAAGAATTTGTGACAAGTTTAGATTTAGCCTATAACCCCCTCACCACACAAATTGAACCACATGATAACTTGGCAGAATATTTTCATAATTTGATGCGTATAAACACGATTTTAATCGATTTTTCTCGCGATGTCTGGGGGTATATCTCTCTTGGGTACTTTAAGCAAAAAGTGAAAGCGACCGAAACCGGTTCTTCCACCATGCCACATAAAGTGAACCCCATTGATTTTGAAAATGCGGAAGGCAATTTTGGCCTCGCCAATGCCCTATTTTCACATTTTGCTGAAAAATTACCGATTTCACGCTGGCAAAGAGATTTATCGGATTCTACTGTATTACGTAACATTGGCGTTGCCTGTGGCTATATGCTTATTGCATTGAAATCGCTTATTCAAGGTGTGAATAAGCTTGAGGTGAATCATACCCAAATCAACGCAGATTTAAATGCCAATTGGGAAGTGCTAGGCGAAGCCATACAAACCGTTATGCGGCGATATGGGATAGAGGCACCTTATGAAAAGCTAAAAAGCTTAACACGAGATAAAAAAATTACGTCAGAAACGTTACACGTTTTCATCGATAGCTTAAAACTCCCTATAGAAGTACAAGAAAGATTGAAAAAACTCACGCCAAGCGACTATATTGGCTTGGCGATAAAATTGACAGGATAGAAGAAAATAATAAATATTTAGAACGAAAATCTTCTTTCATTTAAACCCCATCCAATTTGACCCTGTGCCGGTAAGATGCCGTCAGTTGAGGGTGTTGGGGCAGCTGTATTGGGTTCTTTGTAGAATTGTTTAGCATTATTCAGGCTCCATCCCACGAAAACATTAGGCGAACCATCTTTATTGAATTCTAGCATTTTTACTCTCATTGAATGATTAAAAATAAAGGCATTTTAGTGTTTTTAATTTAATTGTCAATCAAAAGCATAAGCGCATAAATACACGCTTCGTCAGTTTATAAATTGAATTAAATTTGACTAGAAAGTTAACTTCCAGTAGCATGAACGCTTCCAATATAACTGACTAAATTTTAAAGAGGTATCCTCCTATGCAGTACGAAGGACCAGATAATTTTAAAGATAAAAAGTTACCAAATCAATTAATTCGGTATATGGCAACTTTTCTGTCCACTCAAGAAATGTGTAATTTGGCACAAACGGATAAAGCTTTTCATGAGATTATCAATGACCAAAAAGGGAAAACTTGGCAAGCCTTCATACGGCGAGATTATCCTTATTTAATGAAAAATTGTCCTGATGAGTACGCAAATGCCCCTCGCAAATTATATAAGTCAGAATATCGCGCTCGAAACATTATTTTACAGTCTATGCGCTCATCTGAATTGCCCCCCTTTCTTCCCATCATCCTAACCATACCTTATTTTGAATTTTCTAGAAAGATTATAGATGAAACTGCTATAGAAGCAGCCATGGCAGGCGATCTTAAAACCATGATATTAAAGACAGGAGAAGATCTTAAGTTAATGTCAAATTTGGTTATCCTCGGTATCGCCAACGGTCAATTGGATATTAAATATTTAGACTCTTATCCCTACAAAAATCACTATGGATCGATTGATAAATTAGCGGCTTTTTTTCAAATCTTTTTAGTCGCTTGTATGCTTGGGAAAAAGGTTGCTGCTAAAAAAGCTTTAGAAAAATATGATGAGAAACCAGCTCAAGAATCAGCACGAGAAGATAGAATTGATGATGACATGCGTGTTGGAGCAGCGCAGGCTATTCAATATAACCATTTTGAAATTACTCAATGGCTGATAGAAGAAATTATCCCAATTGTAAATGTAGAAACATCAATTTACGCTAAAAGTACGCATATTGAATTTCTATTGGGGTGCGCTGTTAACTTTAATAGACTTGAGATGTTTGAATTGATTCTCAATATACTTAAAAACAACAACATGAAAATTCGAC